>Ga0056132_1000479_pt1 | contig 10213 bp, 5 predicted proteins | sample WorMetLIZISLAND2_3_FD_71119 | JGI IMG/M metagenome (GOLD analysis project Ga0056132, IMG submission 71119) | Marine gutless worms symbiont microbial communities from Max Planck institute for Marine Microbiology, Germany - Olavius clavatus LIZARD... ...
TCCTGAACACAGCGAGCCAGGCGACGGCAAGACGGTTTCGCCACCGGATATGGCTACGGAAAAGAAACGCGGAATTTTTTCCATGTTCAGGCGCAAGAAAGACTCAAAAGAAATAAAACAAATTGTGGTAATATTGCCAATATGTATGCTGATTCACATACTTACGTGTCAGAATACCAGAATACTATTGTCATCTCATTAACTGTAGCAATAATTATAATAACAATAATTTATTTATTTCTTATTTGATATTTATTTTCTACTTTTTGTTATTATTAATAGTATTAGTATTAGTATTGTTAGTATTTTGTTCTTCAGTGCTTTGTTGGCGGTTGAACCCGGAATATCTGTAGAGAATGGCCCTAAAAATTAAATTAAACAAGACCGAATGTGTTTGTGTGGACTATACGTATCATTATTATATGATCGCTACTTCAGACCTATGCAAATATTTCTGTATCAGTAGGTCATTAAACGACATTTAGATATCCTGACTTTGTTACCTTTCACTACTAGCGTATAGATAATTGGGAATATTACCATGACGTCAGCTAGGTAAGTGTAGGATTTTCTGTCAGTAGTCAATAGTAGATTATTGGCTTCATTCTGGAGAGAGAGAAAGGACAGATAACAGACAGACAGTGAGACACGGCTATGCAGTAGGCGTTGCGTCAGTTTACTGGCACGCGGAAGTAGGCGGAACGCCTCATACGTTAGTGACTTCAGTTTTAACATTTTAACGTACGACTGCTCGTATATGCCTTCAGTGCTTTGACGCTGTTAGTTGAGCAACAGGAAGGGCATCCGGCCATAAAAACCTCTGCTTTAAAAGCGATTGGGAATGTAAGTGGGTGATGTACATGCATCCCGAAGTAACACTGTGTGTTCACAAGAGTTTTGGCTTGTCTTGTGAGAATGCTGATGACTGGAGACTGAGAATTAAAGGGGCAACCGGCTATCCCAGGGTGGCTTGGAAAATGGCTGTTAAAATATAATGTGTGCGTGACTGTTCGTCTACAGGTTCCCAGCGACAACAAGCCGACCCAGGAACATTGGAGGAGCTCGTACGTTCCAGTGATGTCGACAGGCGTCGGCAACGGCAGCACGGCTGTGACACCAACTGCAAAACCAAGACCGACGTCAGCACTACCCATCAACCAGCCCACTGCAGCCGAACGCAAGAAGCGCAAGGCACCAGAACCACCAGGACCACTGAAGACTTTGATCGGGTCACCGAATGGTTCTATTTCTAGCGGGTTTGAAGATAGTACGACGCGTTCATCTGTGCCGCCGACCGAATCCTCCTTATCGTCGTCATCGCCAGTTACCGACAACCGTACTATGGCAGTTACGACTTCCGTCGGCCAGCTGAATGTAAAGCCGGAGCGGATGAAACGTCCTGCACCAACAGCGCCTGGTTTTCCTGCCTCAGGACCCGCCGATGGACGTTTATCGACGTCTGACAAATCGGCTGCGGAAAGGAACGAGACAGCCGGTAGACAGAACGTATCGATGCTTGGTAGAAGCAATGAAATCACGTTGAATATGCATGAGGTGGAGTTCGTTCCGCCTGAACGGCCTAAAACATGGCATATTACTTCTCCTGGACAATTTATCGAGGTTGAACCGATGTCTGCTGTTCCGACGAGTTCCGCCAACGTTAATGTTGCGAGTTTATCGACGACGAAGACTGAAGGCACGGCAGTCGATAGTCAGAATGACACTCTGACTGATACACCACCGTCTGATAGTGATGATGGCAAACGATGTCTTGAGACAGACGAACAAGATGTTAAGAGAACCATCGAGTCAACTGTTGAAAGGTCATCTCTTGGGACTGATAGATTAGTTTCCGATGTTGTAAATGCAGCCAGTGTGACGCCGGTACAGAGTTCGAAGGTTGGGAACGCAGTGGACGGCGACATAGGTTCATTGGCTCGTGACCATGACGTGTCGTCCCTACAGCAGTCAGCCAGCGTGTGTACGTACGCTGTCAGCAATCCGCCAAATACTCACGTAACCACTCAGTCGGCATTACAGACAGAGAGCGAACACGACGAACACACAAAAACAGCCTCACCTGAGCAGAATCAAAACTCTATGAATGCTGTACAGATATCTGAAGATGAGAGGGACAGTGCCGCTGAAATTTCTTCTAGCAGGTTGGCGGAGCAGCCAGTTGCCGAAGAAACAACCAGTGATGATCAGTCACCTGTTAACAGTGTTGAGAGCACGAGTTCAGTTGCCACCCAGCCAGAACCTTCAGCGTCGTTCAAAGTCTCAGAGAAAGAAGTGAAGCAGAAGAAGGATGAACTTTCGTCAACCAGCCAGCCAACATTCGACACGTCCTGGCAAAGCACCGGTGACGGCGGAAGGTTTAGGATACGCAGCGTTGCGAAAAATGTCTCGTATACGGAGGTGTTTGGGGAGAATGAGTCGACGGGAGGAAAAACTCCTAACGAGAGTCGAGAATTTGTTGAAAACTCCAACAGAGGGACAGGCATTACTACCGATACTAAACCAGTTGATAATTCAGTTGCTGCAATGTATGATAATGTAGGCTGCGAGACAGGGGAACAGAAGCCAGTAGCAGATAATCAATATACACAGTTCGGTACTGAAACTGTGATCACTCAGCATCAACAAATTGACCATGAAGCTCCGACTAGCATGACAGATCCTAGTCTGAAGCCTGAGCTGGGTAATAGTCGACCAGATGCCAATGCGCCGGTAGAGAAAATTGCCGATAACAGCGAAGTCTCGTCGTCGTCCGTCTCTGTAGACTCGGAAAAATCTACTGTTGAGCCCGCTGGTTCCATGCGGGCTGATCCTGCACGGGATCTCAGTGCAGAGAACGCAACAAGTCGTCGCCCGGAAACAATTGTTATAAATAAATCAAACATTTCTTCTGCTGGCGGTCTTAGCAGACGCTCTCACGGAGCCAGCCGCTCACCAAGTGGGGCAAAGGTAGCTTCTGATCTGGCGCAATCATCGGAGTCGCCAGCTGCTTCAGCGGCGAGTGCTGAAGGGAATAGATTGCATCAGCGTTCAGAGCTACAAACAGTTTCGGACGAGATTCCTAGAACAGAATCCGCGATCGACGCCCGCATCGTGGCAGCAGAGCCAGCAGAGCGTGTTAGTCAACCGGTTCAGCAGGAGTCGAAGTCAACTGTTGTGCAAGTAGTTAACGGATGCATTGTCCGTGGAACGGCACCTGTGCCTTCGGCTGCCGTGTCTAAACCTCCGCCCACTCAGCAAAAAGCGACTGGAAAGAGCAACGTTTCAGTAGTCCACTGTAATCGGTCAGCAAATGATAACATTTCCACACAGTCCAAAACAGAGGGTGATGGAAAAGCTACCGGGAGTCTTACCAACAGTGAGGCGACACCAGATATTACTGCAAAAACTGGAGTTGATGTTCAGCCGTCAGTCACCGAACCGGTCGTTGACTTAAGTACAAGCACAACAAGGCAGTTTCATGCCAGCAACCTCCCGTCTCCATCTGGCACTGGAGACATGGACAGTAAACCTCCTGTGGAAAATCCTGTGGAAAGTGCGGAAATTGTGATCCCGGAGTGGCGCAGAGTGACAACAACCAAAACATTGCCAAAAGCTGTTCCACAACTGACAGCTGGAACTGGATTGCAGGCGTCGAATACACCGAAGATTCCTGAACGTCCGGCAAAAGCTGGCGGTTTGAACTATAGTGGTAGAAAAACAACAGACAGTGGTGTCAGTCCAACAGTTAGAGGGGCACAGGTTCGAACAGTTCAAGTTCGTTCTGCGACGACTGAGGATAGCAGTGCAGTTAATTCGAAACAATCTTCTGTCTCTCAGAATCGTTCCACGGTCCCAGCCGATACGATTTCAGCGACCGCGTCGACGACTAATTCTGCTGAGGAAGAATCGAACCCATTCTTGGCTCAGGCGCGCAGTATGCTACGACCTACGTACAAGACAATTACATACGAAGTCCCTCCAGCAAATGACGGCGATTCCGCAACGTCCAAGTTCGTTCTGAGGAGTGCCTCCTCATCGGTAAATAGGAATTTCATGGCGACGGACGTGGATGACAAAAATTTGGAACACAAACCAGAACAAGTTGGAATTGGTTCGAAAACCCCAGCTATCGCAAGTCAGTCCCATAGTACATCTGTGTCGCCTCTCTCCGCAGGCACAAGTTCGACGCTGCCAACATCTGTTAGAGATAACAGCCGCCGGTCACTTGCGGAATCTAGTCCTGCGCTGAATGATTTCGACACGACACAGATGTCAGCTTCCGGTATAAAACCAAAACCCCGATCAAAGGCTGCGACGTCGATGCTTTCAGATTCACGCGTGGTGGACCTGGATAAACCGGAGAAGGATGCTACGCCACTGCCACCGCGTCCTGCTGCCTCGTCTAGTCGAGATGTCGTCAAGAGGTCGCCCGTAAGTTCGGAGTCCGAGGCAGACTCTGGTGCCGTCAATCCTGCGGCCGCGGCACTGGCGTCACTGCAGCCGGCCAAGTTACGAAGACCCGCTAAGCCAGTTATACCACCGAGGCTAACGTTACACGAACAGCTGATGATCGCTATTCGAGATGTCGGCGGATCGGTTCCAGCAGCAACGTCACACCCGGTAGTACCGTGTCGTCCCAGATCTGTCGATGCATCGGTCAAAAATTCTACGCCGGTGCCCTTTTATCGGTCCATATCACACGAACCGACTTCGTCCGGTGCTGCGGCTGGCGTATCTGCAAAACCGACAGTGTCGCCTCCAGTCGTTATGGCGAAGAAAACGTCGAAGACGATCGAACCGCCGAAGCCAACACCACACGAGCAGCTGATGAAGGCTATACGGACTGCTGGCGGCGTTACATCGAGGAGATCTGCTGACATGGACAGATCTGACGAGAGCACAGCGGCTTACCCTTCATCAGCTTCAACTTCTGTGGTGGATACACGGGCGGAAGCACCAACGGTAGAACCGTCCACAAATTCGCCGCAGATTTCGTGTGATGGTCCTTTAACAGATGTTAACGGTTTGTCCGAGACGCGTATGGACGAGCGTGTCCCGTCTTCACAGGGACCTCCACCTCCGCCCGCACTTCCTAGCCTGCCGCCGACTTCAACGGCTGTACCGGAGGCTCCAAAGGCCAGTCCTCGGAAGCAAGCACCGGCTGCTCGTCCAAGAACGACTCCACAACCTCAACCGGACGCTCGCGAAGCACTTTTGGCAGCCATTCGCGATGCTGGCGGCGGCAAAGGTCTTCGAAAAGTAACTGCAAATGTTCTGCTTTTCAGTAGTTAAAACTATAGTTGTATGTAAAATATTTGTCCAAATACTTATGATACATTTTCCTTGTCGCTGTAAAGAGTTTATCACCAAAAAAGCAAATATGTTATTACTAAATTGCTAAAGAGTAACTACTTCATTTCCATATCGCGCTTGAGGTCGATTTTTACCAAACAAATTTAACAACTCATTAACCGAATGGGTTTACTACTCCCATAGCAATAATATAGACTAAATTGGAGCACAACGTGCGTTTATTGGATACAAAGATTTTAGTGATGGTGGCTGATATTCGATAGGCAGAAAGTTTATGCTGCACAGCACTGGTCAGAAATTTTAATTTGCTTGTTGTCAGTTTCCCTGCGCCCACAACGGAATGGAACGCCCCGTAGACTTCACTTTTTGTTTACATTTTTTGGATCAGAAACTGGTCTCCTATTGCTACTCATCTTGTTCTTGTTGTTCATCTTCTTGTTGGGGCGACCGTCTTCACAAAAGCCTAAGGCTCCGTCGTTTTAAATCGGATCGAGATGAAATTTGGCAGAATTCTTCTTCAAGTAAATATGCATCGTTTAATGCAGTCGTATTTATGATATGACGTCATATTTTAAAGTGGCGGCCATTACGTCATTTCAGGCAGAAAAGTGCTGCCACCCGATGAATGCAAATGCAACGTCTGCCTGGCGCTAAGCAGCAGCGTCCACCAGTTTCTGATCCGTAGAACATTCGTATTGGTATTTGTTTTGTCTTTTGCGAGGGCAAATATCAGCTTGTTAAGTGAAGTTAATGTAAAGAAGAATAGAGCTCTTTATGAAACACCATCTCAGAGCTGCGGGATGCATGTCACTTGCCGTGTGGGATCACAGACTGTTACAAGCGAACATACCCCGCCTTAACCCCAGCCCGAGACTGGTACCCGATGTCCCTACCCCGGAGGGATAGAAGGCTGAGTTGACCTAGTTGACTTGTCCATCACCATGAACCCGTTGTTTAAGATGACTGAAAACTTTAACGTTATTGCTTTGTGTTGTAACAGGTATCAGACGGTGACAAGTGACGGTACTCACAATTATTGCTATTTTGATGCATATTCGCATGGATTGATTCTACGGATCACGTCTTCCTGTGCTTTGTGCTAACTTCTCTGCGTTCATTATTGCGCTGTTTCTGCAGATTTTGCTACGGTGTACAATTTGTATAGATTTTGTATACGACGAAGTTCGCTTTCGTTCGAATGTTTTTTCCACTCGTAATTCTTTGTTTCTTCGTAATTTATGTCTTATTGCTTAGTGAGGAACAGTCATGTGTATAATTTATATTTTTGATACCGTATGTACAGCCGTATCATTTAAACTGTGATTACTGTGTATATTAATTAATTAAAATCTTAATTTATGACGTGCTACTCGGCAGGTGTACAGTGTACATAAATATAATAATTATTTGTATTTGTATTAAAACAAAATAATTCAAACGTTTTTGTAGATTTGATATATCTTTCTGAGTAAAATTTAGTATTTTTATATATAATGCTAAAAAGTGATATACTATTAAGATTTGTTGTTCTTGAGAATGATCACCAAATGTAACAGTCATTCCATATGAGTTTGTGCTACATTAATAATATGTTCAAACTATCGTGCGCAATTATGTCAAAGCAATACAATTTGTTTGTTTGGTAACTTATCAGCTCTTAGTTCACGTACGCGGATTTTTGTTGTTCGTTTATATCAGCTTATTAATTTCTGACAGTGGGGTTAAAGTATTGTTTGAAGTGCATTATTTAATAGAGTATGAAGTCTTCCGGTTTGCTTACAATTTTTATGCTGTTTCAGCTCGTCTGTTGCCAACAGTTTTCATTCATAATCGTACTAGGTTCATAAACTTTTTGGTTGCTTTCTCATAAAACAGGATGAGTGTCCGTTAATTGGTGGCATTAGTAACAATACTATTATTAATATAATGTAATATTCACGGATTGTTAAGTTTTTTCATTGCTTTGTTATAAAAAAATTTTGTCCCTTAATTCATAGTAAATATAACTGCTGCATGCATACTGCATAGGCGTACAAATCGGGGGTGGAAAGCAGAGGGGCTGCAGCTCCCCTTGGGCAAAGGTTTGTTTGGTAATCGCTAATTTATCGGGCAGCAGCCAGCAGCCAAAAATGAAACAAATGAATATGCTTAGTATTTATTAAACGACAAAATGGAATTCATTCTTCATTCTGTCCATCGAGATGAAATGCTAAAAAAAATCCGGTTTTTTATTAGGTGGGGTGAGTCGGGGAGAACAGTTTTGAATGAAAATCTACTGTCTGCAATGTAAACCATTTCAGTTCGTTGATAGCATGCTACATGTATTTGATCTGGTTAAATAAGCATTTTTTCGGGAGCTGTCGAAATATTTTTTTCGGGAAAACTGGCTCAGCCCATCATCGTCACCATCATTATCATCATCATTGCGAGCGAGCAGCTGACTGGAGCGTAGCCGTTTCCACAAGCTGCCTCCATCGTTCTCTATCCTGGGAGTGTCACCATGCTGAGCCCAGCCCCTAGAAAATTGACACTTACGCCTGTGCCTGCATTGTTATGACTTTTTTTGCTACTTTGCCATTTATGTATGTAACAAATGAAGAAACACTAACCGTGTGACAGTATTTGCAAGGTATCCACACGATGTGTAGTGTTGTGTTTTGAAGTAAACGCATCTATAGCATTCATTCCATTTAATACAGTTCTTACAGTAATGATATGTTGAAACTATTATGCGAAAAGTCGAAGCAATGCGATATAACTTGTCTGTAACTTATCGGCTCTAGCTAAAGTATGCGCCAATGTCATTTGCTGAGCTACAATTTGTCAGCGTTGCACGCTCCAGTTATTTATTTTGTTCGTTCGTTCTTTTTCGTTCGTTTACACGTTGTGTATATTGTATAGCGTTTCACTGTTACGGTTCACGCAAATATAAATTTTGTCAAAACGCGTTTGCTGATATCGTTTCAGTGATGTGTTTCGAAATGAATGTAAAAACTGCAGTTTATTCACGTGCTAACGGCGACATTCAGTGAGAGTTACACATCGAAAACGGCAAAAATAACTCATCACATCGACCAAGTTTCAGTGTGCAGCTGAATAATATCACCTCTTATGATTTTTGCGGTTTTCGCCACTACTCGATGCGCTTATCTACGGAGGGATGGAAGGGCCGAGTTGTCCTGGGTGACTTTGTGAAATATCTCTTGGTGCACCTACGATCACCCATCTCTGTAGTAATAACCACGCTGATGTGCGCATCGCCGATAAGCCCAAGCCCCATTACTACAAATCGACAACAAATCGAAGTAATGGAGTTTAGGCTTTACCACTTACCACTGAGACAAACTGCGGAGTGCCGAACACTTTAAATCGGCACTCGACTAGACGAGCTTTGTCTACGTAATAAAACTTCACAAATTGTTCGGACGGCTTTTAATTAGCAAGAACGTAGACGTCGTAGTATATATTATTACACAACGACGTTTTGGTTAATGCAACAAATTTCTCTTAAGAGTATAAGGTTGAACATTTAGCAAGCAATGATGCTGTGAGATACGAGAAAAATTAGCGTACGTAACCAAAAGTAAAAATATTTAAAAATTTACCAAAGAAAACCGACAAACACGAAAAATGTGTAGGCGGCCTATGCGCAGTTATATTTGGCGTGACCTTACATAAACATGTAATTATGAAATAAGCTGTGAGAACAAACGCGCCCTTCATCTCCATTTAATTCCGTGAGCATGAAAAACTGTCGGTCACTTCGTACAAGTCGCCGGAACGAGTCGACGGCTTTTTGACTGCTACGTATGCCGCTGCTACAAAGGACTGCCAGAAGAAAAGTTTCAAAAAATTCCACCATAACTCAAATGTTTCGTTACACTTAAACCTTCTGAAATGTTAATGTCGGAATGAATTCGCCAAAGAAATTTAAATGACTCGACAACGTTTTGTTGTTTTCACAGCCATTTTACTGCGCATGCACAGAAACGACAATTTTTAGCTTCCATTTTTGGTGAAGGGGAGTGGCAACGGATTTTTTTGGAGGCAAGGGCAAATAATTTTTGTTGGGGGCAGCTGCTTACGTTACTATTCATATCGTAAAGTGATAGCTGTTAAAACAGTGCTTGTTATATTTGGGGCGAAGAACAAAGCTACCGTGCCTGCCCTATTCAGCGACAACATTTTATCTTTCAGCAAGACAACTTGACACCAGACAGTGAGTCCTAGTTGCCGATATTAATGTCAAAACGTAGTGTAGTGACAATGGTGCTTTATGTGTTTTTATTGACTGATTGATGACAGAACGAGAGAGAATGCACGAGTCACGCCTAACGTCAAGGCGAGGTGTTAGATCGGCTTTGTCCGCCGAGTTGTGGCTTGTGGTTCGATTCAGGTCGACTTCAGCGATAGTGAGTAACCGACACGTGGTGGCAGTCAACACTCAACTCACTAGATTGAAGATAAAGTGACCTGGCGAGCCCAAGTCTGGCAGCGGTCTCTTGCCGACATGTCGACGTAGGTCGTGGCTTATCTGACGCCGTGACGCATTGCAAACTGCAGAATCCGGCAGCGAATTTCTTTTGCCGGAACAACGCCTGCATGGTCGCTGAAGTCTACCGTGTAGATTAAATGAGCAAAGTGGCCACTTTGCTTTTTACCGCGCGATGCTACGCAGAGCGCGGTTATGAATGAGATTGCATGTCGTCTGTCTGTCCGTCCGTCTGTGACGTTCAGGTCCGTGATCACATAGGTTGGAATTCTTCGAAAATAATTTCACAGCCGAATATCGTAAGGCTTATGCACTTGCTGATCCCAATATGGGTGATCTGATGCAACGGGAACACCCCCAAAATTAGGGTGGAATAGGGGTGGGGTCAGGAGCACAAAAACCTGCAAT
>Ga0056132_1000480_pt1 | contig 10210 bp, 4 predicted proteins | sample WorMetLIZISLAND2_3_FD_71119 | JGI IMG/M metagenome (GOLD analysis project Ga0056132, IMG submission 71119) | Marine gutless worms symbiont microbial communities from Max Planck institute for Marine Microbiology, Germany - Olavius clavatus LIZARD... ...
GGGCAAGATTTGGGGGGCCTGTGCCCCCTGGCCCCAGCCTAAAACCGCCACTGGAGAAGACCATAAATTATTATGCGCGTTTCGTTAACCTCTAAGTAGATGACATTTTATGGAGCTAGACCTGATAGCTGGTACGCTGTTTTCTGTCAGCTGAGCTTCTCGTTTGCTTATAGTATACCTCTTTTTTTCTCACCGTCTACTCAGCGGGAGCGTACAGCCTCCTCTCCTCCCCGCCAGCAATATCTTGGGTATCGTCCGCGCCGGCGCCGATCCGCCCGGCGTCGGGTTACCCAAAGGCAGCACACGGGTGACGGGTTGTTTAGACTTCAGGTCTGACGTTTCAGTTTTTTTAGCAGCCAGTGTTGTGAAGGTTCAACGTCAGTACTCAGACGTGTCAATCTGCTGCTGTACAGCACATGATTAAGTTGACAGCGTCTGCAAATCTCTCAGATTTCGACACCTGCCAACGTTAGAAAAAAAATTGTCGGCACGGATTCAGCTGAGCACAGCTCTTGCCGCTTGGATAGCTGGCCATCTGGGGCAGAAATAACCGAAACTGAACCAGAACCGCGGTTTTCCCCCAAAGCCCAACCAAACTTGTCAAAAATGAAAAACCTAAAACCTTAAAAACACTGTACAGTGCTTTAGAGTTTAACTGTTATTTGATAATGATGATGATGATTATTATTATTGATATTTTTATTTTATTATTTTGTGTTGGTGATGTTACCCACTTTTGTACTATGCTGAATTTGATAAATTCAGAGTGTTAAGTCTTGCATTAAGTCACAGTTGTAACAAGTGCCTCTGGGAACTTTGTTTAAGGGGTGCTATATAAATGTACATTTTGATTGATTGACTGAGTATTGGTTTACTGTTGGAATGCATTGGAAACACTCTGACTGTATTTAATGCAATTAATACTTCTATAAGACTGAGGATAACAGATAAACAGATATATGATCTGAGTAACAGCAACTGGTGACACTCTCCATGCATCATACTGTCTGTAAAATAATTGTGCTAAGTGAAGAAAATATTCTATAGTTTTATGTAAGAAAGAATGCATCACAGGACTTAACAGTTTTAAATTTTCCACGTGAGACTTCCATGCAAGACTTTAACTTGGGTATTTTTGGCAGTATCAGTGAGCACTGAGTATGGTAGAGTACATTAGCATATGGTGAAGCTAAGCTGTGATCGAGCATGTGTTTAAGATGTTTTGAATGGATGCTGTAGGCACTTGCCGATGCTGGAATCCTGACAAAAGTGAAGCGGATTGCAGGTAGCAGTGCTGGAGCAATATGTGCTGGTCTACTTGCTGTTGGCTGCACACCACAGGACATTGCAGATATGTTCAAGTGCAACATCAAGTGGCTATTTCACGGTAATTGACTGCCGGTATTATGTGATTGTGCTGCTTTGCTTAAGCACATATTAGCAGCATTCTTCAGCTAGTTATATTAATAATTGTTAGCTGGACACTGTGATTGTGCATGCTATATAGACATACAGACATTATCAGTCTTGCACTGAAGCAGTGTAACTTGATTCACATCAAAAATTCACGTGTTGTAGAATCAGCAGAAGTGGGTTACTAATATCCTCTCTGTTTTCTATTTTTATCACCTCATTCACCTGTATACTTTGTAGCATTGAGACTAGATGGTATATATAAACCATATATGTGTATATATATTAAACTGTAAGTGGTCTTGTGCCTGTTATGATATCTGCTGTGAAACTCTCTGTTGTGTTTTTGTGGTCAACACTGACATGGTGTAAGCTGTGTAGTTTCAGCTTGGCTGTATTTCTCTGTGTTGTTGAATAGATCAGCCTTGTGCGTGCTTCTGCTGCATACCACGTGTCTGCAACATGTACGGCATACACCCAGCTCGACGGTTCCACAGAGTTTATGGTGAACACATTGCACGGAAGACTGGAAATGCTGACATAACTTTTAAACAGGTGCTGCATGCGTGGGCTATCATCTTAATTGGCACAGCCAAATTAAAGAACTGTTCAAGGTCATAGGTAGTCATATACACTAAGTGTAATAGTGATGTCTCAGAAATGGAACCGATAATGGAAACTGTATTGAGTGTCATTGCAGTCTTCAGTTATCTTTAAGGTGGTCATTTAAGCTATTTCATTCTTTGCTGTCCACACTATCTCTGATAAATGACATCAGTTTTGGGTGACCTTTGGGGTCATTTCACCTTTTCCAGTTTTATTTGTCTAGTGTCTTGCATGTGTCAAATAATGTGAATATATCCGATGTATGCACATATGCACAGTCATGCATGGACTGTCATTTTGATTGGTAGGCATTTAATCACAGTTATCTAGTACTGGACAGTATGTCAGAATATGGATTAAGTGAATATGTTTTACAGACTAAAATGTGATACTTTTTACAAGTGCCAGATCATATAAAATTGGTGATTGGAAGATATTACTGTGTTTATCACGTTTATTAGGTGCTCTTGCAATGGCTCTGCTACAATGGAAGCACTATAAATATTGTCCTGGTTATTTATTTTTAGCCTGCCAGCACAAAGCCTGCACACAGAAGATATTGAAGTAAAATTAATACGACCACAGTGACGTTTATTCTGTGGTGAAAGTGTTGTGGAAGAAGAGCACAATCCCCATTTTACTGCCATTAGAGTGTTGTGCAAATAATTGAGCAGTTGCAGTTTATTGGAAATAGTGATTACCATTCGATGAATGACTGTTTTTCAGGTTTTGGACACTTATGGTTGTGAGTTATGTGTCGTTGTGACTAATTTGAATCGCATGTGTGCTGAGTACTGCAGTCCAGCACTGAGTCCTAGTTTGCCTGTCCGTGATGCTGTCCGTATATCCATGTCTTTTCCAGGCATGTTTGATATATGTGTGTGTGTTTCACTTTGGTTTAGTTCAGTTATCTTTATTTTTTAAATAATTGTTGTTAGTTAGTTACTGTACTGTTTGAAAACTTTTTAATAGTTAACTTTTCTGAATTAATCACACTATTGTCATTGATCTAAAATACTTAACAAAACTAGCTCTGAAGGTTTCAAAATGTTATTGTAATTTTGCTTACTTCATTATTGTCAGTTTTGGTTGTTTCAGTTGTATTCCGAGCCGTACGGCAGACTTTGTCAGGTCGAGAATGTCTGTATGTTGACGGTGGTATTCTGGACCAGTATCCCATCTACTGGTTTGATGGTAAACTACCTCTTAACTATATTCATAACTGCTTTGTAATCTGCTTACGTCTGGTTAACTGGCTGTTTTCCATATTCAATACAGATTAGGCTGATAGTCATAACGTTGGAGTGTAGATCTAAGTCTTTACTTAAGAATCAGAATTTCAGTGAGAATTAGAAGTACGGCTGATTATAAACAGCTATGCTAAACTTTCTGCTGCTGGCAAAATTTCAACTGCCAACTGATGTACCCTTGTCCGACTGGTAAGACATATATTTGGGAGTAATGGTAATATGGACGAAATGGAAAAATAATGTCAGACATTCCCTTTTACCAAATTATCAACTAAATAATCAAAAGACTTAATTGCACTAAATATGTGAGACTAAGCAGAAATGTGGCAGGTTCTATGTGTATGATGTGAAATGTGACCAAAACACCACTGTGTGCTTAAGTACAGTATGACACCTCGTTAACTACTTGTGAAGATAATGTAAGAATTCCACCCTAAAATAGAAACAGTGTGTATTATTGGCTGTACATTTTTAGGTTGTGAGTATGAAGTTAATCACAATATGCATGGAGCCGATAATTCGGCAGACGAGCTCAACAACAAAACATTAGGACTGTATTTGGTAAGTTGAGTTGATTTGTCTGTGAGATAGTTTGTGTTTCCTTTGATGGTCTTTGCTAGTTGATTCTGCTTAGTAATTTAGATACTGTTCTGTTCCAAAAGAAATGTGTGAAATGTGTAATCATTTTGGGACCAGGAGTGATCTCATATCACTACTCATCTTGTTGTTCTTCTTGTTATTCTTGTTGTTGTTGTTTTTGTTCTTGGTGGGGCAACCTCATCAAAAAACCCCAAGGCTCCGTTGTTTCAAATCAGACGGGATGAAATTTGGCAGGATTGTTCTTCAAGTAAATTCATTTCGATTGACATAGTCGGATTTCTGATACGAGGTCATACTTCAAGATGGCAGCACTTCACTCAGAAAAGTAGGACCTGTAGGTGAGTCGCCAAAAAGGTATGTAAGAATAAAAAATTTAGTTATATTTCACGATTGCCAAGAAGCCCCTTTGGATAGATTACGTCATCGCCTGGCATAGTCAACTTGCCTATTTTTTGCAATCGGTTAAGTGGTTTCAATTCTGCAGAAGTCGAATTTTCCCTTCCATTGACTAAGGCTGTCACCATTAATACAGTGCTGCACTACCAAATGCCTGTGATGTCTGAACTGAGGTCTATTGTGTATTTGCATGTGTTTTTTTTGTTTATTGTATTGAATTGACAGCTGCATCTGTTTCACTTAAATGTTCAGAAATGTCTCCAGTGTGCACAGTGCTGACCAGTATTTTTTGTTAATTTCAGGTATCTGAGAAGGCTTTGGACTACAAAATTTGGCAGACGCTGTTTGGTAGAGAAATTCCGTACAAACCAACGTACCTGCCGAACACTAAACTGGCACGGTAGGTATATGTGTATATCATGTGACATGTACAGAATATGTAAATAAATCAGCACGGAAATAACAAAAGTGACATTCTTATATGGAGCTGAAGGTGGGATGATAAAGAATTCTGACAGAAACGGAGTAAAGGGCATTTCAGATATGGTACTGAACAAAAATGTTTGGAATGTCATAGAGAGAATATTGTATCAGTGAATTAGTACTGAACGAATTGAGTACTGAAGAGAAATAATTACACTGAAACTACACTGCCTTGAGAAGCTGATGTGCTGATATTCTACACAACTTGCATGGATTGTGTTTTGGAATGCATTATGGAGGAAATTTGGTATCGGAGGAAGACTAAAAGATGGTGAATTATCTATACTTGAAGAGATGGAAGAGGACAGAATCTGGAGATTCTGTCACCTCTGGGACTGGCTGCTAGGTTTCGTGTGAGGTTTGCCAAGCCTGAAAGAAGATAGTCAGCCGATGAATAAATGAATTTCTTGTGTCTAGAACAAGTTTGGATTTCAGCTAATTGATGCCGTCAGTGAATGAAGGAGTAGAAGATTGTATAATTTTACCAGATACAGCCATGACAGCTTATAAACTGTAAAATTGTATCATATAGTAGTGACAAAACAAGCACAACTATATTTTGTAGCCTTTTTATGCCTATCTTACTTTTTATTGCAAATGACTGTGTACAAGTGATGATGGCAATGTAATGCAGGGCACGATTGGATCGAGAATTATTGAGCCGAAAGCGAGAAAACAAACAATTTAGCAAAAGAGAGGTATGTGATAAGCACCATCACACATGTCTCTGTCATGCTGTCAGTGTTATTGTTTGCATTTAGTACACGTTTTTGGTGTGTTTGAGTTTTCAGCTGTTATAACTGGTTTGTATTTCACATCTGCTTCTTTTGCCATTCTGCATGTTGCTGATGACTCAGTGATGTCTGTTTTAGCATTCAGGTCATTGTTAGCAGCAGTCATTGTGGATTTATAATAGTAACAATAATAAAATAGTAATGGTAATAATAATAATAATAATTTCAGTTTTTAACCGGCATCCCATTGTGAGTTGCTATGGTTCAGATGCCCTTCCAGTTGCCTAACAAACAGTGTCAGATTACTGAAGGAATCTTAATGTAAAAATGCAGACGTCGGTAAGGAATGTAGTATGATTCATGTTTTGTTCTTTAATCAGCCTATTTTCCAGCTAACTACACCTTAGTCTGGGTTTCCTGGGTGTCCCTCAAGCATTAATAAAATGGGATTTTGTCATTTATACTGGATGTGTTGTGTTACATTCAGTGTGTATGTTTGTGAACGTGGCGAGTGATTTGTTATTGACAGTACGTTGACGAGCTACATGCAAGCAGTGCGATGTGGGATCATTATGAAGTGAACAAGAGTCACGTGGACATCAGTAATTTTGGCGAGTACTTCATGACAGCAATCCAATCACTGCTCATCTCACAGCGCCGAATGCATGTCAAGGTGTGCTCTGGTCGCTGTATTTTAACACAACTTATCATATGTATCAATGTCCCTTCAGTTTGTTGAGTAACAAAAGGCCACCCACCCTAACTAGTGGTTTATCCACCTACGGGCTCACGGCCAAGGTAACAGAGATGAGCACCCCACCTACATCTATTCGGGGGCATGGTCCGCTTTTTACCCTAACTATTCCCAATAGGTAACTTTTGGAGACTCAACTCAACTCAAGTTTATACGTGCCTAACCCACAGTAACTCCCTTCCTTCCTTACCAAGTTGGTTGTCATCTGTGTCATCTGTAACATACACAGCATGTCCACAAAATCGGCAAATATAAAAAGTAATTTGCGTGATGTGCTTACTACAATATATAAATAACCGAGATGTTTGTCAAGTAACTGTGCTTTATGTTGAACGTGTTGAATGTTGACTTGATATTTGCCAGTGAACGGTATTTAGCTTTCATTGATATGTAAAAAAATTTATAAGCACTTTTAGTATTTAAATTTAAATTGTTCTGCATTGGTGCAACTTATCTTTATGACTGTGACTAATGTGTCAGCTTACTGTTTTTATAATAGCCATTTTGTACGTGTATTATTGAACCATTTTCAGCCACATTTTTATTGTTGCATGTATCTTTGATTATATCAGTGTGTGGGGGAGCAGGGACATTGATGTAGCGTTGTCCTTAAGGATCATCTTACAGATGTGGTCATTAGAGAGCCAGTGCAGTTTTCTGTCTAAATCTGATTGATGGTTTTTATTGACTTCATTTGCAGACATCATACATACTTCACTTCTGATCTTCTGCTTTGCTCTAGCTTAATGTGTCTGTCTGTATACCTCAGTGGTCTGCGTCAAACAGCCAGTCACAGGAAGCTCATGGTACTGGATCATCTGAGGAATAAGTGCCGTAGCTCAAGATAAAAACTTAACTATTTACAAGTAGTAAAAGGTGATTCTTGGTTCGGTTGCAACTGCTGCTGATATGCAGTGCTGTGTTCTGTAGCCAAACGACGCGAAACGAACCGTTGCTATCAACTGTGGATACATTGGCACAAATGACTATGAGATTGAACCTGGTGACCGAGAATTCATGATTAGGGTAAAGTATTTCATGTATATCGCCATATAGTTATTTTGTAACTTGCAGGGTAGATTTTCTTTGTGTTTGTGACTGTTTTGTATTCTGTACTATAAATGTAGTTCACTGCATTCATGTCCAGAGCTAACATCAGCTTTCAGATAGGCATAATGTATCATTTTGTTTGCTCCATTATAACTGCACCATTAATGATATGCTATCATGTCACTTGTTTTATCATATCATAAATCGTTCTGTTTCTGCTAGTTATACAAATGATACAAGTGCAGATGTGTTTTATTTTTGTACATTTGGTATGATTTGGGTGATGATCGTACAATAATAAGCTTGACTTGCAGTGACATGTGAAAATTGTGAACATCCTGTTGTTGACTTGGTGGTGTATGTGTGTTCATTGCAGCAAGGATATGAATGTACAAGACGGTTCTTAACAGAGTTTATCACTTCACCGTCGTCAGATGACAGTACGCAGCTGGAGAATCATTGTAGTAATAATTGTTCTACTGCGGCTGATAGTGAACAGATTGCCCGTGATGAGGTACAGAGTACACTAAACCAATCTCTCCATGACAAGCTGCTCGGCAAATTGCCAACATCGTGCAATGGACTGAGTAGTTCTATCACAGCGTCGGCTTTTGTAGACACTGAACCGGATGACGATGACTTTGTGCCATGGCGCATTGCTTCACAGCACTCAGAAGTGTCCTTTGGCCTTCATCCAAGTTATAGTGAAGCTTCTGTGATAGAAACCCAAGTGTGACATCATTCCGTCGCATGCCAGCCAACGTTAGTTATGTATGCTCTTGTGGTTGTGCTGTCTTGTAACTTATCTTGTAATGTTTTTGTCATTTCAGTGCCAGATGGCGTGGAATCGTGTTTTGTGAAAGTCGAAAATGATTTCTTGCTAGGGTCCCATTCACATTATAATACTCAGGGATTGGTGGGTGGGTGGGTAAGCCATTTGTTATGTGGCATTATATTGGTAATTGGTACCCATGACATAATGTTGTGGATGTTTGGGGTAATTAGGCACCACAAATACAGCTGAAATATTTTTCAGATGACAGCTTAGTACTGATTCTGTGTTCATGAAACTGATATAAATCTTATTCACTTAATTTGTTGGGATGTGCAGTGTTTATGCTGCTGTGCAATAACGTGTAATATCATTGATGTGTTCATTTTGGACAGTTAGCCTATCTGTACATTTTAAGTGGTCAACGGAGTGGGTATGTATTGTCTGAACCTGTGCTGTAACATGCGGTGGTTGGTCCTTGCGTTTTGTATATGTAACATTTATGAGGAAGAGGATGGGTCATAAGAGGACAGTTTTTGCATTATATAATATGTGAATGGTGTTTAGAGCAGCAAGACATCATCTTAGTGTGTGTTGTGTCTACAAACTATGTGCAAGTGATTATTAGTGACTTGTGTTTTCTGTTAAGTTGCAAACACACAAGCAATTCATGTCTGTAGTGTTTTAGTCTTATCTTGTTCAACTTTCACGTGCATCACATGTGCTTCATACCTTAATGTTGTGTTGGTAAACATTTAACATTACCATATGCTGTTTTACAACTGCAGTAACATTTCGCATATATATTCACTGTATTCAAAGTCTGTTAAAGTTTTTATGGCTAATTTCACTTTTTAATCGTATATGAGTTATGTGTTATGGCCATTCACAGCAATATGGTGTAATTAGGTCAACAACTTTAGATACATTAATGAAATTTGATTGTGAAACAAGGTGTGATGCTGTCAAAAATTGACAAATTCTAGTAGGGTTGATGCGTTTTTATGCATGTATGGGATTATTGTTTATGAAGGTTTATCAGTTCTTGAACTTCTTGAAAACATTATGGGTGCCATTATCAGTTATTTATGTATTGTACAAACTACACGCAAGTGATTATTAGTGACTTGTATTTTCTGTTAAGTTGCAAACAAACACACAAGCAATTGTGCATGCATATTGACTCTGTATTTGCCTATTTTGTAGACATGCTGTTCTCCTGTAGTGTATATTGTGGGTGATAACTGACTTGGTTATCTTACCAACTTTTCAAAACTAACATACGTCTTTTGTTTAAATGACACACTTTTCAAGAGTTACTCCTGGTTAGGCCTATCTCCATAAGTTGTCATTTGGGAATAGTTAGAGCAGGATCCTTTATTACTCAACAAAGAGCATTATATAACTGAAGGGACATTCATACAGATGATATATTGTGCTGCAAAAAATTTCAGCATTGTACAAAAATATCAGTCCGTATGTTGAGTATGGAGTCTAGTAATGTGAAACTTTTGGTCAGAATCGCATGCATTGCAATATGTAGCATTTGCTTGTCGATAGCAGACTTGCGATTAGTGTTTATAATGATTTTTTATCATTATTGATTTAAGAACTAGATTAATATATTGTACGTTGGTTGATTTATACAGTCTGCTCTGCATGGATTGCCTTACTTTCAAACAAACAATGTGGTAGCCATGACATTCATCAGTTATAATGTATGATAGTTATATTGTGTATGTGTGAGTTTGAAGTGACTGGTCCATGGCTGTAGCATGGCACCGATGCTCGGTTATTGTATTTTAATTGTACACTTAGCAACATTACCAGCAATGCAACTTTGTTATCTTTGTGTGTGGTAGGCTTTGCCTTTGTCTGTTTTTGTAGTTAGTTAGTTATACTGGTTAACCTCAGCTGTATTTGATGTCAGCTTGTCAAGTAGTTTGTTCTTTGTATGTGTGATGTTGCAGCCAGCAGATAAACATATATGTGTATTTGTGTTATCAGTGCTTTTTGGATCAGGAACTGTTCCAGTGTCAGTTAATATCTTGTTATTGTTCTTCTTGTTCTTTTTGTTGGGGCGACACTTCAAAAAAGCCTAAGTCTCCTTCATTTCAAATCAGATCGGGTTGAAATTTGGCAACATTGTTCT
>Ga0056132_1000481_pt1 | contig 10204 bp, 4 predicted proteins | sample WorMetLIZISLAND2_3_FD_71119 | JGI IMG/M metagenome (GOLD analysis project Ga0056132, IMG submission 71119) | Marine gutless worms symbiont microbial communities from Max Planck institute for Marine Microbiology, Germany - Olavius clavatus LIZARD... ...
ATACCAGCGTGTGACAGACGGACGGTCGGACGGTCGGACGGACGGTCGGTCAGACAGAATCTATCATAGCTAATACAGCGCTCTGCATAGCAAGCTATGCTGACGCGCTGTAAAAATGATTGGTGCACAGGGTGCAGCTACGACAAATGTATATCACCTATGCAAAACTGTCATTCATTTCAGAAAACATCATTGGTCAAAAGTAAAAAAAACAACAAAACTACAAAATTCTTAAGCAAAACCGAGCTAAGCCCCACGTCAGTAAGGCAGTTCATCCAAGTGCATGTGATCGGTAGCAAATGCCTGGGTCGCCTCAAGCAGCAAACAACCAAAAAAAGCTGGCAATGAATATTCATCAACTGCAATGTCCTCATCGCACCCTGGCAATACTGCTGGATATGCAAATATCACGGCTTGCTGAACACGTCACCGGTACATTAGCTACCTGGATCCAGAGATGAACTCACTTTCGACTGTAGACGGTACAATTCTGACTAGTTGGCAGTACAACTGACAAGTTCAAGTCCGGATCGACATAAAACAATATAATTGCCTCACATTACACAGAATAGGCCTATTCACAGCAATGGTTGTCTTGATGGTGCAGCGGTTCGGCGTCGGACTCGTGATCGCAAGGCCGCTGGTTCGACTCCGGGCAGGGGCGCTATCAAGTCAACTAGGTCAACTCAGCCTTCCATCCCTCCGGGGTAGGTAAATCGAGTACCAGCCTGCACAGCTGGAGTTAGCGTTCACTTGTGTCGGGTGGCAGGTAACACTGTGTGATTCCATATGGCAAGTGACGTACCGTAGCTCTGAGATGGGGTTCCCATGAAGAGCTATATCGGCCGTTTTACCTTTTAATGCTTAATGCTTAAACCAATAAACACAAACCATCAAATGGTCAACTAATTCAAGCCGCTAACGTCGTAAATAATTTAAACTTTAAACACGCTATCGCTGCTGCATGTAAGACAACCACATGACATCAATCAGTACACGCCATACATTAGCATCGTCGGCAGAAGCCATGACGATGGTGAAATAATCACCTGCCTAGAGGTGCACGTGATTAAGTGATTCACTAAGTTCTTCTAACCACTGATGCATCAACTGTCAAGTGTCAGTAACCAGGCTCTTCCTGTCAACTCAGCCTTCCATCCCTCTGGGGTAGGCAAATCAAGTGCCGGCCGGCCACTGGCTGGGGTGTGTTCACTTGTGACGGGTGACAGGTAAAACTGTGTGATCCCATATGGCAAGTGTCCCGTAGCTCTGAGTGAGATGGAGTTTCATTAAGAGCTCTACTCTTCTCAACTTAACTCACTGATCGTCTTTGGAACAGACTGTTACAGCCCGGCACTTCCACACCCTATTAATGGTCTTCGCAACAGCCTGACGATCTTCGTGAACCGGCGTCGACTAGTACTATAGTAGTACTGTCCTAGCAGTGACACGTCACCGCCACGTTCGCGCGCCACCCAAATTTACTCCCTCTTTACTTTTCAGTAATACAGCCTAATACAGCCTAACTCTCAACCGTCGCCAACCGGGCTTTACGGTTGTTGCCACACGTATCTGGAACGACTTGCCAGCCGATGTGGCGTCTGCTGAGTAGCAGCTACTGAAAACCCATCTCTTTTCAAAGCCATTTCCTGGATATTTCTTCGACATTTGCTAACCTTGTCCAGTGGACCTAATAGTAGTTAGGCCACTATAAAAATCGAGACTGACTGATTGATTGATTGATTGACTGACTGATTGAATGACCTTGTAGTCGGTTAATAGTGCTCAGCAGATGACAACACGGTTAAAATCTGCATTAGATAACCAGACAACTGTCTGTGGGTATACCGTGGCGTTAAGCAATGCTTAGTACAAAAATTCGCTGTGGCAAATTGCAAACAATGCGGTGTCGACGTTACACAACATTCATCCAATGTATAGAGATAGGTCCTACCTACGTCGACGCTCGTTTGGCATCTGGTCACCTGGACGGTAAGCCACGCCTCCCCCGGGGCGATTTGTCGCACGGCGACAGTGTAGCGTCGACTCGCCGCCGACCAGATGTGTTAATTCTACACGGCCGTCAAATGATACCAGTGACGTGGGTGGCCTAGCAGTTGGCAAGTATCGATAGTCGCTATATACAAACTATGACCACCGAGCCAATACGACACTGCAAACAACGTGAATTTTACGGCAATACAATCGTCATCCGTGCAACAGCCACAGCACGCGTTTGGCAGTGCTATGGAGCTTCTGGACAGTGGACACCGGTCGCCTACACATTCCGCATTAATCACCCGTAACTACATCATGACATGAATGTGAAGATCTGCATAACTGAACAACTCAAACGCGGTACAGAACTTCAGAAATTCATCATAAGCGGCGAATATAGCCGCAGACCCCAGTATTTTGACATTTTCGACATTTTTACACGGCCAGGAAAGAGAAGGCTATTGGTCCGGTATGGGCAAGAGAAGCATGAGAAAGCCAAAAAGAACTGACAGGAAATGAAAGGGGGAGTCGAGGTAATACTGAAGCAAAATTAGACCCCGCGCGAACTCTGCTGCTCACACAGGAGTGATAAGAACACTGACGGATTTTCCAACACAAGGCAGTTGCATTCGGTGGCAAAATTTGGGTATGGATCTTTATGTTTTGGCAATTAGCTTTGCAGACATTTGCCAAAATTGCTATCTATCGCCACAGATGGCAATGGACGCTGTTGCGAGATCCTATTTTCTATTTCGGTATATGTCAAGTCTTGAAAGTTCGAACAAGTGGTGGAGGCGGCATTCTACACGACTGCCTAGAGCGGTAGATTTCCAAATCCCGATCTGGAAAGGAATATTGACTTGGGCTAGGGGTGTCAGCGAGTCCCAAGTGTGACTCTGAGTCATTAAACTGGGTGTAAATTAGTGTCACATCGACTCCATACACGGCGTCATCCGCCCGCCCGCGGCGGCTGAACTTCCCGGTAGCGACTAGCGATCACCTGTACGAGGTAATCGGAGACGATCCGTTACCGACGCCGTGCCGTGCGTGCGTCAAATGCAAATAACACTAAGGTTCATGCAAATGATCGCGCTAAAATACCGTCAGAGTAGTGCGCCACGAGTGAGGTGAGGTGAGCTGAGGTGGGGTATAACCGAACTCATACATCACGTGAAAGCACCTAACTGCCGTGAAGTACTGATTAGTTTAAAATTAAACGACATCTACCAACAAAAACACGCACAGTCATCAGCTATCAACCGGCATAGCAATGCTCCAATGGCGCCGACTTTTCATTCGCCCGGCAACACCACCGCCTAGCCAGTGATATTCCAGTTATGAACTTAATTCGAGTTACAGTCTGTTAGTTTTATACTTTGAAAGTTACTGAAATAGCAATTATTTCAGTTACTATTAAGTTACCCAACATTCACGTAAGTTAAGTTACTATTCAGTTACTTTTCAGTCAGTTAATAAATGCATTGCAGAGTAACCAAAGTGATTTGCTAATTCGTTATTCAAAACACACTAAACCCAGTTACCCACACATTTTCTGTAAATAAATCTGTGAATAGGTAACAATTTATGCAGAATGGAAACCGAAGAGTCATTAAGTAAGTAACGCATTTCGTACATAGACATTAGAAGTAAGAACCCCAGTTCAGCGAAGGAAGGAATACAGTGGGATAATATGCACCTTCAAACATAAGTTGTCTAAAATATGCAGTTCGTAATAACTGAATTGGTACTAACTGAAGCAGCTGATCATTTGAGCTACAGTTAAAGTTACAGGTAACTATACCCAATCTTTTCAGTTACAGTTACTGAAGGTATCACTGCGCCTAGCTGTCTGCCACAAGCTGGTATTGTGTCAGCAGATCCAAATAATGCAGGATAATGACAAGCTCCAAGTTTCTACATTTTCAGAAGGTGTCATCCCGTCCAGAGTTCCAGACTCCAGTATTTCTGTAAGGAGTTCGCCACAGCTAGCGCGTTAAGTGGTTAAATTTGGGTATGGGTCTTGTTTCTTTTCAGTAATGTGCAACTGCAACAGTTAGAGCAAATAGACGAAAAGACATCACAAATCACCAGACACCAGAATCAGCTTAAAGTTGCTGCGCTGTGTTGCCAGCGGTTTTATGCTGGGAACTGACTTCAGTTGTCACATAACGTCTTGTCACATAACGCCAACAGACCATATGGCCCGCATCAAAGGCTACAGTACAGAAATGCGAGGAGAGTCCGCGCAGGACGCGGACGCCCTGACTACACCTACATTGGCGCCAATATACTGTACCAGCCAGGCACGTGTTTCACGTATGTTTCACATCAAGTAATATCACACAGACAGCCGCTGATAATCGCTCCTATAAATAATACCAGCGGTATACCACGGCAATTTGCGGCAAACAGAAAACCCAGTCTATGTTATTTGGGACTATAACTTATCTCTGAGGCAGGCTACAGCCACCACAGTTGTTACCGTCGGTCACAACACATCTACGCCACGCGCCGTCCACCACGAATTCTTGTCATTACAGAACTTTAGTCCGAGTGTTACAAAGTTCACGCGGCGCGGATTCCAGAGCTGCGCGGTCAAAATAGGCGCGGATATCCATCAACTCCCAGATGACAGGAAGAAGGCCATTCTGTTCTCAAAATAACGTCGGGTAACCCTAGATGCTGTTTACCGCGCTACCCTCCCACACAGTAACACCTTCGGGTCACAATGCTCGCCTGCAGTGTAGAGATGAGGTATTATAAACGGCGACAATCAACGGGACACGGCAGAGTTCATCAATAGCTACAGTGTTACAGTGTCACACCGGTCAGTCAGGTCCAGTGGGACCGACCGACGACCTAAGTCTTCTTCTGTCGTAATACACCGCCGCACACCTCGCTCGTATATGTAAACAGTGAGATAACAAAACGCAGCGCAGCAGGCGTTGCCGCATTTAGCGACAATTAACTGGACACCCGGCGTGTTAATACCCGCCGTCACAGTACACTATCACCCGTAGCGACTGGACATTCGCCGGCGGTTTATGGTCCATCGTGTCCGCAGTTGGGAAGACGCAACCGGCAGGTGTGCTCAGGCTGACAACGGAAACACGTGGCTAATTGACGGCGTTACGTGTGACATTAGTGCTTGAGGCATTATACTCTTCCTTACTAGACAGTAGACCGGACACTCAGATCGGTGACAGCAACAAAGATGAGCATGTTTTCTCAATCAAGTACTATACTTAAAGGTAGGGGGTCTGGGAACATGCAACCATGACATTAATCAAATAAATGGAAAAAAGAGTGGTATTTTGTGTGACGTGAAAGCACATATAATTAGTCATTTTACAGACAATAATTACTGTAAAATATACAGTATTCTGGTTGTAAATGAATGACAGACGGACTGGTCACGGTTCACTAGTGTTTATATATAAAAATATAAATATGTACAATGTCAGCTTTCAGTAATGTGCAACAGTTAATAATAATAATAATAGATTTGTAAAGCGCCGTTAGGTCGTTACTTCAGAGGCGCAGCAAGATCTACGATAAGGCAGCACAAAATAATGTCAAAATCGTGTTTCAAGTATGTTTCTGCCATAATTTCACGCATATACAACAATAACAGCATCCGATGGCGTGCTCACAATACACAACGATATGACACAAAATATTTAACATGCACTGAAACACTGACATTGTCATTAACACTTGCATTGTCTACTGCACTGAACCAAACAAACGATTAACAAAAAAAACTAGACGAGAAAAACCGATGAGCACGAAAAAACGACGAGAGTAGCTTCTTGTACCGTAAACTGTTAGTTGTATAGGCCTACAGCTCGTTGGACTACTGACTGCTGTCAACCAAATCTCCATAATTCATCACTATGACTAGGTAATTAGAAACCGGCAGCAGCTACCGAGGTTGTCTGTACGGTCCGTGTTTCACATTCTCTTATGTTCACCATCAACGAAATTTCAGAATATTTGCTCCATTACATTTATTTCTCCTTCTTGAGGGGTTACAGGCCCTAATATGGGTTTTTATTATGGTCAATGAACTGTGCTTTCTGGTGACTTTTTTCTAACCGACAGAAAGCGAAGGCACCGGTATGGTTGGTTGAAATGGTTCAGGTCTTGAAGAATGCAAAGACGCCCTTCATTTTCAACGATGTTGTTGCTAACTGAATACTCCTAATGCGGGTCAGTTCACAATAGGCTGGCACCGACTGTCATGTCATCAGATCTTCGACAGGCGGAATCAACACACACACAATCATAGGCCTACAAACAGATAGGATGGGCCCAGAGTGGCACTACAGATTTAAACTGTCCCTGGCGGAGCTCATGTACGCGACGCAGCGATGCCAGGCCACCGACAGCGCGGCAAATGATTATAAGAAGCGCGAAGCGGGGCGAAGTTGCGGTCGGCTGCACGCGAGGCATCCCACACAGACAATATACAGGACGAGTCGGGCCGAGGTCCTCAAGCCACTGCGTTTGAACGTATTGGTACCTTTTCCGATCATCTGTAAGTATATCTAAGTAGCTTAGACTACTTCAACTAAATGTATCTGTCAGAAACGACGGACGCTAACGGTGGCGGGCGGGCTTGGCAAGTCGGCCAATCCACATACCGGTACTAAAAACAATGAATAAGACCTTTCAGGACAAATGGAAATCGCATTGGCGCTGCATGCCATACACGCGAAACTGGGGTCTGAAATTTTCATTATGGTGCATTTTTGTGCAACATACCTATTATGACTACGGTCATTTCATGGCGGATTTGTATGTACGATGACGTACGGCTATTCTGAGTAAAGAATCTGCGGATTTCTGCGACTGCAGGGAGGACATGGTTCCCTGGAAAATATCCCCTCAACTCATCCTCGCTGTACACTTCAAAGCAAAGTACCGAGTTGTCTTTCTACCGGCCACCGCACCATTACGTCTTACTGTTGTGCCATCAGCCGTGGCATCCGCGCGCTGTCGCGGAGCTCGACGACGACGGTGACGAAAACACGGATTTTGGCCGTACGAAAGACCCACTGCTACCATCTCTATAGCTCTGTGCAGGCAGAATTCAACGGCACCGCGTACGGTACGCCCGACGCGGATCATCATCTAGCTATGCTGTGGTAGTGGTACAAGCACACGACATCATTCTGCTGCCACTTCCGACACTGTACAGGTCACTGCTGGTTACAGTCTGACTCGAGACAGTTTACCTTTACAAAACAAAAACCGTGGGCGTACTCAACGCGACCTAGTGGCGTTTATTACACGCGCGTGTCATCGCTGGGCTCGAGAGACCATGCACACTGACTCACGTCCACGCACGAGTTAATAAGTTATCGCCCCTACGTACATGTACCTTGTGACCAACAGCTGACTGGAAACTCTACATCGACTCACATGTATAAAACATAAAGAACATTATTCAACTAACATCAATTACATGAAAAGCTACATCAAGATGTGGCCTGGATTGAGCAGAGTTTAACGCCCCACTCGACACAGTAGCCTATAGGTCATTTCGGAGGCGCATTTCAAGATGTGGCAGACTAAGTCTTTGATCAAGGAGCCTCTCAAGCAAGTAGAAAGTAGATCCCCTATAGCTACACTACACAAAAGCAAGGCATGATTTATGTCACCAAGTTCGACCATACATGCATCTTCATGTCGTGCCCATTAAGGCTATAAGGCCTATTTCCATTACGGGTGTGCGTTGCGTTGCGTGGCATTGCGTGGCGAGAGATACAGAGACGCCGATAGTGTTTCCATTTCTCTCGCCACCCAACGCAACGCAACGCGCGGCCGTAATGGAAATTCGCCTTTAGGCCTACAACATCTTGCAAGACGTTCGTTACAGTCATTGAACGTTGCCAGAATATCTAATGACAGCATCTCATCAAACTGCACAGCGTGGTTTATCGTTTGGCCTCTCTCACAATAGATCAGATCAGACGATCTCGACATGCACCCAGCTGGTAGACTCCACAACTCACACTTTTCAGTAACTCATTTGCATTGTCACTCACACGCTCAGCGTGTGCCGAAACGCTCTGAACGGTCCATGAGTGTGAACGATGCGTTAAGCTGCGCTGGTCACACAAGTATGCTCGACTACAGGGGTACGATGTGCCCACCCGATTCACCATTCACAATATCATACGAGCATTTTTCGTATTTTGTCCTGTGTTGATTGATATACGGTGAATAACGTCTATACATAGTGCTATTCATTCACTTTAACCATTCTGTTTTTTTTTGAGATAACCAGATCCACAGAAGTTTTCACCGATTGACTGACTGAGCGATTGATTGACACGAACTATGAATGAATCTGACACCAAACTAAAACTGGGGACCAGCTTGCTCACAGCACCCTTCTTACATGCTGTAGTAACGGTCTTTTAACTATACAATCATGTCGCAGCGGCTGCTAGAGAATTAAAAGCATTCTTCTTCGTGGACATCCATTTTCACTTGATATGCATTATTATTCATCACAACAAAGACAGGCTTTTGATGGCAGGTGTCCTGTGCCAATCAGCGCATCTGTTGATGCAACCACGGTGAAAAAGGTAGCTGCTACGACTGCAGCGACTTTACGAGGGTCATGCAGAGTTTGTAGCCTGCTGAGTGCTGACAGCTGACACAGTTACACTTAGCCATTTTACGTAACTTTTCAGCAGTTTCCTGCAACCGATATATGCACTTGTACAAGCTTTCTCCAAAACATGGATTCCATTGTAGAAAGAAATGCTGTTCTTGGCCTTTTAGCCAGCAATTTGTCATGTCCACGGTGCCATCAGAAAACTTGCGTTCTCTTAAGTGTTCCTTCATATTAGCAAAGAAAGAGAAGTCATTGATTCGGGAATACCCATCGTATTCGCCAGATTTACCCCTGAGTAACTTTTAATAGATGTTGCAAAGCTCGGCAGTATCTCCCAATTCAGGCCTTAGTCGCCCGTCACCATTCGCTTGTTTCACGTGGGAACTGAAGGACACTACGTGAGACGTTACGCATCGTTTCCTCTCATGTGGTGCCCTACTCTTCCCGTGTGAAAACAAGCTGATCAGGCTTCACGCTCCACCTTGATGTAGTCCCTGGGCGACTGAAGGCTAAACTGGGAGACTGCTCAGTGCTCAGCATCCATTCATTATCTCTTGACAACTTTGCTTGCTAATGACACTTCGTTTCACTCACGCATGCAAATAACCCAGACCAGCTTACTGAGGTATTTTACACACAATAATGGATCACGCGACGCATTAGCTGGCGCGGTATTCACAAAAACCCGATCACACACAACACTTCATTCACCCTGCAGACAATCATGCAATTGTACCCTGCCGTGTATAACAGAAAACAGCACTACATTACTAGCTGTTAAGCATAACACGCACAGTGTATTACAGAAACAAAATCCCATACAGTACTACTGTACTAGTAAGCTGCTGGCTCACAGCAACTACATAATGCATAACACCCAAAAGTATCAAACACAGAACAATTTCAATCACTGATGATTTCCGTACAGGTGTTAACAAATAGACACCTGGGTATTCATAGACAAAACAAACATTGCACTTGATCCGCCATGTCACTGCTTCAAAGAGACAACGTCTCCCACATCTGCCATACTTGGGTACTTCAGTGGGCCTACTTTAGTTAATACCCGGCAATGGGCTCAGCCCGTTACCGCTGGGGTGCATGGCGTTAGCAGCAGAACATGTATTGTTCTTGGAAAAAAATGAATACTTATATACATCAGCACGGGTGGCCAGAGTGGTACAGGAGAGATCAGAGATTGTATTGCATACAGAACAATGAAATGGTGATAATAGTTAGCAAACTGATGCAAGCTAAATAGCTAATATGAGATACACACATTTGCAAAGCAACAACACAACTTTCAATTCTTCTCTTTAAAAAATCAGATGAAGTCTGTTTCCACAGTTGTCAAAATGTGTCAAAATGCATCATCTTGCAAGAAAGGTTAACAGATATACAGCAGTATTACATAAATTATTTTATGGTTCAAGTTAACTGGCTAACAAAGACAAATTAAAAACTAAAATTGATGATGGTGTTAAGTGTTACATTCCGTTAACCTCGAGTTTCCAAAATAATAAATGGAAAAGACCACTAAAGGAGGAGATTCGCGATCAAATCAAACTTAAAAAG
>Ga0056132_1000482_pt1 | contig 10201 bp, 2 predicted proteins | sample WorMetLIZISLAND2_3_FD_71119 | JGI IMG/M metagenome (GOLD analysis project Ga0056132, IMG submission 71119) | Marine gutless worms symbiont microbial communities from Max Planck institute for Marine Microbiology, Germany - Olavius clavatus LIZARD... ...
TGTTGAGTTTTGAAGATAAAATTTTGATCAAAAACCTGTGGGAATGTAAAAGATTTTCTGCTAGAAGACTGCTAAACGAATTTTCTTACGAGAACCGAAAGCTTGTAAAAATACACCTCACATAACTCATACACTCATTCTTGTGGTTGAGTAATAAAATACTGTGATAGTTAGCTTCAAAATTTCTGTTTTGTGTGGTTTTAATTTTATCAGGTAGTGTGGAGACACCACAGTTAGGGGAAAAGTAATTTTTTTACTTTTTTTACTTTCTGTGTAGAGTATTCATTCCTAGGGACCACAGTTTTCCGTGGCAAATTTCTCCAAATTCCGTGGGCCAGTTTGCCAAATTCCGCTGCATGCCGCGGCAAAATTCCGCTGCATGCCGTGGCAAATTTTCCACATATAGCAACTAATTTTCTACGACCCCTGAACCCGACTTAATATTGCAGTATGTGTTGCCGGTAAGTTACCGCAACTGACAGATACAGTCTGTCTACCAAATAAAAAGGCAATATTTCAGATCCTCACGTTAGAGCTCGGATGTCAGTCACGTAGGCTATTTCACGGTGCAATCATGTCTACATACAGTAATTAATTTTCTACGGCTGCGTAAACCCGGCCAAAAGATGCCGTATTTGTCCCTTAATCACCGGCCACTACAGAATTCCGCAAAATTTTGCAAAAACTTAGAAATTCCGCGGAAACGGGCAAATTCCGCTTCTCAGCTCAAAATTTTGCGTTTTGCGGAAAACTGTGGTCCTTATTCATTCCTGTTTCAGTTGGTACAAGAGGTGTAAAAATTCACCAAGAAGTGTGGGAGTTATGGTCCAGAATAAAGTGGCACAATTTTTTATGGCTCATGGTGTATGTGTATATATGACGAGACCACCTATATTGAGAACACTTGATCTCCGCAGCGTGTCACGGCATTGCTGTAATGTGATAGCTTGTGTGATAGCAGTTTTCGCCAGTGGTTCCCTGTAGCGTAACCCAGTGTTGTCAAATACCCTATATAATATATATCCAATAGCCAAAAAGTATTATTGTGCGTAGGCTACACAGACAGGACTGGTCAGGCATTACAAAAGTCATGAAGCATGAAAAATGTAATTTGAAGTAAACTACTAGTTAAAAGTCAACTCTTCTGTTTATGACAGCCTTGCAGAAATCTGAGATTCATACATTTACCCCTTACAATATGAATAGCATCGTCAAGTCATGCAGTTGATGCCATTAACTTATTTGACAATTTCAGGAATGTGACATTTTCTGTGAAATTGGGCATCATCTGGAAAAAACATTTCTCCATGAAAGCCTTGATTTTCCGTGAATTTCTGCCGCTATGGTTTTGTTTTTGAAGATTTTCCTGTCTCTTGAGTAAGTGGATCTGACTGTCACTGGTTACCTGATAAATAAAATGTGCATAAAAAGATGTGTGTTATAAATTTTTCATAATGTTAGTGTGTTACATAATAATAAAACTTACATTACTCAGATAGGAAATAGGAAGCATGTTTTATTAGTTTACGTTGATACAGCGTTGGAGTACGACCTGTGAAATTTCTGTGCATATTTGAAAATTTATCCTAGAATTTGGTCACGCTTTAAAAAAAACCCTGCATCGTGAAATGTTGTGTTTTCCCTGTGAATTAGGTCAGTTCTTACTTTGCTTTAAGACAGATGGATGAAACGGCTGCTGTTTCTGTTCGCTCAACATTTGGCAAATGACTTGACCCTTGCTGTATTTTTTAAAGCCGATATAGCTCTTCATTGGAACCCCATCTCAGAGGTACGGGACGTCACTTGCCGTATGGGATCACACAAGTGTTACCTGCCACCCGACACAAGTGAACGTGCCCCGCCTTAACCCAAGCCATGGAGGCTGGTACTCGATTTACCTATCCCGAAGGGATGGAAGGCTGAGTTGACCTAGTTGACTTGATAGCATCCCAGCCGGGAGTCGAACCAGCGACCTTTCGATCGCAAGTCCGACGCCGAACCGCTGCACCACCAAGACGGCCTGTTTTCTCATAACTACAAAATCACCTACAACATATCCATATACATTCAAATTTTTACAGTTGTTTCTACTGGGTCACACTTAATAATGCATCAGACTAATGGGCTATATCGGACCCGTAACCCTAACCCTCACACTAACCCTAACCCTAGTCCATTAGCCTGATAGTCCTATAGCTTGTTAGTATACCCGATAGAGTCAGATAGTAGTCCATTAGCCCGATGATCCGATGCGTTATTAAGTGTATCCGGTTTCTGCTGTTTTAAATATGTATATTTCTTCCATTTAATGTTCAAGAAAGTTGCTATTTGACAAATGAGACCATTAGATGACAAGTAACAGAGAGCAGTTTTATAACAGGTGCATATTTGAAACAGGCCAAATTCGTGCTGTGATAACAAACTTTTGCCATGATAGTCAGCCAGAGATGTTTGCTATTTTTAGATCAGGAACTGTTCTCATAGTGCTACTCGTCTTGTTCCCGCCGCTTGCAGGGAAACCAGAACGGCAGCGGTTTACAATTTGAAGTAGCATACTGACCAGCATTAGCAGTAGGTAGCACAGCGCAATTAGCAACCGACAGTTGCCCAAGCCAGTAGCTGCGCAGTGAGTGGCATAGCAAGGGGACAGATGGGGTGGACCGCCCCAGGCAGCAATCATGAAGGGGCAGCAAAAATGGGGATGAAATGCTTGGAAAGCACAAAAAAATTCTTCTGTAAGTTATCATTTATATGAGGCAGCACTTTTCTACATTACATTTGCTTAGTTTTTATGTGCCACCTTTTGCCTTAACTGATAAGGGGCATCGGGCATCTCGCAACTTTTGGGGGTGGCAAAATTGCAGTCTGTCCCGGGTGCTGATAACCCAGGCTATGTCACTGTCTGCAGTGTACGATTGTGAAAACGTGTGGAACCACTGGGTTTCACCAACTCAGCACTGAGTAATTTTAAGACTTGTTTTTCGTCGTGTTCTTCGTTTATTTTGCAGGTGCAGTATTTTCGTATCAACCGAGAGTGCTTTCAGTTTGGCATGAGTTGCCGATGAAATTAATTTGATAGTTTGTGCTAATTGAAGTTAATTGATGAAGATAAAGTGTGGTGCTAATGATTGTCTTTTTATTCGTTTTCGTTGCTCAGAAAATATTTTCCCGTGGCATTGGTGTGTAAATACAGTTATTTCGAGGTGTTTTTGAGTCACCATGTAGTTGCGTGTATAAATTGCATATGGCATGTATTTCTAATGAATTCATTAATGTTTATAAAAACAGTTCTTTGCCCCATTTTTGTTAAACTAAGTTGAACGAAAACGTTTGTCTAGCAGAAACGTTTAGTAATTTCTTCTCTGTTTGTCACTGTCGCCCAATCCCTGTAAAGGAGAAGAAACTATTATACTTTTAAGTCGGTTCCTCTTTTTCCCGTCCAACTTTCTCTGCAGTTGCAGCCTTTGAAACGATATTGTCGAAGCTTTTCCACATGATGTAGCGATGTAGCTTTATGGTCAATTTTTAGACATAGTGCGATCGGAATTTTAAACTATGGACAATTTAGGATTAGGGGCGAAAGGTCCCATTTTGGACAGAATTTTTGGCCAGTGCATCACAGTTTTCTGATGTCATTCTGTAACGCTAATGAATTTTACAAGTACAAAAAATCGTTATAGCTGATAATTGCTTGCTATCTGGACTAAATTGGATATGGGTGGAACTTACATTATGAAGGTTGTTTGGGTTTTTGTGTTGCCTTATTGTTGTACTGCTAACTAACTTTTGTTACTGATTGACTTTGATCTGCCGCTGTTAATATGATGCCTATGACTGAAATGAAAATGTGTTGATGTTCGTCATTTAAATTCATGTCTGTTATAACGCAGCATAACAGTATTGAAAGCTTCAGGGTTTTTAACAAAATTTGCTGTTTTTAAAACTAAATTAAAGTGCAAGTAAAATATCGAACAGCATCAAAAATGGATACATTCTAGCAGTTGAGTCACATTCATTTGGTAACCTATGTGTAATGCTTGGAGGCAACTATGTTGTGAACACTCTATGCCGCTGCCACTGTTAAAGGCTAAAGCTCTCCTGAACATGTCATGTGGTCATATACAGATTGAATAAATAAATAAATAAATGCAGCTAAACATGACAGGCTGCCAGAAAAAAAAGCATTATGCCCATCAAAGCTGGCCACAAATTGTAATACCGGTATAATAAAACAAACATACACATAAACATGTGCAGTGTGCAAAAACAAAGCTGGGCACACATAGAAATAAAGTGACTAAGCTATAATAACAACTATAATAACAACGTATAAGCATTACCGGTATAGGCATAGCTATATAAATTCATCAACATCATTCATTAAGCAGTATGGATAAAAAGAAAAGGCTATTTTTAGATACAATAAAACGAAATATGTAAAGAACACTACAGTTGACTGTAAAAACGAGTTTACTTTAATAAATTCAATTCTGATTGTCGACGCTGTCAAGAAGTCTTTCAGGAAAGAGACCATAATATGATACCATGCTAGTGTAGACATTCCACTGGTATACATGTAGGCATAGGTCTATGACTTACAGAAAGTGGATATCGATAGGGTACACAGATTGGTTGGACATCGTTTTTAGCGCGCGACGGCATACATGTATATGCAGAGGGCGCTATAGAGTCTATGTTATCGCCCCTCCGTCTGTGTCACACGGGTGGATCAGTTAAAAGTGGCTGAAGTTAGGATCAGGCAACTTTCACTGCAGAGTAGCCCAATCCCTTAGTTTTTGCGATATAGGCCTAAGTTAAATCCAGAAATTCTGACGGGTTCCCCTGAACTGGGGCGTGAACAAAGGTGGGGTGGGAAAAACTAGCTAGTTTCTGGATTTATGCATCGACGTCTCAAAAATGGTACGAGATGCGACCTCACTTAGGAAGTTGCATATTATGTGCTTTCGATACCAATGTCGATGACCTTGATTATTTTCTCTGAATTTTGCGCTGCCTCGCGAGGGAGGATTTAGTGAGTTGTGTCCTATCACGGCTGTCGCGCGCTTACCTTTGCGATAGTTAGGTTTTCTTGTAACAGCGATAGAATCCGAAAAACCTAGACTCCCTCAGAAGGCGGCAAAACAAAGCCTGTCAGCCTGCATTTGCTATCTAAGTACAGCGAGTTGGCGCAGAATAGGTTCTACTCGGTCTCTGAGCGGTTGTTCAACGCGTAACATCACGTCGTCTTGTGTCTTCTCGGCAAGTAACTGGTCGCACGTGAAGGCGTAGAACCGACCACACTTGCGATAATGGTGACTGCTGGCGGTGGAGAATGGCACGTGATGTGTTCGACGCAGCTTGGGGTTGGCCGGGGTGACGAGGTACCGCGCGCAGAAGTGGTTGAAGAGGACGGAGCACTGACGCGGATCCACGATCGACTTGGGTGCGTAGCCCCACGTCTTGGGTTTTGCTCGGTACCGGTAGCGCATAGTGCGAAGGTAGTACGGCTTGGTAAGATCTTGCTCGAAGTCGAGTAGGAAGTAGATGTTGAGGAAGACGTAATTGAATCCGGCGACCCCAGAGACGTTACGCTGCTGGTCGAGTTCTTTCATCAACGACGAGTAGTTCGCTGTAGTCCGAGGTACGATCACCTCGTCCGTGTCAATCACGATGATATACCTTCACAGATATTAGCATTCTGTTATTAACTTTCCGCTGCCGTTAACTCAGGCTCGTGGACAGCCACTTTTTGGGGAGGGACAAGGAACAACGAGGAAGTTTTGGGGAGCAATGAAAAAATGTTGGGCAGCAGCTCCCCCAAGTCTCCCCGAGGCTATAATCGCAAACTCTATTAGTTCGATTTGTTGTGGATTTGTTGTGCAACAAATCCACAACAAATCGAACTAATGGTGTATGACCTATAGGCCTACGCGCCAGGCTGCCGTATGTCGCACGTCATTATGCTTCTGTTACCGTGGAAGTCTGGAAGACACTTGCAATACTCTGGCATTTGTTTCACTTAATTACTTTTGATCTCGTGGCAAATCGCGGTCATGGTCTTTCTTTCAAAACTGACCAGGTCTACAAGGTGACAGAGGGAGTCTGGGGGACATCCGTGATGTGCCACATCAGTTCTACACTAGACTGTAGCAGAATCAGACCAACTCACCGGTATCTGTACATGTATTTCAGCTGACAGTCGTTGAGAGCGATGATACGGAGATTGCGCACTTTGTTGAAAAACCAACTTGAGTGACTGGCTCGCGGATGAGGCAGCGCGTGAACCATCAGCACACCCAGTTGACGGTAATAGTCGAACACCTTGGACATGTTCTGCGAGTACCACGTGTCATACAGGTTGATCTCAGCTGCACCGTACATCCGGTTTAGCTCCATCCACTCCACCAACACTTCCGGTTCCAGGTAGCCGTACCCTGCCGTGACGCAGACTCCGAATTCTACCGGCGGATCCTCAGTGGCCGGAGTCCGCTGGATCGGAACCAGCGTCGAGTAGCCGTCCACCCCGGGGCAGGCGTCCGTACCGCCGAACACGGATACGTCGGCAGGCACGGGCCATGATGTTGGTAGGGGGCAGATGTAGGCGTACTCGCGGTGGTTTTGCCGGTCGAAGACGTAACCGGAACCCGCAACGTCGTTCACGGTGGCCGGAACGACGTACGGCCGCCCAACCCCGGCGTACCAGATAGCACAGGTTATGGAGATATTGCGACGGAACGTCGACAAGGCAAGGACCCGGATGGACGGCAGAGCGCATGCGCCAGGACGGTCATCGTAGTAAGCAGAATAGACGTAGATTCGCTCTTTGCCGACATACTGCAGCTGCCAGACCGATTCCACCCATACGACCTCGTCGTCTGACGGTCGTCGGGAGCCAGGACAGTGAGACAGGCCACGGTCCAGGATAGGCAGTATTTCTTCGTCGGGTGGCTTGGCTGACCCGTAGCGTATCCACCGCCAGATCGCCCCGACATGCTCAGCAGACTTCGTGGGTCGTGGATGCCAGTATGAAGGCGGTGATCGTGACGGAGCTGGCTGCGTTGTCTTTGGCGCGTCCCGTAACGTCGGAGCCTTGGCACGCAGCAGCGGCAGCAGAACGTTGGAGATGCTCAGAATTACCGCGGAAATACCGATAGCCGTGACCATCGTACGCATGCCCATCACTCTCTGTGACGTCACGTGTCTAGGGGGTGCCAGCATTGCCATGCTAATTATTTTGAGCGGGGCTGGGTCTGGGTCAATCAGCGACTCCCTGTGTGATGGTTAGCAGGATACCGGTAGTTGCAATGCACTGTCGTCCTTCAAACCAATTTTTGCGGTCATCGGTTCGACTTGTCAAAAGACGATCTGGGGTAAAGATTACAGAATGCTTTTAATTCTACTGCTGCACAGAAGGTCTCGCACATTTTCACAAGTTAATAACTCCGTTCATATTCACTTTTCCTTTCTTCGTGCGATGATCAATTTCCATCAAACGTATCGGCAATTTTGTGTTTTCTAACATACTGTGAAGGCATATTATCCACTCAGTTCACGTCTAAGTATCCAAAACAGGCTAACGTAACTTGCGAATTAGCTTAATTTTACCGCTATGTCACACTACAGCAATTTCTTCTTATGTATGGATGTCAACATTACGATGACGCCAGCCATTCTTCACAGCGCTCGTAGATAGTCATTCGTACTCACGACGCGTATACTATACGATGTGTTTGAGAAACGTGCCCCATTCGAATTGTACTGCACTGCTTTCTGCTTGGTCAACCAAGCGTGTTGACGTACACACATCAGAGTGTGAACAGGTGCTATATGAATCGGCCCATAGATATTGAATATCGCAACCCATGTAATAATTTCACAAAAATCGCATTTCAGCCTCTGGTTCTCATCCTGGTCATCCACTCATCCGAGCGTCAACAAAAAGTTTTCTAAGGGTAAACACATTTCATCTAATTCACCTTGCCCCTCTTGCCTATCCGCCGGCTCCCTTTATTCTTCCTTCTCCTATCTGTCTTAATTATTTAAAGTTAAACTATTTTAGCTGATCGGGGCAGTACAGGTACAAACGACTGTTGTTATCATATTGTCCGTAGTCTGTCCGTCTGTCTGACGAAGAAGTATATTGTGGCTAAACGATACATCTACATTCTACACTTCTACAGCAAAACTGTCTGAACAAGTGAATAGGAAATGTCGCAGGAACACGATTTTACAACTTTCAATGTTCCAATCACCTCAAACTCATCGCCCCCAAAATTTAGACATTTTCCTCATTTAGCTTGCTTTCTTGATCACGTGACCATTTTGTTTATATTGACAGTGCTGTAAAGTAGTATAGGGCCTATGCGAGAATACTGAATATGAATATTGTAAATATTGTGAATATTGTAAAATAAAAATGGCTTTCTTATTCCTTATGTTTCAACAACTTAACGCTGTGCTTATACGCGTAACGAAGTTAAACGTCCTGTAGGCCCTATAAGCCGTTCAACCATGACGTTCAAATCATAAATCGAATCAGACATACTGAGTCATTACAGCCATAGAAATTACTTTACTGTGTAACCGGCGCTATAGGCATGGACCCCTATAGATAAGTAGCAGTGTAGTAGTGCTAGTATAGGTGTCCATGCGCTAGGTACATAACATTGGGGGAGCTTAATCACCTTCTACCTTTCTCTTACCTCCCACTTCATTTTCCATCCTATGCCTGTCAGACACCCAAAATATTGTGGCTCAGCCCCAAGCTATTCATAAGCACCGCTAGGCTATGCTTTCTTTGGCAAAATAATATTTTGTCAAGTTCAAACCAGCACCGAAAGAACACAGTCATATACAACAACGCGAAACTGGGTGCAACTTTTAGCATGGATTCCTATGCTAGTATGCCTAAATAGGAGTTCATATTTTCAGCTCCAGCACACAGCTGAGCTGGCTGTAATGCACGTTCAAACAACGTCCGTAATCTGATATTTAGACATTACACCGTACACGCTCGTGACTCTAGCACCATGACATGATAATCGCATCGTCCTTATTACAGTTTGCAAAGGGGGTGCCACGCAATGCCAGAATTACTGGGGCTACATCCGAATTCAATGTGAGATCCCATTTCAATGCACTACGGCAGACCACCCAAGTTGACCCAACCAACCGGACTTGTGTGCACTGCAGCTAGGCCACGACCCTGGCACCAATTTTTGTGAGTGTCCCACTAAATAGGCTTAGAGGCCAGAATGCAGTATGCAGCTGTATATATATAAGCTCGTAGTTTAGTAATCAGCATCACGTCAGTTCACAGAAACCCTTGACAGACGGTGTCTATTTGTCTAATACGAAATAAAACAACAACTTTTATTATCCATCATCATCATCACCATCATCCAGCTGGTTTTACCAACACGATATACCATAAACATAAACCGATGTTTTGAGGCCAAATGGCAAGCACCGCGTGACTCACTGACACAGACGTTAGCGGTCATGGCTCCCCCTTAGCGCTCCACGGTCCACCGGCCTCTGGTTGAAATAGGAACATGCCTATGAGTAGAGTGACATGATGACTGTTGCGTAACATCCTTGGGCACAGCACCACCTGTGCTCAGTTATCCAACACATTTCTAACATTTTAAACCAATGAATGACAGAGTTCTTTTAACTGATCTGGCATTCTCACGGCACGTGAAGCGTACACAGTTTGCTATTCGACAGCCAGTTCTGGGGGAGTTTAACCGTTTACCCTCCTCCCTCACCTCCGAGTGTTATTCACGCTGCAGGGCCTAAATAATTTTTAGCCGGTCGTACTGTTACCTTGACATCATGCTGTCGTCTGTCCGTCTGTCTGTGACGCTGTGCATTATGACGCTCAGGGTCAGAGTAAGGAGTTGTATCATGTACCATCGTGTTCCAGACGGCACTTCCTATTCACTTCTTCAGACACTTTTGTTGCAGGATGTATCGTTTAGCCACAACACAGCGAAAAAGCGAACCGCCGACATTTCCGCGTCTGGAATCAGAGATGTTAAGTCCTCGAGGCCAAAGTGGCCTCGAAGCCAAAATTTTGGCCTCGGCCTCGGTTTCGGCCTCAAAGCTTTGGCCTCGGCCTCGGCCTTGGCCTCAAACATTTGGCCTCGGCCTGGCCTCGGTCTGCAGCAGAAGAACCAGCAGCCAAGAAGAGATCGAC
>Ga0056132_1000483_pt1 | contig 10195 bp, 7 predicted proteins | sample WorMetLIZISLAND2_3_FD_71119 | JGI IMG/M metagenome (GOLD analysis project Ga0056132, IMG submission 71119) | Marine gutless worms symbiont microbial communities from Max Planck institute for Marine Microbiology, Germany - Olavius clavatus LIZARD... ...
GATTATCCCGCATCGCTGCAGCCTGCAGGCGACGGCGAGCGAATTCGCCGGGGACGACGACCAACTGCGACACGGTCCGGTCGCTTTAATCGCGCTGACGACGAAAACTGCACCGCAATAATAGCGGGAAGTCGTGCACGATGTTAAGTGGCATATTCCGCGTCGTATTGGTGGCTAATGAGAGATGTACAGCGACAAGAAAACTGGTGTAATGGATTTTGGCCTTTAACCAGACTTACCTCCCGATGTGTCTATGGTCGTGCATTGTAACTATATACAGAATCATTTATGCGCCATAAACCACATATATTATGGCTCACTGTGGATGCTGATGCCGAGACCGCAGATGATGATGATGATGACGATAGTCCCGTCTCTCCACTGAATCCGCTCGGTCTCGTCTGCTATAGCTTGCGTGAAGATTGCAAAGACAGTGTTGTATTCTTAGCCGATCGTACTGCTACTCAGTATGATCGGCTATTGGGATCATCGTGTCATCCGTCCGTCCGTCTGTCTGTCCGTGACGCTTTGCGTTGTGGCTGTCAGGGTTGGTGTACAGGGCTAAATGTTGTACCAGCATGTTCCTAGCAGGCAAGTTCTACTTGTCCCTTCAGACACTTTTACTAGAGGATTATCGTTTAGCCACAAAACGCACCCAAAAACGAGTCGAAGAAAACGCGAACGTGAGTTTTTTTAGACGCAGAAAACTACACGTGCACTGATTTATGGCGCATTACTTACTGTTGAGAACTTGATAAGATCGACATCGCGGACTTTGCTCGTCACGCTTCAGTGGTTTGTTTCGGTGCCCCCATAAACTCTACCCGGAAGAATCGGATTGCGTACCAGCCGTTCGTAGGCCTAAACTTGTAACCAAACCGCTTTGATAGTTCGCCAGTACGATCGGCTATCCCAGCAACAGCTGAGCTTCTTGTTCCTCATTACTTCGCCGGTCCATTTACTACATGTAGATCGTCACTCGGCTGCCTGCCGTTCTTGATTTTGTCAATATCCAGTGCAGCTTGATCTGTTTTCGTGTCACGCTCGCAGTGCTGAGTGAGCATGGTCCAGTAACCGCTAATTGAAGAGTTGTTTCCGCTGAAGAACTGATAATCGTGCGCCGTACGTGAGTCATTAGCCGTTGATTCGACGTAATAATGACCAAATGCATCCGTCGCGATCCAGGCTCGTAGCCAGCCAAAATTTTGGGAGAGGGGAATTTTTTTGAGGGGGTGGGGTGGCAAAGAACAAATTTTGGGGAGCGGAACAGCTGCTTACGAAATATGCATGTCGTACAAGAAATCTCAGCTAACGCTAAGGTAAGCGCGCGACAAGTGAACGCACAAAAACTCTGTCTACTCAAGTGCGACCGTTGAGCGTGACAAACGTAAGTTCAGTAGTTCACGAAGTCAGTCAATAATAGAACGTAACACGACCAGTGCACGCCTGATTTTCTGTCTCAAAAACTCACGTTCTTGTTTTCTTTGACTCGTTTTTCCCATGCGTTTTGTGGCTAAACGATACATTCTACAGCAGAAGTGTCTGAAGGGACAAATAGGAACTTACCTGCTAGGAACACGCTGATACAACTTTTAGCCCTGTACACCGAACCTGAGAGCCACAGTGTATAGCGTTACAGACAGACAGCTGGACAGACAGACGGATGACATGATGATGCCAATCGCCGATCATACTGTGTAGCAGAACGATCGACTAAAACACTAAACCCAAAACAAAATTTTTAAAATTAAAAAAATAATAATAAACATTATCTTTGGGCACAAAATGAGAAAGAACCAAAATGAGCTAGGGAGTGCAAAAGTGCGGCATAGGCGTACTACTAACAGTGATGTTGTATCTGACTGACGCGGTCTTCCACTGGACGTCGCAGACGCGGAGTGAACATAGCAACAATTCATCAGCGAATGTATTACGTAGAGTAGAGCCCATGGAGGGGGAGGGAGGCAGGCGGCAGTACTGCGTCAAGCGCCAGCAGTATCTCATCTTTGTCCGGGTGGACAAGCTCGATGGGTCAACCGCTGTATCTAACGGCGACCGGACAGACAATCAAGTCCTTGCTGTGCGAGTTGCGAACCACATCGCCGACGTCACTGTGTCACAACAGTCACAGTTCTTCTGCGGCGTATTAAGATTTCCGTGGACCTCTGGCTGAGAATGGAGAGTTGAGACTCCGTCATTTCAAAGCAGATCGGGATTACATTTGAGAGTAACGTTCTTCAAGTACACTGTGAGTCAAAAAAACTGGGCCACTTTTATTTTTACGATACCCTTGGCAAATATGGACGTATGTACAGTTGAACATTTAACTTTCACAAGGTAGTGCGGCAACAGAATTTAGGTGTGGTGGAAGATTTATTTTACCGTATTCCGCAGTTTATCTACGAATCCAAAAGTGAAAGAATTATTGAAATCGGTCCACATTAGCCAAAGTTATCGTAAAAATAAAAATGGCCCAGTTTTTGACTCACAGTGTATATACGCATCGATCGACGAAGTCGCATTTTCAAGATGCCGGCCCTGAAGTCATTTTACGCAACAAAGTGCTGCCACCTGGTGAGTGATCACGAAGCGTCTACCGGGTGCCCGTGCAGCAGCGTCAGTCAGTTCCTGATCTATAGTACATTCGTATAGTTGTTTTGAGTCTGAGCGTCTGTGCAATACGATCCAGAGCTGGCACTGATGTGGCGCAGCTGTGGCTGGCGTGGCGTCTAATTACAGTAGCCGCGCGTGCGTGCGTTCATCTTACGACGCCACGCAGAACAGGTGTGCTTGGTATATGCGACTAGTCCGGCTTATTACGGCGTCGCTAAATCGGTGGCTTGTATCTTGGATGCTGGAGAGAGATATCTCGGCTCACGAATTGATTAGTGCTGACGAGTTGATCCATACTACAGGGCTGGCAGAGTACGCAGTCGTCGGCACGTGCCGATGTGCTGCGACGTAACTACTGCGACGCACCGGGTACGGCCATAAGCGCCGGATGTTTTGCAGATTGTGAGACGCCAGGTATCGCGCTATTCAATCTCTGGGACCAGTGGTGGCAATCCTGTAAGGGTCCTGGGGTCCTGGTCCCCTCAGGTTCTGTCAGTGGAGGTCCGATTGCGCACGGACCCCACCCCAACTTTTTACTGCCGTGCTGCTATACATGGCCTGTAAGCCCATAGTTTAAATTCTGCTTACATTGGCTGAACTGTACATGCACGCTGATTTCTGTACCTTGTAGTACGGTAAACATCAATATGGATTTTATAAGGCTGTTTGACTGTATAAATTGCATCAAAATATGTGGCAGCGGGTGATCGGGCTCTCTCCATAGAGTCCACGAGAGGGAATGGAAAAAAAAGGAGGATTGAAGAAGGGAGAGAGGTGGCCTGAACCCTCCGTCAAGATTTATGTCAGATCACCGCCAATGTGTGGGACGGAAGGTATCGTAGTGTGCATGGATGGAAAAAAAACTGGAATAGCGGAGTAGCACCATCTTCGCTGTGACTGTGATTGGCTGACCTCACGTCTGTCTGGTAAAAGTGCAGCTCAGGAACTTAACACACGATGATTTAGCTCGAAATTGATTTTTTTGCAGTTTTCGGTCGCCGGTCGGTGATAAATATCGCCTTGCACCTCAGTATAAAGTGAAAAGTTTTTTAACATAACAAAAAAATTATACTCGATTAATCCAATAATTAGTCGTTAATATCCGCAGTGAGCAACAGAGCATTTTCAGCACGCACTACGATACCTTGCGTCCCACCTCAGCTCCTACAGAACGATACACTATCGTCCCGCTAGTATTTTGTAACGGGATAATAGGACAAGCGTTTGGCGTTTCATCCCAAGACAGCGTCAGCTGAAGCCGACTGTCGACGATGCGGAGGTTGCAGCGGCTGCTTGGTTACCATGGTGACGACTTAGATTATACTGTTACGCCCGTGAGAGCCTTCTAAGGGGGAAGGGAGGTCATGATTCCTCCAGAATTTATATAGGTTGGCCGCATTGCATTTCCATTGATTTGGTAATCGGTACCCCAAAACCGAAGTTTGCCATTTTTACAAAAGCATTGTTTTAGTTTGTTTTTGGTCATTGTTTACTCTATAATCTAATACACCATGTTTTTAGAACCCGCATAGAACCGAACCGAACAGAACTGAAGATGCAGCACATGAGAACTGTCGCTTAGCTTTTTGATGTTTTGATGCTTTTCTTGTTCTAATTGCTGTCTTTTTCTTTTTTCTTTTTGTGCTATCACAATTTCTGATGAATAAAGATGTATGTGTCAGAACCGAAGCCAAACAGAACTCTTATTTTTCGCACAAGCCACAAAGAACCCGAAAAGAACCGAATCCCAGCAGCATTGGCGTCGCCAGCTATGGAGCACTGGGGCACGTGCCCCACCTCGACTTCCAACTGCTTATTTTTTCTGGTCACTTCAGAGCAGCACAAAACTTTGAAATTGGTCTCTATGTGGTTGCATGATACCCAGGAAAAGTATACAGGCCTATAGCTTTGTCACTGTTTATTGCGTGAATTTCGTGATATTTTTCTGTGTCACCCTCAAGTTATTTTCTGTTAGTCTCGTGCCCCTCCTCGCACCAAATCCTGGCGACGCCATTGCCCAGCAGTGAGGTTTCTTTCCCATATCATATCATATCATACATCGTCGAGTCCTTAAATGGCAGAACCGTCTTAAAGTTGGAACAGACCAACTTAAGCTATCCAATCTCTAATACGATCGCACTGGCTCTAAAGAGCGATTTATTTGATCCATTAAACAGCGGCCGTTAATCGTCCGATAATCTGATGGCTTAATTGTCGTCGTAAACAGTTCCGGCTTTCTCGTGTAATTGGCTTTCAAGCAGCTGCTCTCTTCGGACAATATCACATGGTTCTACGCCCGCTTTCTTCATATCACCCTCGCGTTAGATACCCGGTACCTAGGTTCGGTTCGATGGTTACTGATCACTAGTCCGAAGAGTGACAGGTCCTAATCCTAACCTTACCCTAACCCTAATGTGGTGGTTGATCTTACGAATAAGGAAACATTGAACAGCTTTTCGTATGTACACGCGCAGTACATGTAAATACGCAGTAAGGCTATTCAGAAATTGGGACTAGTGGACCCTTCGGACTAGTGAACCGTTTCCGGTTCGATTCCCATCTATAGCTGTCGTACATTCAGGCCTTGCTGTTGGAACGAACAGGAGCAGCGGGCTAACAGACGGGCTTCATCGCGGCTGTGTTCAGCTTAAGAATGATGGTTAAGTCGGCGGAACCAACGACTGCAGCCGGCCGCGTGCTCCCTGCTTCTTTATCGATCTCGGCCGAAATTCTGGCGTATCGTACGTACGTAGTCCGCTGGGTGCTGCGTCTCCGGCGCCTGGAAAGAGTCAACGATGAATGGATGGATTGATCCGAACAAGTTCCAGACATCGGTGACTGGAAGGCAGGCAGGGAGGAGGTACTATAATGACGCCGGAGACCAGCCCTGTTGTGCCGTTCATCACCACGCTGTTCGTCTCGCTCCGTACATCAGAGATGCGTCGATAAATCGAAATTATCGCGATCTATCGGCGATTCCGATATCTTATCGTATCGGCGTTTTTTCAGTATATCGTATCGTATGTGTGACAGATGAAATATCTGTCATTTTTCGATAACTTTGCATATTTCTTTTTCTTATTGTTGTTGTACTTTTGTGCGGCGTTTCTTAGTCAAATGTAACTGAATCTGAAATGACAAAAGAGCAAGAAAATTAAAGTGAAACGAAATATTAAGATGTCTTAGCTTTTGTTAATAGTCTTTCAAAGTCTGCGGAAAATGAACATTGGGGAACAGACTAAAAATAGAAAAATATCGCCTATATTTCCTCATCGCCGAAATTTTAAGTAAAAAATATCTATATCGCATATCGATTTAACAAAACTGATATCGACCCATCACTACTGTAGGGCCTACATCATCTGAGCCTGCTTTACTGGCCCTGTGCGTCGCAGTGCAATCACAGTGAGTAACAAAAATAACCTCATCAGTTATTGACCGAGTTTCGGATACCCGTTCTCCGCCACGCTCGCCAATAAATTCTGCAATAGTGCAATCATTAAAGTTCCCGTCTTACGCCGGTATTGGTATAAGTATTGCTGGCTTACATTTTCGGGCCACCTTCTAGACGCTTGACAGTTTCACTGTTTTCGTCGCACTCTAATGTCTAACGGCTTGAGTTGTGGAGTGCAAAAGACAGGAGTCTTACGAAGGTCTAATGGAATTGGACACAGACTGTGTTTAAAGCCCAGCCCACGGTAGTAAGTGTATAATGCCAGATGCAGTGCAAACGTTGCCTAGAGAGAAGATACTCTAACAAATTCGAATCAATCTATTCGAATCGTGAATCGGAATACCCCTATAACAGGTAAAGGGTAAAGGTACGTACTGCATAGCCGTTAATGGAAGTAATCTACGGCACAGCTACGGAGTGTCACTTGCCATATGTGATCACACAGTGTTACCTGCTACCCGACGCAAGTGAACACACCCCGCCTTAACCCCAGCCATGCAGGCCAGTACTCGATTTACCTACCCCGGAGGGATGGAAGGCTGAGTTGACCTAGTTGACTTGATAGCGCCCCGGCCGGGAGTCGAACCAGCGACCTTTCGATCACGAGTCCAACGCTCAACCAAAGCAACCAGCAAGACAACAACACTAGGTTCGAGCGCATTAAAAGAACTGTAAATAATACAACGTCGAAGCTGCAGCATTGTCGTGACGTCATTGTGACGTCATCGTGACGTCACAGTGTAATGTAAGTCATGTCAGCTGACCGACGTTACAATTGAACATGAAATTATTCTCATTCGACACGTGCCCCTGGACGACGCGGGTGGTCTACTCGTCGCCCTCCTGGCATTGTGAGCTATCGATCTTCAACAGCGCGGCGACAGTTTGACAGTCGGCGTCCCGGCTGCCATATTCACCGCCGCGTCTGCGTCGCCAGTCCCTGTTTAGTACCAGGGTCCATAGAATAGACTATAGGCGTAGACAGGAATTTTGTTTGGAGGGGGCCTGAGAATCAAGAAGCCGTATTTGAGTTAAGGCCAAAATCTATTACACTAGTTTCCTCATAGCAAGTCCGTAACAAGTTGTTGCGGGCAAAAGTCCGCTATGTCTGTTGTGTCGTGTCGTTTCCCAAATTCCATTACAACGATTTGTTACCGAAACGACTTGTTGCCAACAAGTTGGCAACTTCCCCGTCTACGGGGAAGTTACAGGGAAACGGATGTAATGGATTTTGGGCATTATGAGACGCTGAAAGCGTGGAGGGGAAGGGTATGGAGAGAGGTGTCCCACTCCCCAGCCGACTATAAGGGGTTTGGGGAGCGTCTTAAGCTGAAAACGCATTTTTACATTTACAGCTTGAAAGAATGTCATCTGATAGTGACAAATGTGATATTTTTTTTTACATTTTTTCCGACACATATAAGGATGGAGGGTTGAGTAAACCCAGGGCCAAAGAGCAACTGGCTCACGGTTGCTACGCGACCGCGCGCGGCCAGCAGGACTCGAACCCCGACCTCGCGATCGTTAGTCGAGCACGCTAACCACTAGGCTATGGCGTTAGAAGCAGAATGACGAACAAGCGTAACGGAATTACCGCCGGACGTCGTTGAGACTTGAATGTCATCTCTTCTTGTTCTCCTGACAACTGACGTCTGTGATCTGACAGCGTGCACGACGTGCCTCGATCACTAAACCTGAAGGAGATGACACTAATGCGATAAATTCATCATCGTCATCAGATGAGTGACGTTGTTATCCGGCGCCGTGCCTTGCCAGTTCGGCTGTCTGTCATGTCGTTCAGGCCGTCTCTGATGCCCCTCGGGAAATCAATGTATTCCTGGGCCTAACTAATGTAATCACGTGGAGTAATGTATCGGAACAGTTTTCGGATACGTAGTTGTTTAAAATATCACGATTTAGTGTGCGCGTTTTAAGGACAGTGTTGTTAGCAAGCCAAAACCTTAACTCAGCACGACTTTCTTTCACTGACAATTATATACGGAATTTGCAGTAAACGGTCACTAACTATACCACCATACTTTATGCATGTTGCTACACTACCTAGTGAAATGTACGTATTCAAAATTCGCTTTACCATCTGACGGACGGAGGCAGCAGAATGATGATGTAGCCAAAATGGGGGAGGGGGAGCTGAATTTTCAGGACCTTAAAATGGCGGCCCGAAAAAACCAAAGATAGAAAAAAGCAAGCTGTAAAATGCGGACCAGATCGAAGGGCTGGAAAATGGTAACATGAAAGTTGGCAAAGAGCGACAGTGTTTGAATCAAAGCAACGAGTAGAGTTAAAAAGCTGGCGTTATGCGTGAAGTCGAGTTTTGTTTATGACATCAAACGCACTGACTGAATGTACATAGGCTTAGTTTCAACGTCACTGACATTGCGTTGAATTCGCTTGCGCTTGTGCCTCCCCTTTGCGGACTAACAGCTCAGTTTTGGCGCACAGGCATTCACTTTAAGCTTATTGTTTTATTTTTTTATTCATACATGTTCTGTTCGTATTAAAACACACACAGTTTGGTGTGAGTTTGTTGTTCAGCGAATTAATACGTATACTCAACTCAACAAGAGGTACATTGTAAATTATTTGGTCTTGCATTTTCCAGGTTTTGCATTTTCAGTCGCTCCGCCAAAATGTTGACGTTTATTCGCCAATGAAGGCAGAAAACACACAGTTACAAGAAACAGAATGGACAGAAGACAGACAGACTTCTACTAAAGCTACAGTTGTGAAAAGACAACGTGACTAAAATCTCTACAAACGGCAGCAAAAATAGCACCAGAGGAACACAAAGCTACATCTATATCATACTTGTAACACAACTGAACAAATTCCCTCGAGTGTGTAAACAATCCAAAGCACGGGTGAAGTTTGTGGAACCACGATGTCTGGGAAGGCGGTGAAAATATGCAGTCATCAGCCGTTATTGTTTGTCTCTGCTGATGTGTACGCTTCATGCACGCCTGAATGGCAACCAAACAGAGGACGATCGTATAGCCAGACAAGCGAGTGAGACGCCGCGGTCGCGTCAACAGCATGTGGAGCGGATCACAGGCGTACGGGTCAATTTTCTAGGGGGCTGAGCCATCTTTACGCGAAAAAAATTCGACAGCGCCCAAAAATGATCATATAACCACGCTATAATACATTTTTGTAGAGCGCCAAAGTGGCCGTACTTCTGTCGAGGTGAGCAACCAACTGGAACCGTTTACATTAGGCACCATAGTAAACAGTGTTTTATTCAGAATTGCGGTGGCTGACTCACCCCACCCAATAATTAATTTTAAAAACGGATTTTGAGCACTTCATCTGACTGGACGGAATAAATTTCGTTTTTTTCGTTTAATAAATACAGCAGAATTATTTACATTTTATTTCTTGGCTGATGGCTGCTGCCCGAAAAATGTAGCGATTGTCCGAAAACTACTTTGTCCGACTTGGGGGGGAGGCTGCAATTTCCCGGCTCATACGCTTACGGAACAATGATAACGGTTGGGTACATGCTGTGGTGATGCTTACAAAAATAGAGTCAGACTCGAGCTCAGGAGCGTTTAAAGCCTCATCCACACTGGCGACTATAATCGTCGATTTCGGCGACTATAGTCTTCAAAAACGTCGACTAGGCCTATAGTCGCCGAAAACAGCAACTACACTGTGTCTCAAAAAAAGGGACCCCGACATTATCGATTGTAACTTTAAGAAGGATTGACGGATTTTCACGATTTTTTGCACAAACATTCCTTACACAGCTGGCCATCAAATGGCTCTTCAAGTTCCCACCTCACCCAACATCTGTTTCTACACTACCTGGGGAAAACGGAATTAATGAGATATTACATTTTATACGAGACATTATTATCAATTTATTAAAATAACACGCGTAAATCACATTTGGTTTACATTTCAGTCACTCTGGCTAAAAGTTTATCCAACTGTCCAGTTGTTCAGCTGCCTACAGTAAATGTTTGAAATGTCGGCCCTTCGCGTGAGCACAAGCATGCAGACGTTTTCTCCATTTGTTGATAGCAGTGTCAATAATGTTCTGCTCCAGACCAATCCAGATTTCAACCCGTTGCTTCTTGAGTTCATCCACATTCTTGAACGCTGTCT
>Ga0056132_1000484_pt1 | contig 10182 bp, 10 predicted proteins | sample WorMetLIZISLAND2_3_FD_71119 | JGI IMG/M metagenome (GOLD analysis project Ga0056132, IMG submission 71119) | Marine gutless worms symbiont microbial communities from Max Planck institute for Marine Microbiology, Germany - Olavius clavatus LIZARD... ...
TGCCTTACTGCTTCTGGCCCTACAGCTTGGGCGCCATTGTGGAAAGTGGAAAAATTCAAGCTAGAATATCCTTCATCTTGTGACTTCCTATTAGACTCAAATATGCCTTCATTTTCTTCGTTTGCTAGCTCAGATGTTTGGAGTGGCCTTTCGCTTGTACTCAATTCTTCCTCTTTTCCACTATCTCTTTCACTATGCATTCGATCTTCAGTGTGGCCAGAACCGAGTGAATTTCCCATAGGGGAAGTGGGGACATGTTGAGCAGAAGTTTACAACAAGATTCTTTGACGAAAAAACAAGAGGAAAGTTTTGAGAAGAAACGAAGACGTTAACACTAAAGCCAACGTCAACAAGTTCGACTTCCTATTAAACACCTTTACTAAATAGTAAATACTGTTACCTACTTTTGAGTTCGTCTATCTTAGGTCTTAACGTGATACTTTTCGTCTTACGAACTAAAACAACAGCTAGGCCTAATTGCCGGCGCCACTTGACACAGAGCCGTTCATGCGTCACTCATGGTGTCGCATATTCATATTGCCATATTTTTGAGTTTTGAGATCTTTTATACCAAATTGGAGGACTGGCCCGCAGTAAATGCATATATATTTTGAGGTGAAGAAGTTTGAAGTCGACTCAAGTCACATGCCACTGTGAAGTGAAGTCAAGTCAAGTCGAATGTGACCAAGTCGACGGCGGTCGACTTGGGGTCGATTTCAGCCTCAAGTCGGGTCATGTTTCTGTACCGCAGCGCCTCGCAGGTCTAGTATTAAGGCAAATCGTGTAGGCCTAGTTTGTAGGAAGTTCTGCCTCATCTTGCCTCAGTCATCAATGTAGCAGTGTTGCTGGCCGAAAAATACCAAAATTTGCTGGTTTTAGTGCAGTATACAATTTCAAAAACACAAACAATAGGCCCACATTTGTGGGCTTTTTGTGACAACTGACAAGTCACAAGGTGTACACAAATAAATGTAACAATGTCTATCAAACATTGATCAATCTATCAGTCATGCCACATTACATGATTACAGGATAGGCTAGCAGTCATAACCGTCATCCATCAACCAATTTAACACAAATCAAAGTGGAAACATAAAGTAGGCCTAAGCCTACGAGGCTAGGACACACTCGGGATTTGCTACTGCATGTTCAACTTTCCTTCAGTAGGCCAATCACTCTCATTCAGTCTGTCTGCTGGTGGAAGCCTTTATGCTTCTTGAGTGCAGTCTACAGATAGCATGACATGCTTTCTGAAGAATACATGATATCGCAACGGTCACATGCCGACTTATTTTGAATTTGAATTCAATAGGAATCGGCGTATTGGAAGCAAAATGTATGGACACACCATAAAATGGAACATCTTGCGTCCCGGGAAGACTCAAGCCGGGATGGAGGACACAGAAGCTGAAATACGGTACATCCCAGGAAATACAGGATGGTTGGCAAGCCTAGTTGTAGGACAAGGGTGGGGTGAAGAATGCTGGATATTGGATATACTGCTCTTGTATTGCTCTTGATCTTGCTCTTGTTCATTTGTCCAGTGTTCTATAGGCTTTGATCTTAAGCAGTGGTTGCAAATATGAACTTGATTATGTGGTGTCGTTTGGATTTGCAGCATCGAGCATAGTTGACGTGGAATGTCTTCATGTATCCAAGTTATCCCGGCGGCTCTGGTCCTCCTCCATATGGATTGGCACCCCCATCTGGGTCATTCCCAGATCAATCCGGTAATGTTGCTCCACCAGCGCCTGGTTTTGTAGCTGGTTATGCCCCTCAGCCAGTATATCCACCTGCGGCATATCCACCCCAGCCAGTACCGTGTTATCCGCCAACACCGTCCGGTTTTCCAACAGCTGCTCAGCCTGAATACCCGCAGCAGGGATTTCCACATCAGCTACAGTATGGAGCACAGCCTGGTTATGCTGCTCGGCTGCCATATCCTGGTAGTTATTGCATTTATTTTCAATCATTTTAGTAAAGTCCACATGTGTCATATATATATATTGCATTCATTTGAATATCATTTTGTAGATTAGTTTCTCTGGGCATTAAATTAGTAGTAGTAGCAGTAGTCATCGTCGTTGTCACTGTCATCGGGTATTATATTGTCAATCACTAAAACACAAACTAATGTTTGTTAATGTTTATATTGATAAGACATGTTTGACTGCCAATGGTTGTAGCTGATGCGGCTGGTTATTCACAGGCAGGAATTAGTTACCCAGCAGCGGGATTTCCCAGTGGACCTGGATTTCCCAGTGCATCTCCTCAGCCTTCTTATCCATTAGTACCACCAGGTATGTGTGTTTTTTGCTGCTGTGTATAAGTGTGTATTTATTGTTGGTTTACACAAGGGTTACACTTAATAATGCATCGGCTATTGGACTAATGGGCTATGTCGGATTCCTAACCCCAACCCCCATTTGTCTGCTAACCCAATAGTCTGTTAGCCTGATAGTCTGATAGCCCGTTAGTCCGATAATGCAATGCATTATTAAGTGTAACCAGGTCAGAAATGCATTGCCCACAGGCTCAGACTACGTGCAGCCTTCAACGTTATTATCTGTGGCCTGTGACAACTTACTTGGGCTGGCAAAAAATTACCAGTAAATATTAATTGCGCTGGGTATTTGTTGCACTTTTTTCAGAATGATTTTCATGTTCCTGTACCCACTGAAAATTAAACAGTTTTGTTCAAAGTAACAATTGCAGTTTAACATGTAAAAGTGCAGACTCATTTTGTCATATGCACATATAACAATAAGCTGAGCTGTTGCTGCAATAGCCAGTCGTACTGCGAACGAAGTACGGTATGACTAGAACAAACTGATTCAACCGGCTCTTCACGTTGTCTTCCACTCGTTTTTTTTCCAATGCGTTTTGTGTCTAAACGATACATCCTACAGCAAAATTGTCAGAACGGTCAAATAGGAACTTGCCTGCTAACTGCTAAGTACACACTGGTACAACTTTTAGCCCTGTACACTGACCCTAGGAGCCACAGTGCACAGTGTTACAGACAGACTAACAGACAGACAGACAAACGACATGATGACGCCAATAGCCAATCATGCTGTGTAGCAATACGATTGGCTAAAAATGAATGTGGCTTGTTAAGTGATGCATTTTTCCTGTGGAGTCCACATATCCGAGTTGTAGAGGCCATCTTTCCTCCTCAATGTTCTGCCTCACCAGTGTCTGTGGATATTTGGCATACTCTTTACTGCTTCTCTGGCAGCCTGGCACCGTGTGCACGATATAACAGTTTTGAAATAGGTCAGAAGAATATATAGGTCATCTGATTTTGCTATTTGTTTACACGGTAATTTGGCAGCTGTGTAAACGTCGCCATTCTGGATCAATAAATTTAAAACAGCTGTATGACTTACAAGGCACTAGAGCGACCATTACCACAAACGTATTGAATGTAAACAAGTTTGCGGACATTCAATTAATAACTAAAAAACACACAATGTTTACACCATTCGCCAAGCCATCAGACTTACCCAGTTACTGTTTTTAGCAGACAGTGATATCGTGTTTTGCGTATAAAGGTTAAAGGTCTCGACATTTATATACCGCCACTTACAGGGAAACCCAGACCAGCAGCGGTTTACAATTGAAGTGGCGTACTGACTGGCAATGACACAAGTGGTGCAGTATGTTTTTCTCATTGTTTGTTTAACCTGGAAAATACATTCTTTATCTTTCTCTCTTTCTCTTTTATACAGTGTGACAACAGTGATGATGTTGATGATGATGATGATGATGATGTTGATGATGATGATGATGATGATGATGATGTAGGTCAAGCTCCGAATCTTCCTTCACCGTGGACATCATCATATCAACCACCTGTACAACAGGTAATCATCACTCACTCTATGAGGCTGCATTCATATTGACACGAGTACATGTCTGAGTGATGCTACAGGTGACTTATATTACTCCAGCAACGAGCTATCGACACAAGAGCCAATGGAGCCAGTGATAAGTTAGCATCGGAGTGGGGGAAATGCATATGAGACAACACCCAGAGTCTCAGAGGTTGCACGGCTGTGGTGGCTGGGGGTACCTCTGTTACTAATTTCATCTGCCAGGTGCTAACTTGTCGATAACTGGTCACTGACGCTGTTGGCTAATAGCTTGTTGCTAGTACGGTAGTGTGTGTGGCGTAGGGTCCCACGAAGCCTTCATCTGGCCCTATATGTTGCTAGCAGTGTGTGTCTGGTATACAGGCCGTGGTTGATGAAGAGCGAGCTACATTCATGAGACTGGCTGGCGATGATGGTGAAATTGACGCATATGAACTTCAAGAAATTCTCAACCAAGAATTTAAACAACGTAAGCCGATATCAGCTTACCTGCGAAGTAGACCCACTGCCAGTCGATCTGTCCCGCCTCCGAAATGACCTATACTGTGTCGGGTGGGGCGTTAAACTCTACTCAATCCAATCCAGTCGATCTGTTTTAATTTTTGTTTCTTGTTACAAGTATTGTAACTACATTCTTCAGGGCTTTGAAACCCCAGGTTGGGTATAGGAAGGGCATCTAGCCGATAGAATAAGTTTACTTTTGTGGATTGAGGATAAATGGATGGATTAAATACATCACGTACATTCTAAGTAAGTAAGTATACATGTCACAGTCAAACAAAAAGTCACAATGTGCCGCAGCCTAGTGAAACAGAAACGTCTTCGGTAGTGGCTGAAATTGTCCAAGGTTTATTGTTCTGTTGATGAAGTTCTGTTGGAAACAATCTTCCAGAAAAAAATGTGATTTGTATGCCATCATCACCACCAAGTTTTTCAAACCAGAACACCCAGTGACACAACGCTGAAGCTAGCAGAATCTTTGGCAATCAAACACATTACAAACACACACGTTACGTGTGTGTTTGTAATGTGTTTGATTGCCAAAGATACTGCTAGCTTGAATGTTGTGTCGCTGGGTGTTCTGGCCTGAAAAACTGGCATTGCTGTGGTTGTAAGCTTGAAGGTGCTAGACATGTTTGAGAGTACGTTGCCCAATTTTGTTACCTAGTTGTGTCACAGCTTGAGAAGTGACTTGCCATTATTGTACACATATATGAGCATGGTTGGTGGAGTATTGTAGTGGTTAGCGCATTGGCCTCGATCAACGTAGTTAATCGACACTGGGCCCGGTTAGTACTTGGATGGGTGACCGTCTGTAGGCAGGTAAACCATCTCGGTATGTAACAAGTCACCTAGGTCAACTTAGCCTTCCATCCCTCTGGGGTAAGTAAATTAAGTACCAGCCTGTCTGGCAGAGTTAAGGCGGGGTGTGTTCACTTGTGTCGGGTTGCAGGTAACATTGTGTGATCCCATATGGCAAGTGACACTGTGTAGCTGTGAGATGGAGTTCCATTAACAGCTACACACAACCTTTAACAATTTTTACCTTTATATCTTGGTGGTGACGATGGCATACAAATAATATTTTTGTCTCACAGCCACAGCATGCTTCTTTATCACTTCCATGACTATTGTAACTCACTGTGTTTGCTTATTTACGGTATTGCAGAGTTCAGTTTTGATGGATTTAGTGTTGACATGACACGTGGCATGGTTGCCATGAGTGACGTATCCTTTATGATGTAAATGCTGTCTTATATCATACAGTCATTATGATAATTACTGGATCTTGACTTTTCATCATCATTATCGTTGTAGGGAGTTTTAACTTGGCATTAATAATACACTTATTTGTAAGAAATGAGCAAAGTGTCATAATTGAAAATAAAAGTGTTAAATATCAAGTGAGTATGTTCGGATATGAGCAACGGAACAGGAAGTTGTTTAGATGCTGCTGAAGACAGAGAGTGATGGTGTGGATGTGAAATTGGTATTGAAGACCGTGAATCGTATCGTAAGATGAAAGGTTGATACTGTCACTGATGGTGGGAGGAAGCTGACTCGAGCCTCTGTTGACTTGGTACATCAGCGACATTGGTGATGTCAGCTGACAGAAAGTATTTTCTAAATGAACAAACAACCTTATGTCAGTCAGTTAATTAAACTTCACTCATTTAGGGCCAAACTGAAAGCTACTCCCAAGTCTGTAAGGTCTGTGACACACTACCAGAAACTGGCAGCGTACACCAACTCCAGAAATCTGGCTCTAATTTCTGGCACTAGCTGCTGTTCCATAATGTATCTGGAAGATAATTCCTGGTGCCGAAAACAGACATGGCTGAAACTAATGTAGATGAACAGTAATAATTGATAAATGAAATTTACAACAAGACTATTTACAAACACACAGGAAGTGGAAAAAAACGCAACCAATCACAGATCATCATTTCAGTGACGTGCATGGCAGCTTCTGGCTTGTAGTGTTTTAGTCAGTTGTTCGCTGACTGAGATTTAATTGTTATGAGATTACAATGCTTTTGTGATAAATTCAGTATATGTAATATTATAAAAAATAAAGATAAATAAATAAACACAATATATGTAATGTAATATGTTATCACATGTGATATGTTGAATTCCTTTATGAATTACTGTGATCAGCTGGACATGTCTGGTAAGGTTGGTTTTGAAGAGTACAGGAGCCTTCGATCAGACCTCGTGCTGTGCAGGGTCAGTATACACACGGTGATTCAAAAAAATTGAGCAGACACCTTTAGTTATTAATGTTGAATTAATAGTAATCTGAAGAATTTTATGAAACTTTGGCAAAATATTAACACCAGCCAAACTTATTAAAAATAACATAAGTGAAGTAAATAGTTTATTTATGTTTACCTATACCTACATGTTTATTTCAAAGTTGCGACCCCTAGACATCAAATAGAAGAAGAAAATACATTATTTTCCTGATCAGCACATGAGGGAACGTTGATTTATTACTGTCTGGGTGAAGCAACTGCCGTTTGCCTCAGCTACTGCACACAGGCTATGCAACAGCTACAGACGGCCGCTGCACTAATTTTAGCTGGCTGCTATAGTTGGAAACATTGTTTTACAAGTACAATTTTCTTCCCAATGATGACCCCTGTACCCAGCCCTTGTCCTACAAAGGCACAATATGGGACTGTGTGCAAAATTTCACCGCCATACGTTGCACAGTTTCGGAGTTTGACAGTTTAACTCAACTTGCAAATAAATAGAACATGTACGTTTGGTGTGTTAAAATCAGAATGACAAAAAGTTAAAATTTTACATCGAAATAATGTTTATTAGCAAGCTATACCAATTTAAGCAAAGTGGTGCGCTAATTATGAATCACTGTATAGTATCTGTATTATCTGCTCTGTTGCACAAACATGCAAGATAATTAAACAATTGCGCTTCTGACGTTACAACTACATGGTGCTTTATTAATTAGATTATTGTTATTGTTATTATTATTATTATTATTATTATTATTATTTGCCTTTAAAATAGCGACACAATACTGTCTCTGTTTGCTAAAGCCCATTCGTAAAAAACTGACTTTAATACCCGTTATTATCAAGAGGATAACCGGCTAACTCGGGTTCATCTGGAAATTGGCCGTTAAAATGGTGCGTGTGTGCCTGTGTCCCCAGTATAGACTGATTGGTGTACTTTATGTAATAAGAATAATAATTATTTTTGAATGGTGGTTTACGTGACATAAGGTCATGAAACTGCATGATCACGTTACATTTTGCAAAATAGTCATATGGAGTGCCTTGATCAGACTTGAGGAGATGATATTCATATTATTAATGATGATGGTCATTGATAATGACAATAGTAATAATAATAATGTATGTACCGAGGGTAAAATAATAATAATAGTAATAATAATAATAATAATGTGTGTCGAGGGCAGTCTGTCAGGGCTGTGATGTTTGTGATGTTTACAGACAACGTTCCAGACAGTCGACAATGATCGAAGTGGTTTCCTCGACCGAGCCGAGTTACAACGTGCTCTTAGCATGCTTGGTTAGTTTCTTCAGTTCAATTCAGTTCAGTTACAGAATTTATGTTTCACGTAGTCTTCTTATAATAAAAATCGTGATGGCTGCGCTGACACTTAGTAGCTATGTAGAAACATTTCAGTTTTCAGCCTGCCAGAGAACCGTCTGCGTGTCAGTGATGTTGTCTTGATTTCCAACGGCAGACTGTTCCGTGCTAATTGACCAGCGACTGAAAAACTTCATGGACCGAAGCCAGCTGTTCTTGTCCACGGCACAACCAGATCACCTTGCCCTGCAGAGTGCAAATAGTGACACATAGAGACTGTCAAAACTGACAGCAAAAAGCTGCTGTTGCTGTTATAGCTGATCATACTATGTATCATGTATGGCATAGCAACAGACAGTGGTGTGGAATAGCCTTGGTCAGCACGAGTATTTTCTTATTTTTGGCTTCAGATGGAAATCTGTTTTTGGTGCCCTTCAGCTTTTTTGCTGTTTGTGGCTAAACGGTATATCCTACAACAGAGGTGTGTGATGGGCCTGAGGGGCTCACGCCCACAATATTTTAGTGCTGGGGCTCATCCAGCCACGAGAACCCCCAGTAATTTTACTCAGCCGGGTGATGTTTGCCATCTGGACACTGATTGTCTGTATGCGTGTAGGTCTGTGTGTACTTGTCTGTGTGTCTGTTTGTGTCTGTCTGTCTGTCTGTCTGTGTTGGTTTCTTAGGAGGATCCTTGATATACTCTGGTATCAGCATGTGTGTAATTGTAAAATGCGGCAAATAACTGTTCAGCCACCTCCCACCTCGATTATTCAGATTAGGTTCCTGATGCTGTTCTGCCATTTGGCAAGAATGGATGAGTCAGCTGATGCCAGCAGAATTCTTACAGTAGTTCCTCAGAGTGATTGGAAAAGGCTGACAGGACGTCCTCACACCTCCTGGCTGGCCACAATGAAGAATGACCTATCACATCACAACCTCAGTGTGGAAGATGCCACTGAGCTGGCACTGGATAGACCACTGTGGAGGTTATTGGCAGCAAGCGGAGCTATGCAGTGAAATGGTGCAAGCTGAACAATGATGATAATGATGATAATGATGCACTTATTTATCTGTCTGTCTGTCTGTCTGTCTCTGTGTCCGTGTCTGTATGTCTATTTGTTTCTATGTAGGTCTGAATGTCTCACAGAGGTCACTGTCAGCTGTCATGATGTGTTACACCGACCGTCGCAGTCACAGAGTGTGTCTGTCTGTCTGTCTGACTGTATGTATGTCTACGTCTGTGTATCTGTCTATGTAGGTCTGAATGTCTCCGAGAGGTCACTGTCGGCTCTCATGATGCGTTACACCGACCGACGCGGTCACATTCGATTCAACGATTTTGTCGCCTGCTTCATCAAACTCAAAACAATGATGAGTAAGCAACTACTTAACAGTTTATTAATTGCCCAGTACCAGCCACTGTTAAAAAAGTAGCATCACTGTGGCAACATGAGCATGTCTAGAAGTAAACATAGTTGGGTAGACATAGGTTCAGTTTTGAGGCAAGGGGCGTGTCTGGCAGCATAGTTGCTAGGTGTAGCAGCCTAGCCTATTTTCTCACACAGTGCACTAGCTGTAGCCGCTACGTTTAGCGGCTAGGCACTGAATGTAGAGGTCCAGAAGGGCGCTAGGCAGCTAGCTATGCGATAAAGATGCCAGATGGCTGCGCCCATAACAGCCTGATGTATATAGTGGTCACTCTTATTGGTAGCGTAAAACTGATTACGAACAGTGTGAAATATAGCCAATTACAAATACAGATAGATTTGAAATAACTACTTAACGGAGTATCATTGTCAACAGAGGAAGTAAGATTTGTAGCACCATAGCAACATGCCCATAGACACCACTGTGGCTAGCTATGCCACCAGACAAGCTCACGTTCAGAGGTTTGTTGCTATGAAAAGGTTTTCCATGACCGGGATTTCTTTCCTAACCCCTCCCCTTTTTCAAGGGGATAGTCATGAAGTCATGCATATGTATTTGTATGTGTGTAATGTAGAACTGTTAACTGACCAGCTAACAACATTATTGGTGATGTTACAATATTCCATATTTTAGATACAGTTACTGTAGTTACTTGGTGATATGTGTTGCTGAGAGATTTCTTTTGTGTTGGCAGAAATGTTTGAGTCGAAGGATGTCTACAGACAGGGAAATGCCGAGTTTTACAGGGACGAGGTCAGTCACCTTCATTGATAGGCAAGGGTTACTTAAAAGT
>Ga0056132_1000485_pt1 | contig 10180 bp, 9 predicted proteins | sample WorMetLIZISLAND2_3_FD_71119 | JGI IMG/M metagenome (GOLD analysis project Ga0056132, IMG submission 71119) | Marine gutless worms symbiont microbial communities from Max Planck institute for Marine Microbiology, Germany - Olavius clavatus LIZARD... ...
AAAATAGTTGTTCGCAGCCCACCGGAAAAATTTTAATGAAGATAGATCGATATCATTAGCGGCAGAATGTAGGCCGATGATTCTGGTTTCTAAAAATATAAAGTATATGCGGATATTCGTGTGGGTTCCTTGAGGATTGAACGTCAAGCGACAATTCGGTCGTGAAGACAGGATTTTCCTCATTTTGCTTGCTTACTTACCTATGACGGCAGCGGCACCAGCGTGCCGGCTGGCGGCTAGACACAGCATGCGCGCCCGCCCTCTGTGCCTAGCAGGGTGTGGCTAAGGATTAAACCGAAAATGTTGTTTTTATTGCCAAATACGCTCAAATGCCAAACGTTTAACAGTGACCAAGTACTGTGCAATGAAATTAATCATTTTTTATGTTAAACATGTGAATCTACAAATATCGTGTGCAGACAATGTGTCAGAATTTAAAGGCGATATATATACTCATTTAACACCGCGATTTTGCGTGATTTATGCTGTTTTTAATTGGAAAGCCGTGTTATCCTGGAGAAAACCGCGCGATGCCACCTAGACTTCGATACAGCGCATCGCGTCGTCCTCCCTGTGGCATCTTGGGATATTCAGTTTGTATTTTATTTGGCAAAATAGATTTCGCGGTGGATATAACAATGATAACTTCCGCCGAAACAACAAAACCAGCAAAAACTACTACGACACCAGCTGCGACATCACCATCAGTGGAGGAAAGTACAAGAAAGCTTCCAGCAGCTACAACAACGATCGAAGGAACAACAACACCAGGAGAAACAACGACAACTACAGTCGAGAGAGTCGAGATTACGACAATTCCAGCCGAAAGTACTATTTCGTCAGACGTAACAGTGATAACATCGGCTGAAACAACGACTACACCAGCAAAAAGAACTATAACGCCGGCTGCGACAACGAAGACAGTGGCGGAAACTACGACAATGCTACCAGATACTACAAAAACGATCCAAAAAACAACAACTCTAAAGGAAACAACAACTGCAGTAAAAACTAACAGAGTTCCAGCACAAAGTACTACAACGCCGGCTGACACAACGACAACAGTGCAGGAAACTACAACAGTGCAGCCAGAAACTACAACAGTTGAAGAAACAACGACAGCTGAAAGAACAACGACAACTACTGTAGAAACAACGACAATTCCAGCCGAAAGCACTATTTCGTCTGACATGTCACTAACAGCATCGGCTGACACTACCACAACACCAACAAAAAGTACCACCATGCTGGCTGAGTCAACAACAACTGTAAAAGAAACTACGACCATGCTACCGGATACTACAACAACGGTCGAAGAGACAACTCCAGCGAAAACAACGACAACTACAGTAAAGACTACGAGAAATCCAATAGAAAGTACTACAACGCCGGCTGAGACAACAACAACAGTGAAGGAAACTACGACAACGTTTCCAGAAACCACAACGACGAGCACAGAATCAACAACTCGAGACGAAACAACGACAACCGCAGTAGAACAAAGGACAATTCCAGCCGAAAGTACTATTTCGTCTGACGTGACAATGGTAACATCGGCTGAAACTACCACAACACCAGCAATAAGTACTACAACGACGGCTGAGACAACAACAACAGTAAAGGTAACAACGACATCACTGCAAGAAACTACAACAATTGCAGAAACAACACCAGCTGAAACAGTAAAGACAACTGCAGTCGAGGCTACAACAAGTAAAGCAGAACCTACTACAACTGTGGGTGAGACAACGACAACAGTGGAGGAAACTACCGCAATGCTACCAGATACTACAACAATGATCAAAGAGTCAACTCCAGAAGAAACAACGACAACTGCAGTAAAGACTATGAGAGTTCCGGCACAAAGTACTACAACGCCGGCTGACACAGCGACAACAGTGGACCAAACTACAACAGTGCAGCCAGAAACTACAACAGTTGAAGAAACAACAACAGCTGAAAAAACAACGACAACTACAGTAGAAACAACGACAATTCCATCCGAAAGTACTATTCCGTCAGTCGTGACAGTAATAGCATCGACTGAATCTACTACAACAGCAACAAAAAGTACCACCATGGTGCCTGAGTCAACAACTGTGGAAGAAACTACGTCCATGCTACCAGATACTACAACAATGATCGAAGAGACAACTCCAGTGAAAACAACGACAATTGCAGTAAAGACTACAAAAAATCCAGCAGAAAGTACTACAACGCCGGCTGAGACAACAACAACACCGAAGAAAACTACGACATCGTTTCCAGAAACTACAACGACGAGCTCAGAATCAACAACTCGAGGGGAAACAATGACAACTGCAGTAGAACATACGAAAATTCCAGCTGAAAGTACTATTTCGTCTGACATGACAATGGCAACATCGGCTGCAACTACCACAACACCCGCAATAAGTACTACGAAGACGGCTGAGACAACAACAACTGTAAAGGCAACAACGACATCACTGCAAGAAACTACAATAATTGCAGAAACAACATCAGCTGAAACAGTAACGACAACTGCAGTCGAGGCTACAACAAGTCCAGCAGAACATGCTACAACTGTGGGTGAGACAACGTCAACAGTGGAGGAAAGTACGACAATGCTACTAGATACTACAACAACGATCGAAGAGTCAACTACCACAATACCAGCAAAAAGTACTATAATGCCGGCTCTGACAACGACAACAGTGGAGAAAACGACGACAACGCTACGAGATGCTACAAAAAAGATCAAAGAAACAACAACTCCAGAGGAAACAACGACCGCTGCAGTAAAGACGAGAGTTCCGACTCAAAGTACTACAACGTCAGCTGACACAACGACAAAAGCGGAGGAAACTACAATACTGGAGCCAGAAACTACAACAGTTGAAGAAACAACAACGGCTGAAACAAGAACGATAACCACAGTAGAAACTATGACAATTCCAGCCGAAAGTACAATTTCGTCAGTTGTCACAATGATAACATCCGCTGGAACTACCACAACACCAACAAAAAGTAGAACCATGCTGGCTGAGTCAACAACTGTGGAAGAAACTACGACCATGCTACCAGATACTCCAGCAATGATCGAAGAGACAACTCCGGCGAAAACAACTACATTTGCAATAAAGACTACAAGAAATCCAGCAGAAAGTACTACAACGCCGGCTGAGACAACAACAACAGTGAAGGAAACTACGACAACGTTTCCAGAAACTACAATGACGACCGTAGAATCAACAACTCGAGGGAAAACAACGACAACTGCAGTAAAACATACAACAATTCGAGGTGAAAGTACTATTTCGTCTGACGTGACAATGGTAACATCGGCTGAAACTACCACAACACCAGCAATAAGTTCTGCAACGACGGGTGACACAACAACAACAGTAAAGGTAACAGCGACATCACTGCAAGAAACTACAGCAATTGTAGAAACAACACCAGCTGAAACAGTAACGACAACTGCAGTCGAGGCTACAACAAGTAAAGCAGAACATGCTACAACTGTGGGTGAGACAACGACAACAGCAGAGGAAAGTACGACAATGCTACCAGATACAACAACAACGATCGAAGAGTCAACTACCACAACACCAGCAAAAAGTATTACAACGCCGGCTGCGACAATGACAACAGTGGAGGAAACGACGACAATGCTACCAGATGCTATAAAAACGATCAAAGAAATAACAACTCCAGAGGAAACAACGACAGCTGCAGTAAAGACAACGAGAGTTCCGACTCAGAGTACTACAACGTCAGCTGACACAACGACAAAAGTGGAGGAAACTACAATACTGCAGCCAGAAACTACAACAGTTGAAGAAACAACAACGGCTGAAACCACAACGATAACCACAGTAGAAACTATGTCAATTCCAGCCGAAAGTACAATTTCGTCAGTTGTGACAATGATAACATCCGCTGAAAGTACTACAACACCAGCAAAAAGTACTACAATGCTGGCTGAGTCAACAACAACTGTGGATGTAACCAGGACATCGCTACCAGAAACTACAACAGTTGTAGAAACAACATCAGCTGAAACAACAACAACAACTGCAGTCGAGGCTACAACAAGTCCAGCAAAGAGCACTACCACGCTGGCGGAGAGAACGAAAACAGTGGAGGAAACGACCACTATACTACCAGAAACTACAACAGTTGAGGGAACAACACCAGCTGAAAAAACAACGACAACCACAGTCGAACTTACGACAATTCCAGCCGAAAGTACAACTTCGTCAGTAGTGACAGTGATAACATCTGCTGAAACTACCACAACACCAGCAAAAAGTATTATAACACCAGCTGGGACAACGACAACAGTTGGGGAAACTACGACAACGCTAAAAGATACTACAACAGCGATCAAACAAACAACTCCTGGGGTAACAACAACTGCAGTAAAGACAACGAGAGTTCCACCACAAAGTACTACAATGCCGGCTGACACAATGACAACAATGGAGGAAACAACAACAGTGCAGCCAGAAACTACAACAGTTGAAGAAACAACACTAGCTGAAAGAACAACGACAACCACAGTAGAATCTACGACAATTCCAGCTGAAAGTACTATTTCGTCATTTGTCACAATCGTAACATCTGCTGAAACTACCACAGCACCAGCAAAAATTACTACTACACTAGCTGAGACAACAACAACAGTGGATGAAACTACCACAATACTACCAGACACAACAACAACGATCAAAGAAACAACAACTGCAGGGGAAACAAAGACGAGTTCAGTCGCCACTACAAGTTCAAGAAAAAGGTCTACGACACTGGCTGAGAGAACAACAGTGAAGGAAGCTACGAAAATGTTTCCAGAAACTACGACGAAAACCAAAGAATCAACTCAAGGGGAAACGACAACTGCAGTTGAGAGAACGACAATTCCCGCCGTAAGTACTATTTCAACACACATCACAATGATAACATCGGCTGAAACTACCACAACACCAGCAGAAAGTACCATAACGCCGACTGCAACAACAACAACAGTGGAGGAAACTACGACAATGCTACCCGATACTACAAAAACGATCAAAGAAACAAATCCAGGGGAAACAACAACAACTGCAGTAAAGACTATGAGAGTACCAGCACAAAGTACTACAATGCTGGCTGACACAATGACAATAGTGCAGGAAACTACAACAGTGCCGCCAGAAACTACAACTCCCGAAGAAACAACAACAGCAGAAAGAACAACGACAACCACAATAGAAACTACGACAATTCCAGCCGAAAGTACTATTTCATCAGTTGTCACAGTCGTAACATCGGCTGAAACTACAACAATGCCAGCAAAAAGTACTACAACACTAGCTGAGACAACAACGACAGTGGAAGAAACTACCACAATGCTGCCAGACACAACAACGACGATCAAAGGAACAACAACTGCAGTGGAAACAACGACGAGTTCAGTCGACACAAAAAGTTCAACAATAAGGTCTACAACGCTGGCTGAGAGAACAACAACAGCTGAAGAAACTACGACAATGAAGCCAGACACTACAAGACATGAAGAAACAACAACTGAAAGAACAACGAGAATCACAGTAGAAACTACGACAACTCCAGTGGAAACAACAACAACTGCATTGGAGACTGCTGTAAAAACAACAACAACTGCATTGGAGACTGCTGTAAAGACTACGACAGTACCAGCACAAAGTACTACAATGCCGGCTGGCACAATGCCAACAATGGAGGAAACTACCACAGTGCAGCCAGAAACTACAACAGTTGAAGAAACAACAACTGAAAGGACAACCACAACCACAGTAGAGACTATGACAGTTCCAGCCGAAAGCACTATTTCGTCAGTTGTGACACTCATAACATCGGCTGAAACAACGACAACACCAACAAAAACTACTATAACGGCGCCTGAGTCAACGATAACAGTGGAAGAAACTATGACAATGCTTCTAGAAACAACTACGATCAAAGAGACAACTCCATCGGAAACGACAACTGCATTGGAGACTACGAGAGTTCCGACAGAAAGTACCACAACGCCGACTGAGACAACAACAACAGTTGCCACAATCCTAACATCGGCTGAAACTACTACAATGGCAGCAAAAAGTACTACAACACTAGCTGAGACAACAACAACAGTGGAAGAAACTACCACAATGCTACCAGACACTACAACAACGATCAAAGGAACAACTGGAGTGGAAACAATGACGAGTTCAGTCGACACTACAAGTTCAACAATAAGGTCTTCAACGCTGGCTAAGAGAACAACAACAGCTGAAGAAACTACGACAATGAAGCCAGACACTACAACACATGAAGAAACAACACGAGCTGAAACAACAACGACAACTACAGTTCAAGCTACGACAATTCCAGCTGAAAGCACTATGTCATCAGTCATGACACTGATAACATCGGTTGAAACAATGACAACACCCACGAAAACTACTATAACGGTGCCTGAGTCAACAACAACAGTGAAGAAAACCACGACAACGTTTCCAGAAACTACACTGAAGACCAAAGAATCAACAACTCAAGGGGAAACAACGACAACTACAGTCGAGAGTACGACAATTCCAGATGAAATTACTATTTCATCAGACGTCTCAATGATAACGTCAGCCGAAACTACAACAACACCAGCAAAAAGTACTACGACGACGGCAGAGTCAACGATAACAGTGGAGGCAACTACCACATCGCTACCAGAAACTACAACAGTTGTAGAAACAACACCAGCTGAAACAACAACGACAAATACAGTCGAACTTACAACAATTCTAGCCGAAAGTACAATTTCGTCAGCAGTGACAATGATAACATCCGCTGAAACTACCACAACACCAGCAAAAAGTACTATAATGCCGGTTGCGTCAACGTCAACAGAGGAGAAAACTACGACAACTTTTGCAGAAATGACAACTATGATTGAAGAAACAACTCGAGCCGAAACAACGACAACTCCAGCACAGACTGTGAGAATTCCACCAAAAAGTACTACAGCGCCGGCTGAGCCAACAACACCAGTGAAGGAAAGTACGACAACATTTCCAGAAACTACAACGACCATGAAAGAAACAACTCTAGGAGAAACAACAAGTGCAGTCGAGACTACAACAATTCCCGCCAAAAGTACAACGCCAGCTGAGACAACAACAACAGTGGAAGAAACTACGACAATGCTACCAGACACTACAACAGATGAAAAAACAACAGCAGCTGAAACAACAGCGACAACTACAGTTGAAGCTACAACAATTCCAGCCAAAAGCACTATTTCGTCAGTCATGACACTGATAACATCGGCTGAAGCAACGACAACACCAGCGAAATCTACTAGAATGGCAACTGAGTCAGCGACAACAGTGGAAGAAACTACGATAATGCTTCTAGAAACTACAACTATGATCGAAGAGAAAACTCCAGCGGAAACAACGACAACTGCATTGGAGTCTACAAGAACTCCGACAGAAAGTACTACAATGCCAGGTCAGACAACACCAGTGAAGGAAACTACGACAACGTTTCCCGAAAATACAACGAAGACCAAAGGATCAACAACTGGAGGGGAAATGACAATTCCGGCTGAAAGTACTATTTCGTCAGACCTCACAATGATGACATCGGCTGAAACTATCACACCACCAGGAAAAAGTACTGTAATGCCTGCTGCGACAACAACAACTGAGGAGGAAACTACGACAACACTACCAGATACTACAAAAACGACCAAAGAAACAATACAGGAAAAAACGTCACCTGCAGCAAAGACTACGGAAGTTCCAGCACAAAGAACTACCATGCCGGCTGACACAATGACAACAGTGCAGGAAACTACAACAGTTCAGCCAGACACTACAACAGTTGAAGAAACATCAGCAGAAAGATCAACGACAACCACAGTAGAAACTATGACACTTCCGGCCGTAAGCACTATTTCGTCAGTCGTGACAATGATAGCGTCGGCTGAAGCTACCACAACACCAGCAGAAAGTACTATAACCAAGGCTGCTTCAACATCAACAGAGGAGGTACTTACTTCAACTCTTCCAGAAACTACAACTACGATTGAAGAGACATCTCGAGCCAAAACAACGACAGCTGCAATGAAGGCTACGAGAATTTCACCAGAAAGTACTACAATGCAGGCGGAGACAACAACAACATTGAAGGAAACTACGACAGTGTTTCCAGAAACTACAACGACCATCAAAGAAACAACTCCAGGAGCAACAACGACAAATGCAGTCGACACTACGACAATTCCTCCCGAAAGTACAACAACGCCGGCTGAGACAACGACAAAAGTGAAGGAAACTACACCGATGATATCAGAAACTACAACAGTAGAAGAAACAACAGCTGAAACAACGACAACCACAGTCGAACTTACAACAGTTCCAGCCAAAAGTACTATTTCGTCAGTTCTGACAAAGGCTGAAACTACCACAACACCAGCAAGAACTACTAAAACGACAGCTGAGACAACGACAAAAGCACAAGAAACTACGACAATGCTACCAGACACTACAACTGATAAAGAAACAACACGAGCTGAAACAACAGCGACAACTGCAGTTGAAGCTACGACAATTCCAGCCGAAAGCACTATTTCGTCAGTCGTGACACTCATAACACCAGCTGAAGCAATGACAACACCGACAAAAACTACTACAACGGCGCCTGAGCCAACGACAACCGTGAAAGCAACTACGACAATGCTTCTAGAAACTACTGCTACGATCGAGGAGACAACTCCAGCAGAAACAAAGAGTACTATAATGCCGGCTGCGACAACGACAACTGTGAAGGAAACTACGAGAACACTACAAGATACTACAAAAACGATCAAAGAAACTACAACTCCAACAGAAACAACGACAACTGAAGTAAAGACTATGATAGTTTCAGCACAAAGTACTACAATGCCGACTCACAGAACGACAACAGTGCAGGAAACTACAACAGTGCAGCCAGACACTACAGCAGTAAAAGAAACATCAGCAGAAAGCTCAACGACATCCACAGTAGAAACTACGACAATTTCGGCCGTAAGCACTATTTCATCAGACGTCACAATGATAACGTCAGCTGAAACTACCACAACACCAGCAAAAAGTACTATAACCACGGCTGCTTCAACATCAACAGAGGAGTTACTTACTTCAACTCTTCCAGAAACTACAACTACGATTGAAGAGATATCTCGAGCAGAAACAATGACAACTGCAATGAAGACTACGAGAATTCCACCAGAAAGTACTACAATGCGGGCGGAGACAACAACAACAGTGAAGGAAGCTACGACGTTTCCAGAAACTACAACGACCATCAAAGAAACAACTCTAGGAGCAACAACGACAAGTGCAGTCGACACTACGACAATTCCTCCCGAAAGTACAACAACAGCGGCTGCGATAACGACAACAGTGAAGGAAACTACGACAATGCTACCCGATACTACAAAAATGATCAAAGAAACTACAACTCCAGCAGAAACAACGACAACTGAAGTAAAGACTACAAGAGTTTCAGCAGAAAGTACTACAACGCCGACTCACACGACAACAGTGCAGGAAACTACAAAAGTGCAGCCAGAAACTACAACAGTTGATGAAACAACACTAGCTGAAAGAACAACGACAACCACAGTCGAACTTACGACAATTCCAGCTGAAAGTAGTATTTCGTCAGTTGTCACAATGATAACGTCTGCTGAAACTACCACAACACCAGCAAAAAGTGCTATAACCACGCCTGCTTCAACATCAACAGAGGAGGTACTTACTTCAACTCTTCCAGAAAGTACAACTACAATTGAAGAGACATCTCGAGCCGAAGCAACGACAACTGCAATGAAGACTACGAGAAATCCATCAGAAAGTACTACAATGCGGGCGGAGACAACAACAACATTGAAGGAAACTACGACAACGTTTCCAGAAACTACAACGACCATCAAAGAAACAACTCTAGGAGCAACAATGACAACTGCAGTCGACACTACGACAATTCCTTCCGAAAGTACATCAACGCCTGCTAAGACAACGACAACAGTGGAGGAAACTACACCGGTGATATCAGAAGCCACAACAGTAGAAGAAACAACAACAGCTGAAACAACGACAACTACAGTTGAACTTACTACAATTCCAGCCAAAAGTACTATTTCGTC
>Ga0056132_1000486_pt1 | contig 10179 bp, 5 predicted proteins | sample WorMetLIZISLAND2_3_FD_71119 | JGI IMG/M metagenome (GOLD analysis project Ga0056132, IMG submission 71119) | Marine gutless worms symbiont microbial communities from Max Planck institute for Marine Microbiology, Germany - Olavius clavatus LIZARD... ...
GGAAATTTGAAGTGTCAGATTGAGCCGTCAACACAATAATTAAGTGTATATTTGAATGATTAACTGAATGGCAACAAACAATAACATGACTGGCAGTTATTGTCTCTCAAAATAAGTCACGCGTGTCACCTCACATCATCTTTATTACAGTATGTGCTCAAAATGTCCGCCTCCAGCACGAACGCAAGCACGTAGACGCTGCGCCACTCGCCTACAGCACATTCAATAACTGTGTGACTCAGAGCGGCCCACTCACTGTTGATGCATCTTTTCAGTTCGTCGACGTCCGAGATAGACTACGATAGACTTGCTCCTGATTAATGTTAAAGAAGTAACAGATTTTCGATGATTTTCTGGTCTCACAATAATTTTCTGAGCCAGCATGCGGTACCCAGCATGAATTCATTGTTGTAAACGTCCAAAATACAACTTCTGCATTTCACAAGGTAGTGTAGCAACAGTATTAACGTTAGGTGGGCAAAACTACGGTCGTAAATTCGGCCAATGTTTCACAGAGTTATTCACAAAATAACACTTGCACAGTTTTTTTTGAGACACGGTTTACATATTCTGCACTATTGTAAAGGTAAAGGCCGTCGATTTGTATAGCGCATTGTCGTGTACGCTGAAGGCGGGCGGTCAAGCCACCTCTAATGCGCTCTCATCACTAACCGGAGCCACCCGGGCCACTGCCCACAGCCTGCACACACAGGCCTGGGCAGCAACCCGACCGTTGGCCAGGCAGCACCAGTCAGCAGTAGGTCTCCACCTTCGTAACCCATTATTAATGGATTACTACTCATTTAACCGACCCCGCAGGGATGGCAGGCTGAGTTGGCCTTGTTGGTTGACTGATAGCGGACGCTTCACCCACAAAGTGGTTACACGGCCAGCTGTCAGTCTAGTGCAGGGATAGGGAAAGCTGGCAGGACCAGCGGTCTAACCACTATGCTACGCCACCAACTGCATATTGTCTGTACATTGCATTAGACATAGCATAGTCAACATGAGTCTGTGTATCCATTTGTTGTCTGTCTGTGGACAAGATTCTGACCTCGATTTTGGACCAGTCTTCATTAGTATTTAGGAGTCTTTTGGATGGGGTGTTTATATTTTTAAGATGCGTTCAGAAATTTTTTTTCAGAGTTATAATCACAATCAACCTAACATTGTGATAACATTTTGGATATACAACTTAAAATTAGGCGTTTTCATTTTAAATAAAGTGTTTCTGTGCAGCAGTGTAGTGACCTTTTTATATTTTTATATTTAAGCGTGTACATAACTGGTCCATCATATATTATCAGTTACTATTGTGTCTAATTCGCTCACGACGCGGTGTTTATGGTCGACTGTGGTTGTTCTATCAGGCTACAGCACTCTGGTTGGTGAGCGTGGCTTAAAGTTAAGTGGCGGCGAGAAACAGCGTGTTGCCATTGCAAGGACTATTCTCAAAGATCCACAGTTTGTTCTGCTTGATGAGGTCTGCAACATCACTTGGTTACTTTTAACAGCTTCTTTTTAGCTGATCGTTATGATTATAATGTTGTCCATCTGTCTGTTATGGCTAGCATTGTGGCTAAACTATACGTCCTGCAGCAAAAGTTTCTGAACAAGTGAATAGGAAGTGCCCTCTATAATAGAAACTCGACATACAATGTTTGACCCCCTACAGTGACCCGAGCCCTCAAACTCCCTACCCCAAAAAAATTTCCAACTAAAGATTGAACCAACTTTTACTTTTTTTATAAATTTTTTCTAGCTCGCTCGGCATTATACTTATAATAGTGCTGGCTTAACTCTCAGTTGTTACCCTGACACTTGTCGCTAGCAACCTTGCAACGTACTTGATCGGTTGTGAAAATTTATAGTGATTCAGGCAGGGCAAGTGCTCGTTTTGTACCCATCACATTAGACCACGGAGAAGGTTAAGAGATAGTGATCTGTGATGATATAGTGAGTGATTTAGTTGTTGAACTTGTAGGCGACGTCTGCACTGGATACGCAGACAGAACGTAACATTCAGAGTTCACTGGCGAAGGTTTGTGAGAATCGCACAACACTAATTGTTGCTCATCGGCTCTCAACAATCATTCACGCTAACCGCATTCTGGTGCTGCAAGAAGGTGTTATAGTCGAACATGGGACGTGAGTGCTGTACCAGTTTCTAAAATATCTCTCTGATATTTTCATGTTTCCCCGTAACTTCCATGTAAATGAGGAAGTTGCCAACTTGTTGCGGACTTGTTAGTGACACGGTCAACAAGTCTGCACAAGTTAGCAACAAGTCATTGTAATGGAATTTGATAAACGACACGACACAACAGACACATTGGACTTTTGCATGCGCCAACTTGTTACGGATTTGTCGTTTATGTTGCGGACTTGTTGTGGACTTGCTACGGGGAAGTCACCAACTTGTTACGGGGAAACTGTTGTAATGGATTTTGGCCGTAGGCGAGCTGGTGATGAATATATGATGATAATATGATACATGATGACACATGATGTAGCTTTTCTGAAATATGCATTTGTTTATCGATACTGTAATACTGTGGAACACTAACCGTATGCTGTAGTAGTAGTTGAAAACACATGTAATTCAAAAGTATTCAAAGTGCTGCCTAACATTGAGTGGAAGCAGACTGGCTAAACAGAAATAAAAAGTAGTAGCAACAGCAGTAGTGGCAACAAGAGGTAAAGAACCAAAATATAGCGAAATAAATTGTCATTGCAGTCATGCCATGCCAGTTCACTGGTCTAATTACTGCTGACAGATAGAAGTGCAATGATTCTGATATTTTTCTAAAATTATACAATAGTCTAATTAATATTCAGTTCTAAGTGACTGTACCTCCTGGCCAATGCTGTCGTAGAGGCATGAGGAACTGTTGTCAATCGACAATGGAGTCTATGCTGCGATGTGGACCCAACAGCAGACTAAACTTGCAGAAGAAGAACAACAGATGAATACGTCAGCCTCAGATATCACAGACTTCGCAGCTGACACAGTCAGCGGCCAGGAACACGTGGAGTAACATCTGTCAAAGTTTCACGTCTCTAGCTGGAACAAGTGCAATGGACCAATTGTTTATGATTATTTGTGTTTAATGTTTGCAGATGCATGCAAGCTGTGCATCAGAAATTGTGCCGGATTTTAACTGTAATTGGGTACGATTTCACCGCTCTGCTGAACTGTGTCCAGTGATTTGGTGCGAGGAAGGGCACAAAATTAAAGGAAAATAATTCAAGGATGAAATTCATGCGACAAACAGTAACAAAGCTTTAGGTCTGTAAATTTTTGCCACAGCGGAAACCACATGGAGTCAAATGTTAGAGTTTATGTGGCTCTGAAGTAACCAGAAAAATTAAACAGTTGGAAGTCGAGGGGGCATGTGCCCCAGTGCCCAATCGCTGGCGGTGCCAATGCCGGTCACCAGCATCTGTGACTGGCCAGCCAGATGTTCCTCGAGTCAGATTGTCAACATTCAGAGGGTGTGCGTTCTGTTATGCTGAACCTTCAGCTTGGAACACTCTTCCTGACATTGTAAAAAATAATGCACTTTCTCTGTCTACTTCTTGACACCAGCTTAAACATTTCTACTTCTCACATTTCTAGCACACTGACTGTGTTCGAGGTTATTTTGCAGTTAATGACTGCATAAATTACTTCCTTACATTTTACACCTAAATTTAAAAAAACGAGTAATCCCCAGCCTTACAGTGGAAGGTAGGCAGTTACCTGTAGCTTTTCGTGGTAATTTTTTGTTACATACGGCATTTTATGGTGCAAGATTTTTTACCATGTTAACTCATAAAGATGCAACAGTCACCCGTTGTTAGGTTTTGAAGTATTTCAGTTTTGTCTGTGGAGCAATATCTTTGGTGCTGGTATGATGTATGCTTGTATATCACTGTCAGTATCATTGTTCATGTGTCTGCATGTCTGTCTGTATGATGGCCTGTTTATTCAACTATTTTCAGAAACATTATTTTAAGGATAATTATAGGTTCAGATTGGCGACCTGAAACTAAGCGAAGAATTGAAGGAAAAATTGTTAGGTTCAGATCGGGAAGGGTTAGGGATAATTGATCGCCGATCTGAACCAGATCGCTGATCTGAAGCTATCAGTTTTGGTGCCTGTTAAATTCAGATTGCCGATCTGAACCTAACACCGTGCTTATTTTAATGCAACTAAAAATTAGTTAAACTATTTTGAACTATTTGATAACTTTTTGACACGAGCATTATTGTTCACAGTCTAGGAATTTCTAGTATTGCAACAATAGCAACATATTTGTTGCAGGCTTTAAACCCTTCCAACTTTACTTGCAACTTGACTTAAATTGATACCCATTCAGATACACTGAAGTAGAAATGTTTTACTCGCGTTCAGTGCACTGCTAGAGTATTTATACCATTTGCTGTACATAGTCCCTTTCAACGCAGCCAGTGTGACTGGCTAGATGTTAGAATCTGTTTTTCGATTGCAGTGGTTAATCTGTGATAACTGTTTGATGTAAATAGCTGTTGCCGTATACTAGAGCAGTAGAGCTAAGCACGTACAAACTTAAGATTTCTGCAGTTGCTTGACTAGTTACAAAATTCCGTTGATTAGTGTAATTGTTCTTTGTTTAATAACTAGTTTGTTCTTTGTTAGTTCTGATTATTGTAGTGGGTTGCGTGCTTAAACATTGCACCAGATGTCTCGATCTTGCTACAGAGATGCAGTATGCAACTCTCTCTCTAGGTTCTCCATACTTAGTTTGTATTATCTTTCGTTTGAAAGTTAAGTGTATTTCATTATGCGCTGTTTACTTTTTCACCAGGAACTGATCTCATATTGCTCTCATCTTGTTTTTTTTGGAGTGACCTCTTCCAAAAGAAGCCTAAGGCTCCCTCGTTTCAAATCGGATCGGGGTGAAATTTGGCAGGATTGTTCGTTAAGTAAATATACATTGATTGACAGAGTCAGATTTTCGATATGACGTTTTATTTCTAGGATGGCGGCCATGACGTATTTCACGTAGAAAAGTGCTGCTGCCATCTGCTGAGTTCTGCCCAATGCCTGTGCAGCAGCCTCCACCAGTTCCTGATCTATACCACATTCAGTCTTGTTTGATCTCAAAACTGGTCCATGAGTTAATACATAATTTTGGCAACATTCTTGTGAGTTTCTGGAGTTAACAAAGTTAAAATAAGTTAGTAAGATGCTATATAACCAGTCTCGATTATTTGCATACGAGCAGTTTTGGAGCCTTTAGCGTTAAGCTTGATTCTTGCTTTTTGGCTACAGATTGAAGCATTGTGCAACCTGCTTGTTGTTGTCTCTTACATTCTTGGGCACCTTATGCATGCTGTATGTTTGCACCCATTCATTTCATAAATTTTACTGAAAGACTGGTTTTGTGGCATTGAATTTCACAGTTTTGAATCACTGTGCACATTGATAATGCACTTTATACTACTTGGAATGCTACTAACTTACTACTGTTTTATACCATTTTATGTTGTGTGTTGAAATAATTACAAGATTGTAGCTGTAGCTAAGTAGGCCAATTGTGCTACTTACTGGTTGTTTATATCGCTAAAGTATTTTCCGTTGACAGACTGTGCCAGTGCACTGTGCGACTAACGTGCATTTCAACTCACTTACAGACTGTGAATTAATTTCAGCGGTTTGTTTTTTTTCACTGCGTTTTTGTGGCCGAACGATACACCGCAACAAAAGTCTCTGAAAAATTAATGGGATGTTGCATTTTAGGAACATGATGGTACAACTTTTAACCATCTACACCGACCCTAATTGCCACAGCATTAGGGACAGCCTGTCAGACGACATCATAATGCTAAGAGCCGATCATACTATATGCTTGTACGATTGGCCCAAAACCGATAAGGCGTTAATGCTCGATGATAGTTGGCAAGGTGCATGCCAGCATACCAACTTCATATTGTCCGTTATCTGCCAGCAATGTGCAAGCCATTGAACAAAGTATTTGTCTGAAATGCTGATAATATATTGTCACCGTTCATTTATGCCACATGGAACATACTTAGTGTACCTAAATATGTGTGTGGCTGTCAGTTTGTCATAATCGACCACTTTTTAATGCACTGATCTATGCCTTGCAGGCAGTTTGATGTTTGTTTGTTGCTAATATTGGTGAAGTCTTATTTTTGTTTATATTTTGTACTTGGCTTTCAAAATTTGTTGTTTTTGCCATTTTTTCCGTATCTGATATAAAATAATCGTTATTCATCTGTTCACTGTAAACTGATACCGTTATGATTTTTTAAATAAATGAGGCTTTTATTTATTGTTTGTATTATTGTTTTAGTAATTAGTATTAATTGGCTGGTTGGTAATTTTGATGTAGCATTCCACGAGGTCCAGTGATTAAAATATCTGCACAGTAAAACCACCAGCAGCCTATATGCATTGATTATGTCGTGAACTATTTTGAACTATTTACGGATGGGTTATGACATTTGGTAGAGCGATTAGGGTTCACGCCCTTATCGCCAGCTGCGTGGACTACTGTTATGCCTATCACATGCTCAAGAAACTTGCCCGTTTTTCGTGAAATTTTGATGATGCAATTTCATGCAAGTTTTTGTGTGGAATAGAGCTGTGTTCTGTTTGGTACAAGAGACTTGTTCGAGAAAAAAAAACTTGCACGAGAAAGCACATCTGGCATGATTGCACACAAAAAAATGAAAACTAAAATTTGGAATTTTGAGTTTTTTTTAGTTCAAAAACCATTTTTTGTGGCCCTGGAAATTGGGTCTTTTGTAATAATGTGATAAAGTGGTTACTTCTTTCGTTTCTGTCATTAACTTTTGTACCCATTATCATATCATGTATTCGTCTAATTTAGGCTAGGCTATAGTAGGCAGCCTACTTAGGCCAACCATAAGCCTATAGTGACACGCACGCAGGCCATTCGTTAAGGCTGACGTTGTGTAGGCCTTTAAGACCTTTGGTTCAGGATGACCAGCTCTTGTCACTCGAACTGCTAATTGGCAGTGATTTTAGCACAGCGTTAACACTGTGAGGTTAAAGGTCTGGACATTTATACAGCCTATACTACCGTCAGGAAAACCCCGACCAGGGCAGGTGGAGGGAGCAAGTTAGTAAGGCCGATGCTTAACGTCGCTGCTAATTGGCTAGACGACGTTGTCAATAGCTACCGGTACATTGATGACGTCGTATCAGCGATGAATGCTTCACAGGTAAGAAATGCCTAGCTGCTGATGAATGCTGCTGATGCTGTTGCTACTCCTGATGCTGTAAGTGTGGTTCGTTAGTCGAATCTATCACAGTAATTTCAGACTAAAAAGTGACTACTGAACTCAGAACGCCGAATCGAGTCTTGATAGCTGTCCGCTGAGATTGCAGCAATTCTAGCAAGATGTCTTTTATTTCATCTGTTTACGACTGGACTCAGCATATAACAGGAGCATTGAGGCCGGGAGGACGTGCAGCAATGCTGCCGTTATAATCCGGCCGTGGAAGCAAAGAATGATGGTTCGTGCGAAACTGCACTGGTGTGGTATGACAACTACTTTCCGTGCTGATCCGCCGGCGCTGCTAGGCCTTATCCCCACTAATACCGACATTGCTTCCCCCTGTGATCAGAACAGTGCTGGCTTAAACGTTAACCGTCGAAAACGACCCGCGCCCACCCACTGAATCTTGATTTGGCGACGGCAGAGCGGCCACGTCGATGACAAGCTGCTGATTGATGTGATCAGTACGTCTTGACAATGTGCCACATCTACGATGTGGAGTAGGCCTAATGTAGTTGGACTAAACTGACTACCCCGGTACTCATCACTCATCCTCTCTAAGCGCGCGTTTTTTACATCACAACCCGCAGCTTCTTATTTTGATCACCGCTTTCAGTGTTCTCAAATGAGTGAAGCACCTTGCTAATTTTCACTGCACTTTGAAACGCATGGCGTGCAGAAAACGTTCTTCACGACAAACAGACTTCTTTCTTTGTTAATTCACGCTACTAATGCGTAATTCGCTTCACTTTTGATGGAATGTAATTCTAAAGTAGGCCTACCGTACAAAATCAGTTTCTATAGTGCCACGTAACACGAGGTGATTCGGATAAACAATTATTCACATGTATAGTGATTGATTTCTGGCGCACAGTTGAGAAATAAGTACGAGCCTGATACTATGGATCAGGAACTGTAGCGCACATGGCCAGCCAATGACGTCACACGCGTTTGCTGCTACATACGCAGCAGTGAGCGGCGGGCGGATGTCATGGCCGCCATCTTGAAAGTATGACGTCATATCACAAATCCGTCACTAGACGCGAATTTTACTTGTAGAACAATCCTGCCAAATTTCATCCCGATCTGATTTGAAACGACAGAGCCTTAGGCTTTTTTGGGGAGGTCGCCACAACAAGAAGAACAAGAAGAGTATCGATATAGGCCTAGAATCAGTTCCTGATCCAAAAATGCTATAAGCTAGAATATTTGAAACCGGAGTGGGCATTAATGTCTACCATGATATATTCACGTTTACGCTGGCCCACTATTTGGTGCTTTTGTTATTTCCTTCACTGTATATGCTGTAGATGATGACAGAAATTGCCAGCTGCTGTTCCTCGTTAACCTCTGACGACGCGATTATACTGCACTGACGTTGTTCGGTCACCGGGACAATACCAGCAGCTCGACCGGACAGACGACCATCTATGGACCTCTGAGAACTCGCCAATGAACCTCGCACTTCCTGCCACTTTGTACTTAATATTTATGTACTTAATATCACAGTCACGATTCAAGCAGCCGATCGTAAAGGATGTTTTATGGACTGACACTTGGAACAAAAGTCAAAAGAAACAAAAAGTAAATGTTGACTGAATAAACGGACAAGGCAACGACGACGTTAGTTAAGCTGCGCCAGAATCTCATTCAGGAATTTCTACTGCTGCTGCCGTCGCCGAGCTGTGATGCATTCCAGGCAACCAGCAGACAATGCTGCCGTATCACTTTCCCGCAGTCAACCCACGCCAGGCGACGCCCTCTGCAAAGTGGCGTTTGTCGACTTGGACGTTGCTAAGGTGACGCCTCGTACCAGCTGCCGTAGCACGGCATCATCAGACAGCGATGAGTCAGCCACGTCGTCCACGCCCACGATGACGTCATCGCCACGTGACTCCGACGATCTTCCGCCGAACAGCGCGGCCACGTGGAAGACGTACGTCTACTTCTACCCGCGTCACGACATGACTTACACCCGCTGTTTACTGACGGCGTCGAGACACATCGACTGCCATACCCCGTCGTCGACCTCCGCCTGCTGGCCTTCTCTGCCGACAGAAGACAACGTCCCAACAGGCGGCTTGCGGACCGGTCGCCCGGGCGACCAGACCGCGTCCCCTGGCGGTGTTAGTCGGTGGCGACGGCGGGTGAACGCGGCGCGAACGCCGTATTGGTTCCCGGTGGCCCGGTCTTACGACGCAGCCGCCCCGGTCTACTTGTGCTACCCGCGGCATGACCTCACCTACGCCGAGGTAGAGGCGTCGCGCATCGACCGTCAGCCGGGCGTCCAGCAATCCTCGTTACCCTTCGACACGATCCTCGAAGAACTGGCGGACGATGAGAGCAGCGTCGACGACTGGTCTTACGACTTGGAGGACAGGAAAAGTGTTGTCAGCAATCCTGGCGACATCGCGTCTGTTGGTTTGCAACTGCCGTGTTCTGGCGTTCGTGGTGGCACGCGTTCCACCACGTCCTCGTTGTCGGCGTGTGGCTCTGACGACGAAAGGACACAGACAGCGCTCTTGCCGGCACCACATTGCTACGATGACACAGCTGAACAGTCACAGTCCGTCGTCGATCACGAAATTACCTCCAGCGATCGCTGGATGAACACTCGCGACTCCATACTGACTCCAGTCACCAAACTGGATCTGAAGATTCTCGACGTGGTAACGACTCGCCAGCGTGTCGACAGCGGACCTAGAGTCCGTGCAGTCGTCCACAGTCCGGTCGTCGAGAAAGGCCGTGTACGCCGGTGCCGGTCCGAGTCCGCTGTTCCGCGCCCGGGCGGCCGGCAGTCACCGGTTCGCGAAATGCCTCTGAGTGCTCGAGTCGTCAAGAGAATAAATCGGTTTTCTGCTGCCGACGAGGACTGCGTCAACGAC
>Ga0056132_1000488_pt1 | contig 10164 bp, 6 predicted proteins | sample WorMetLIZISLAND2_3_FD_71119 | JGI IMG/M metagenome (GOLD analysis project Ga0056132, IMG submission 71119) | Marine gutless worms symbiont microbial communities from Max Planck institute for Marine Microbiology, Germany - Olavius clavatus LIZARD... ...
TCCGAGCTGGCAGTGATTACACCTACCAGGATGATCAGTAATGGAGAAATTGCTTTCTTATTATTATTATCATTGTCATCATTATTATAATTACTATTTATTATTGTTATTGTAAAAATGGTGTGTCCTTTCAATTTTTTTGCCGTGAGTAGAGCCAAGTCTATTGTAGATTTCCAAGTTAGAGCTGAGACTAGTGATGAATTCCAAATGATGTTGACGTCAGTTTTTAGGGTTCTTTGAGCTTTGTACCTGGTATCTCGGTATTTTGGTGGCTCTACAAGGATCTTGGAAGACAGCTTGAAATTTGTTCATTTCTTAAATTCTTTCATTATTGTGCTAAATAGGCTACACGCCGGGCATATACCTAGCCATTCTTTTTTTACCAACAGGTTAAAAATCCCAGTTGGTAAAAAAGAACGGCTAGGTATAATGGTATATGCCCGGGTTAAACCGAGTAGACTAAAAACACGACTAAAGTGTTTGGTCTCGAGCTGCAGTCTTTGTCTTAAACCCACTGTTTCGAGCAGACCTTCAGTTCCTGTTACTGGCTTACACGAGTGCCTCAGATTTGACTTTGAACTGACACATTCAAAGCATTTTGAAGGATTTTATTTTTTTACTTACTTACTTAGGCCTACTCGTTTAATTTTTTACGCACAAGTTGTTGATGACTCGTATTGCCAAATTTCATTAATTTCATTTGACTGTCATCATTTCAAAGAGAATGTTTTTCGCTCATTTTGTCTAATATCTTTGCTTCTTATAAGTGTTATTTCAGTTTTTGCTACATGGCGACGTGTGTTGACAGTAGTGACGACAATGCTACGGCAGCAAGTGTGAATGACATTCGGCAACATGCTGGGCTGGCAGAACGTTTTGCTGCTCCTGGAAGTGCTGGCAGAGCCCTGGTAGCAATTGGCGATCAGAAAATGCTGGTGCCGAAGAAGGCACCGACAATGCCAAAACCGGTCTGGCATCCACCGTGGAAGCTTTTCCGAGTAAGATATTGCAATGCATTGTTGATGTATCTGTTGATGTAAAGTTTTTACTTTTCGTACCTGTTTCTTTTAGTGTTTTGCTACATATTTTGTCCGTCACTGTGACTCGGGGTTTTCTCTGCATTTTCATTCGTTATTTGATGTGCTCATACAAAACGTGTCCGACATATGTACGTTAAGAAAATAAGAAAATTGATTAATAACGCACCAAAGTCAAAAATTGAAACTGATGTGCTGGCGCCGACACTCGTGCACTGAGGGAGGGCCAGGCAGACACATGTGGGATCCCACTAGGGCTAACAATAGATGAGCACAGCAGCCGGCAAGGAACAAACAAATAGAATTTGACTACCAATTTATTTAATTATTTTTCCTTAGTTGATTAATTCTATCAACTTTTGATTAGTCAATTCTCAGATTATATCCTTAGTAGTAACGGAAGCTAGCTGTATTGAACTAGTTGTTTCTGTGTATATCTCAGGTGATCAGCGGTCATCAAGGCTGGGTTCGTTGTATCGACGTTGAGCCTGGCAATGAATGGTTTGTGACGGGAGCCGCCGACAGAATGATCAAGGTTTGCGTTTTTCTGACACACGTGGAAAAGTAATGAATTCCTCCCTTACACCACGTTTCAGCTTACCGTACATGTGCATTGCTTTGATTTTGACTGACACTTGTCTAAAGTCTAGCTGAGGGATAACTTTACATATCCATAGTGGGCACTGTGTTAAGCAAATTCTCACTGGCATACTGTATAAAATTTATGGCTAGCCCGTGTAAACTAGTAGTATCGGAAAATTTGACAACGTTGTTTTTTTCCCGGCTATAATTATTTTACCATTGAAGTCTGTTGTGAATATGTTTAATAGTTTATTAATTATGCTGTTATTAAACAATGGTAATATGGTAATATGTTTCTATATCATGTGCTTAGACTATGGCAGTCTATAGATGTTATTTTGTGGGGCTCTTCTGTGCCACAATTTTATTGACTCTTCTGTGCCACAATTTTATTGACCTTCAGGTGAGCTTGGTAGCCAAGATACGGTTGAAAGTTTAAACTTTGAACTTTGTTTGATTCTTACATAAATTTATAACGCACTACAGTCAAGTATAGCTTGAATCAGAGGCATAGTCAGTCACTAGGTAGTGGAGGTTAGGTGATGAGGAAATCTTGTTTGTATTATGCCAAAAATGACTAAACAGGTTCAGCTGTTTTTTTAATCAGGTTTATCCATGAAATTCTGGCTTGCTACTTAGTGATAGAAGTTAATAGAGTGCATTTTGTGCTGCTTAGATTTGGGACTTGGCGTCGGGCACACTGAAGCTGTCTCTGACAGGTCACGTGAGCACAGTCCGTGGTGTTGCAGTTAGTCCGCGGCAACCGTATTTGTTCTCTGCCGGTGAGGACAAGCAGGTCAAGTGTTGGGATTTAGAATATAACAAGGTATGTATGATTCTTCAGTCTATGCATACTGTTGTCATAACAGTGAAGCATTCTTTGTTAATGTAATATCCATCTTCATTATTTTATGAGGGAAAGAAAGAAAACTGTGATATTAAAAGAGCATGAATAATACTACTGTATCCATTGCATTCAAAGCTTGGCAAACTGTAGCAATCAGTGGCTCCTGAAAGCAGTCATATGCATACTGTAATCACTGTTTTTGGTTAAATTAGCAATATAATATTATACTCATGGAGTGATTTGTGAGCATATGTTAGTAATCTCTGCAAGGAAAAGTATGCTTCTGGGAAAAGAATACAAGCAGAGCAATTCAGGTGAATAGTGTCACTAATTCACGTTAAACGAAAGACTTTGCAGTGCAGCTGATTTTTGGTTCCAGTATGTCTAACTGCTGCAGTGTATCTGTTTATAATGCTGTAACAGTATGTGGATACATTTTACTAAATAATAAATATCGTAGAATATCGGTAGAAGACAGTTGTGATTGAATCACCAATAAAAACCTGGTGGGATTGTGTCAAGGATGATACTGTGGACTGTACTGTAATAAAGATGATTGAAGATTGAGCATCAAGGGGCAACCAGTTAACCCAGATTGACCTGGAGAATGGCCATTAACTCTTTTGGTGCTGCTGGCGACAATAGTCGACACCCAGGCTTGACGCCACAGGCGACTATAGTCGACAACGTGCCCTCAGCGACGGTGTTACCAAAATAGACATATATTAAAAATAAATTTTTTTTGGACACCTGGACCCCATCTAATTTAAGAATAACCTACTGTAAAAGTTAGACGCCGCCCATGATAGGATGGTTCTATGATGTAAATTAGAGTATACAGCAGAAACGACAACGCTTCTTTGGCCACATCACAAGAATGAACAGTGATAGCAGGAAGATGTAATAGAAAAGATGAATAGGTGGCGTACGGCATCATGTTGGAACAGTCTGCCGGCTTCAATCCAGGCCTCTACAAACACTACATCCTTCTGCCGGCTCTTAAAGACTCATTTTTTAAATCTAGCTTTTACCTCGTAAATCTAAATTCTCCAGCATCCATTGTGTGACATTGTAATGTCCGCTGTTCTAGGCCTACTCTGTAAGTGGACACTAAATATGTAATGTAATGTAAAGACTTGCGCAAGACAGACATTGGAATTTGCATGCACCTGCATTGCACAAGCGATGTTGTTGATGATACCAACTATTAATCATCATTGCAGCTTTTATTGTAACACATCCGTGCATGTGTGTTTTGTGGCAGTTCCATTGTTTGCAGAATAAGTTTGTTGATAATTCTGTCAAAAATCATGTATTATCGGACGATTCTGATGTATGTGAAATAGGTATGGGACATGCGGACGAAAGCTCAAATACACTGCCTGAGTGGTCACACCAATACAGTGGCCGAGGTCCGATGTCAGGCTGCTGAACCACAGGTTACTTACTCTCTGTGTCTTTGTTCCACCGAGTTCATATATTAATAATTATTGATATTTGTTGTAATTTTTAATTTCCCCATTTTTTTCTCGTAAGTGCACACATCGAAGTATTGTAATCATATTCCATTTATCACAACATCTGCAAGAGAGTTTCAGGGGTTGTTGCATTGTAAACTGTGATCTGTGATACACAAACAGCTGATTCAAAGCAGTGCCAGCATTCTTTTAATTTTTATTAACATGTGAAACTAAACACTGTCGAATGACTTACTTGTAGCAAGCTGCTAGTCTACTAAGTATGTGATATTTCAAAAGTGCACAGAGTCAAAAACATGTTGACATTGAGATGTAGTAAAAAATTGCTGCTGCTGTTGCTGCTAGACAACTTTTTACAATTTTTGTTTATCTAGTTATTTTTCTGGAGTTACTGCTAGTAAAGAACTTCTGGGAATTGTTTCAACGGGGCTTTTTACTCTGGGAGATTTGGTAATTCGGGAAATATTCCCTTGTTTACTAAAAATTGAAAGTATTGGTAGCAGTATTTTGCTTTGCCAGTATTCACTCATTTGCACAGAACATTTCGATGAGTATGTTTAACTGACCTCACTACTGGTCATTATTCGTATGCTGTTGACATACGTTGTCAAATAAATAATGTAGTTTTAGTTGCATTAGTCAGTATTACTCATCATTGTTGTTGGTTTGAACCTGTGTCAGGTGGTCACTGCAAGCCACGATACAACAATCCGCCTGTGGGACCTTGCAGCCGGGCGGTCACTGGTCACACTGACCAATCATAAGAAGAGCGTCCGATCTTTGGTCCTTCATCCAACACTGTATGTCTTGGCATTGATGTGTCAGTTGCTATACCTTGCTGTTGTCTGGTATAAGATGCTTGAAATGTATTGCGATCTTTGTGGATCAGTAGCTACTCATCTTTATGTTGTTGTTCTTGTTTGGGCGACCTTCTTCCTATTGTTTTTGAAGCTATTGTAAATACTTGATTTCTCTGTAATTTTACTAGTATGTCACTGCATAGCCTATATTGTGCTGATGTGCCATTAAGAAACTGCTCACTCAGTCACTCTTCAAAAAAGCCTAAGTCGCCATCATTTCAATGGATTCAGATTTTTGACATGATTTAATACTTTCAAGATGGCGGCTGTGACGTCCTCTCAGTGCTGCATGTGCACCAGCATCTGCCATCTGCCCGCAAGTGTGTGCAGTGTCATTGGCTCACTGTATGTGTTACAGTTCCTGATCCATAGTACATTCCTAGTTGTTTAATAAATTAAAATTGCCACTGTTGTTTTGCCTTTGGTATTTTGGTACTGTTGGTTCGAGTCCACTTGCCCAGTCACAGCTAGTGAAAATTTGTTTTTTGTTAACTTTCCTAGTTATCCCGATTCCCGAGTTAATCCCTGATGCACCAGATCTCTTTTGGGACTGTAGCATTAGTTTTTTTCAGGCCATATGGCAGATATCCTTCCCGTCACCCAGTCAATAGTGTCGTAAGGACTGAAGGGAAAAAGAGGAGTTGAATATACATAGCATTCCAAAGTAGTGTTTTCTCTTATGTGAACTGAATCAAACATGGCAAATAACATTTTTTTGTGATAATGGCAACTTATGTGATTTTGTATCAAATTATAATTAATCACATGCTGTTTGATATGCCACCATACACCAGTGAATTGTAACTGACTGCTGTGATCTGAAGGTGTCCTACTTTTGCATGGTTCTGAATTTCTTGTTTTCCAGTTACACAATGGCAACAGCATCTCCGGATAACATCAAGCAGTGGAAATTCCCAGACGGAAATTTCATCCAGAACTTGTCTGGTCACACGGCTATCATCAACACACTGGCTCTCAATCAGGATAATGTTCTTGTTTCTGGCGGTAAGCAGTTCTTCTCTTTCAGCTTAGTGAAGAACCTTTTCAAAAGACTTGATGGACGTTGGGCTAATCAGTAACAATTCTGTGACTATTGAGTTACAATCACTGTCGTAACTGGAAGTTGCAGCATGTATAGCATTTTATGGAGCTGGATATACAGGCCTTGTGCCTTTGTCCAGATATTCGCTTGTGTTTGTTTATTCTTTGACCAAACATTGTAGATGCTTGACAGCAGACGCCAGTTACGGGGCATAGTCTGTAGATTACACGTGGAGTAGCTTTGCTAGTTATGCTAGCCAAGCGGACATTAATTTGCGGTCAATGTGTCAAGGTGTAATTTACGTCATACAGTCATGTGATGTCATCGGTCACTTGATCATTACACTCCCCTTCAGCATTTTCCTACAGGCTCCCAGTAGGAAACAACCTACTACTCCCTTAGTTTCCTAGATATTTAGCCTCAAAGATGCTAACATATCCTCATCCATACTGATAGCCACGTCGACTCACGATAAGGATCAACAATTTGCAATACAGACGTTTCTGCATCACATTTTTAACTAGTATATCTACATGCACCAGACGGAAATTTCATCCAGAACTTGTCTGGTCACACGGCTATCATCAACACACTGGTCTCTCTACTAAAGAGTAATTCAGTATAGACAGTATTTAATTTCTTTATGCTGCCAGTCTTTGTACTGGCAACCCAAATATCACTACTGTAAAACATATTTTTTGCGTGCATCAAATTTTTGTGAGTAGGATAAAATCGCGACATTAAATACTGGTGAATATTCTTTCCCATCGAATACTAAATAAAATACTAGTAGTAGAACACTAGGAAAATACCAAATTAAAATGCAGTATGATTTCTGATGGTTACAGGTGACAACGGTACAATGCACTTCTGGGACTGGAAGTCTGGTTATAACTTCCAGCGTCTGCAGTCCGCAGTACAGCCTGGCTCCATTGACTCAGAGTCAGGAATATTTGCCTCGATTTTCGACAAATCTAGCTGTCGCTTAATCACTTGTGAAGCGGACAAAACGATAAAGATTTACAAAGAAGATGAGACCGCTGTACGTATTATTTTTTACAGTATTTGCTGAAATTACTCTTTGCAGTTACTGTGATCAGAACACTGCAGTACTTGATTAGTTTGCAGAATGTTCACAACACATGTATGTATATGTGTATATTGTATGAGTGAATTTATGGTAATATTTAGCTATGAGGGATAACCAATAACTACCTTAAAGCAAACAATCACAGAACAGACCGATGCTTTGTCAACTTTTTGTCTGTGTAACTATTTGGCTGTCCATTCAGTTTGGCTATAATAATCACGAGGTATGTTTTCTCTCTCTCTCTCTCTCCTTCAGACTGGATTAAATCCCTCGGGTGAGGGGTCAGCCACACGGGTTCTCCGTCTCCACTTAGCTCTATTCTCCACGTCCATCAGGTCGAGCCGCAAGTCCTCCATGTTGTACTTCACGAGGTATGTTTTGTAGCACCATAATTCATAAAATCGGGAACCCATACCCATAATATTCTAGAACAGTCTTCATAATATTCTAGAAAAGTCGTACTGTACTGTACATACAAAATTTAGATCTGTTAATGTAATCTTTTGGTATAAATTACGGTGACATTATTTCAGTTACACAGTTACCAGTCCACATGTTACTGCTGTGATTGCAGACGGAGGATTCACATCCACTTCACTGGAAGGCCGACATCTTCAAGAAGAGACAATATTGATGACCGCCTATTGAAAACATACTGCTGTTTAACACGTGTCACAGGGCATATAATCAGCTCACTGGCAGCCGCGAAGCATATTATGCCAGCGTGAGCCGATGTATCTTGACCGAGGTTCCGATTCCCACTGAAACATGCCCGTTTACTGTTTAGCATCGGGTGTTGTTAGGAACAGAGCTACTAACCTGTAACAGAATGTACATATACCTGAGAAAATAGATTGACTGGAGAAATTGTGGAGTTTTGGTGATTGTGTCAACATAGTGTAGCATTTTGTTGGCATTCTGTACAGTAAACATCATCTGGAAGATGCGTGAAGCATTCTTTATGATTAAATATGCATTTTAAGGCAAATTTGGTCCGTCTTACTTACACGGAATGTACAAAAACGGTCAACTATGGACCGATTTATGTACGATTTATCAGCTTACATAGTGACAGAGTTAACAGAATGTTTTCTTAAAGGGTCCATAAATATTAACGTTACCTTCAGTGTTTTGACACTGTTGGTTGGTGACAAGAAAGGCCTCTGGACGAAATAACTTCTGCTTCAGTTCCACTTGGGATGGCAGTTGATTGAAGTGGGCCAGTATAACCCAAAGTACCCCAAGTGCAACCCCATCTGCCTACTTCAATAGAAGTCTATGTCACAGTGGAAATACATCTGGCCTGTTATGCTCCAAAAATTGGCCTATTAGTCATGCTGCAAAAAATTCCCAAAGTTTTTTTTGGGATCGAGCCTAACGATCTGGGAGTCACTTGATCCAGCTTTTTCTGGCTTGGCTCGTAAATTTGTAGGCTTGTTGACAAGCTTGAGCTGCTCACATACTTTGAAGCGTAATGAGTATATCACTGAATAATATATACTCTACAGTCTGTGGTCTCCAGAGTACTATAGGCCGAGTCCCTTGGTCATCCTACTTATGCTCAAGTTTAATGGTTAGCATACAAAAAACCAGAAAGACTCTGTGTCAGTTGTCATCAACAACAGATTATTTAATGCTATACATTAGCAGTTAGAGATATTCACAATGGCAGCACAACAACAACAACAGGTACTAATTAATAATAATTATGGGAAAATTCAACGACGTCATATGAAGCAGTGGCAGTTGCAATGATGTGCTGCAACTGATGAACAGTTTGACTTCTTCAAAGTACAGCAACACAGAACTTGCACACAACAAGAATTTTCTTCAAGTGACTATTACTAATCTGTACATACGAGTAGCAGCAATGTGCAGCACTGCAACAGCATGATATCTTATTAGAACAATTAAAAAATACTAGCGTAATAATCATCCACGAAGCAGAGGCAACTGAGATGATGCTGCTCAATTGATGTTTCCAACAAACTGTTTGCTAAAAGTAGCCCCAAAAGGCCAAACCGTTCGAGTATACTCCTGAAACTATGCAGCAGTTACTGCTGGAAAATATGAAGCGCAAATTTACTTGGTTTGGCTCGGGTATTTTTCAACTTTGACTCGAGTAAAATCTGGCTCGGCTTGAACATTTTGTGGCTCAACTTTTGCGGTTTTGGCTCCAGCTCTTACAGGCCCCAAGTGGATTTTGTCAGAAAAAGTCAGCCGGTGAAACAAAACCAAAAGTAGTAGAAGTAGTAGTACATATGACACAGTCTATACAATCAGAATAAAATTATGTAAATCTCTGTTACGACTACACACGCATGGCATAGAAATGGCAAAGTCCCCTGCTGAGATTCCAGCCAATCAGAACGCAGACAACATAGATGAGTAACAACATTGTCAGTGGGTAAAGAATCACTCGTGTGTTCTTCAGAAATGGAAGAGCTACAGTCAAATACACACACATTAAAAATACTGATGACTGATGTTATAGTTGTAATGGCACGTCCGATATTTCATCTATGATATCTTATGAATTAGCAGCTTAAGTGACCACAAATGAAATTTGACACAACTTCTGGTTCAAATAAACATAAACATCAAGTAAACATATCTCATGCACAATTATTTTGTTATACTTAGCTTCACGGCTTTTATGCTGTTGGTTGGGCAATAGGAAGGGCATGTTGTCTATACAAACTTCTGCTTCAAAACCCCTTGGAAAGTAGTCTTGGCGGTTAATGTAAATGGGTGGAATATAGCCACTATAGCCTGTGGGCAGTCCCACCTGCCTACTGCAGAATAGTATGAAGAGTTTTGGTGTAACCTCTGAGGATGCTCAGGATAAATGCAACTGGAAACTGAGAATCAAGCAGGCAACCCAGCATACCATAGCAACTGGCTACCCAAGGTTTACCATTAAAACAGTTTGGGTTGTACTTAGCTTCATAGCTGACATATACCTTACTGTAGCTTTTTAGATGCTGGGAGATGTAGACAGGGCAAATACTCTAACAACGTGATAATAGTCACTACCAAACTTTTCTCAACTGATCCTGGGGCAACTTTTCGTGTAGAATCCATTTCTGCTTGGGACATTTTTGTATTGTGCATATTTAATTAGATAATTTGCATATTTGAATAAATTATCGGAAAAATTGTAATAATTATGAAATTGCATTAATAGTTTGGCTGTAGATCATCTGGAGTGGTACCATATTGTTCAGA
>Ga0056132_1000489_pt1 | contig 10162 bp, 11 predicted proteins | sample WorMetLIZISLAND2_3_FD_71119 | JGI IMG/M metagenome (GOLD analysis project Ga0056132, IMG submission 71119) | Marine gutless worms symbiont microbial communities from Max Planck institute for Marine Microbiology, Germany - Olavius clavatus LIZARD... ...
ACAGCTCAGCGACAGAGCGAGAAATTGCCGAAGAATAGAGATGGTTTCTATCCGGCAAATTAGTTGCGCGACTCGTCAAAAGTTGGGCAACTTGCAAAGTCAAGACGGGCAACTTTGTCGTGCAAGAAAGCTGAGCGACAAAGTGGCTCAACTTTGTTGCGTGTCTGACATCGGCCTAAGTCTAAGCCTATGGGGACCGTTCTCACAATTATGATGTGCAAATCATTAACCACTGCCCCAAACAGTTTACTATAATATTCTGTAACAAGTGTTTGTGATTCGACATCTATTTCTCGCATACGGAGGGCGGAGGCCTCTCAAGGCCTGCTTCCGTCTTCTCCGTGATGATGATGATGAAACAACTGAAGTAGGCCCGGCCAGTTTTTACCGCGCGATGCACTATAGTGCAAAGCGCGGTATTGCAATTGCATGTCGTCCGTTTGTCCGTATGTCTGACGTTGGTGGATCAGGAGCACATAGGTTGGAAATCTTGGAAACTAACTGCATGGACAATTAGCCCAACACCTTTGCTCTTCCTAGCCCAAAGACCATGCACCTACTCCCAGGAGAACACGGGGAATTTTGGGGGAGAGTGGAAGTGAGGTGGGAAAAGTGGCGTGCTGGAGCACAAAAGCTGCTATAACTCTGAAACGTGTAAAGCTAGAGGAAAAGTTACTATTGAGGGCTTATAGGAACTCACCAACGCTCTTTCGAACAGTGCCATCCTTGACTCCCAATGGCCTCTTCCCAAGATTGGGGTTTGCAACCCACCCAAAAACCCAAAACTGCAATTGCTATTATCTCAGCAATGGGTACAGACTTCAAATTTGGCAGGTACATTCACACGGTCCATCGGAACAAAAGCCCATTAAAAATTTTGCGATAAGTAGCTGTGTGCGTACTCAGGGCTCTCAAAAATTTTCAGAGCACCCATGTATAGGGTAGCTCGGCTTTCTTGTGTTAAAGGCAACTTGACTTGACTTGACACATGATCTGAAAATCTGAAGATGGCAGGAAGAAGACGTGTTCAGTTTCTGTGTCATATGTTGCCAAGGGGTGTGATGTCGACATGATGTGGCTGGAATGTAAAGTTCTGCAAAACAATTCGAAACTGCTGGAGATATAAAATGCAGTGCCAGCAAAGATGACATCAAGCGATGCAGTTGCTTGGTGCAGAGGATGCAACGGCTCCGGCAGTGCTGTAGCACTATCAAAGAGCTCTGATTCAGAGGATGTTGCCCCTTGTACAGTACAGGTGCAATAAAACTATGTCTGCTTGTGGCTGATGCGGTGTCATTGTTCTGTATATATGCGAATTGCATGGTCGACGCGGGTTGACGTGGTATTTAGTCAGACCACAGAGAACACTGGTGATGTATGAAAACCCACAAAGGCCAGGCTAATAGGGATCAGAGCGTGTGAGTGGAAAAAGAGCAGAGCAGAAAATGGAGTGGAGCAGGCTGAAAATCTAGTGAGCAGAAGCAGACTGGTGAGTGGAAGTCAAAAATCAGCATTGTTGGAGCGGAAGTTCAGAGGAGCACAACGGGGAGGAGAGCGAGTTAAAGCAAACACTCATTTCCACCCCAGTGCCTAAGTTATAACTTTCTGTTGTATCAGTAACAGTATGCTACAAGTGTGATAGGAAGTGTCTTGTTATGCATTAAGGCCTTGTTACTACTGGTATCTTTGCACCTGTATAAGATATGCATTATGCCATCATACTATGAAGTTGGTCTCTGGACTGCTCTGGTGTCGTACACAGAGTCATACTTACATGCAAATGTCAGAGGTTGAATTGCCACTCCTGGCCATAAAGTAATTTTTACGGGATTTTAGTCTGTCTTCAAGGTGTACGCTTTTCCAGATGTTTTAGTGAATTTGTGAAGATGTGTGGGTAGACAATGTAACTGCAAAAAATACAAAAACATTTGTGCCTATAATTATTGGTCTGTTATGCTGTGACATTGTAATTTGTAATTTGTGTAATTTATGAAGTCGAACAGTGTTTCAGTAAGTATAATAAAATAGACTAGAATAATAACGTTCCATTTGGAATGTAGTAGTAGATGGTGGTTTAGTGCCCTTCATGCGCAAAACTGGACCTGAAACTGAAAGGCATTAATTACATTGTTAGTCACTAAAATACAAGCAAAAAATGTGATTTGAGGGACGATCTGCTGTTGGCAAACTGTTCCAGCGACTGGTCCGGTCACTTGTCATGTCATGTTGTACATACAGTACGGGGTGGTATGATGTCAAGTAAGTAGGCTTAAAACAGTTATGCAGTGCATTTATGTGAACTGTTTTTGTCTGTTGCAGCCACATCTGCAAGTATGGTGAGTACTGTTGTGTTAGTACATTAGTAAATTATGCTCATTGAGTAGGTATATCTGATACTAGACTTATAATATGACCAGCTGATGCTAATGATGTGTCTGTATGTAACACTATAGTATATGTATGACTGTAATGTTTTATGTTTACATGCTGTCAGCCTCTTTGTTATGAAATAATATACTAATAACTGGAGATGGATGGATGTAGCCTATGTCAGTATACTTCAGTCATATACTTTCATTACTTTGTTTCCGTAGCTGATGAATGACAAGTCTTGTTATGTATTGCAGTTGCCACAGTTTTGTATTATGCTTCAATTCGTAGTGTGGATGGATTGTGTGATCATACAGAATGAGGTAGGGTTCATTGGTCTTGGTAACATGGGAGCACACATGGCCCGCAATCTGATGAAGAAGAATTACAAGGTGATGGTCTTTGACATCAATGGCGATGCTGTTAAAGCAGCTGTTCAGGATGGTAAGCTAACTTAATGTAATATTCATGTACTCAGATTGCAGTGAATGTCTCTGTTGTGTTTTGTAATAACGTTTGCTCCAGAGGAACTCTTTCTTAGCTTATGTTTGCTGGCTAGTATATATAACGTATTTCTCAGGTAGAGGTGCGTTCCAAGGCATCCAATTTGTGTAATCTTTGATTATTGCTTGAGTTTTTGTGTTTATTGGGCCAGCTACTTTTTCTTTTATCCAACCAACAGTATCAGAACACTAAAGGCATTTTCTTGTGACTTCAGCAGCCATTTTCCTGGAATAATGTTTGATGAGTTCATTTAGCCTTGTTGCAAAATATTGCATCACGATTATGCTGGCAGCATTATGCATTATTGATATGTGATGGCATATCATTCATCATTCATACTTGACAGCAGTAATTAACTAGAAGAATGGATTCAGTTTTGTGTACTTTCAGCTGTGTTGCTGTGTCATTCTGTTCTTTAGGAGCTACAAGCGGCGAATCTCCAGCTGATATTGCATCTAAGAACAAACTAATTGTTACTATGCTTCCATCCAGTCCAAATGTGACTACAGTCTACACTGGAACAAATGGCATTTTAAGGTTCCTTTATTTCAATGCACTACACATGAACTCATTAGCTCATTTGATAGCTAAAAATATTAGAGTTGGAATTTATTTGTATTTGTACACATTTCTTCAGTTAGGATACACATTGTTTTTAATGAGTGCTGATTTGTTGTACAGCAGAGATAGAAAAGTTATCGTTCTAATTAATTTCTGCTAATTCAGTTTGTTAAATAAAAGATCAGGAACTGATCTCCTATCACTACTCATCTTGTTCTTCTTCTTGTTCTTCTTGTTGGGGCTCGGGGCAACCTCTTTGAAAGAAGCCTAAGGCGCTGTCGTTTCAGATCGGATCTGGATGAAATTTGTCAGGATTGTTCTTTGATTGCATCAATTGATGATGGCCTAAGGCTCCTTCATTTTATGTCAGATTAGGCTAAAACTTGTCCTAATTGCTGTTCAAGTAAATTTGAAGTCACTGCATCTGTAGTTTATGAAGTGGTGCATAGTAATAGTACATTCATACTTGTTGATCAGCTGTTTCAAACTCTGTTGTTATACAAATAAGTAACCAGTCAAGAAGTAGCAGTGTGTAAATTAAACAGCTTATTGTATGTATGTGATGCAGTGCTGTGCAGTCGGGAACTTTGCTGATTGATAGTAGTACCATAGATCCTGCTATTTCACAGGACATCGAGAAGCAGGCTGCTGACAAGGGCGCTGTTTACATGGACTCTCCTGTTTCTGGAGGTACAAAGTCTTACATTTACCTCACTTAGTTCATTATTTTGATGGCTTACACTATTTTAATGGACTCAGTTCATAATGTTACAAGTACCAGTCAGAACCTGTGTCGTTCTTTTGTAGAGTCGGTGCAGAGTAATTGTGGCTGTTTGTACACATAGAAGTTTGCTAGGTTGCACAAATTGTTTACCGTCCATTACAGAATACTGATGTGTTGTAGTTTGAGTTAAGGCTGTGATTCATATTTGCTGCCAGATATGAAGTTACTGTAAAATTTCAGTGCATCATTAGTTCTTTAAACAGTAGTTTTTTTTCAACACAACTTATGCCATGTGATTTGGCTGTGCTGTGTTTCCTATGTGTAATATGTGATTAATAATCTACCAGTTGTGCTATTCTGCTGTTGGTACCACTACTAGTGTGATTGCAGATGTACATCCTTCCTCCTTCTGACAAGTAACTCTGTGTTGTCAGTTTTGTGGAAGTTAGTTCTTCTGTTGTGTGTGATTCAACAGTTATAGACAAGGATGGAAATCATGGGCTTGCTTGTTTTTACTTTTATTTTGAATTTTGGCACACAACCTGTTTCTGATTGTGAGAAAATCTTATGTTTCTTTCTAGATCGGGTTATTTTCGACCCTAACTTTGGGCAAAATTGGTTGAAGAATTTTGCATTTTGTTGGTAATAGGTATGTGTGCAAACACCAATTACTGATTAATGGAGACCTAAATATGTGTTGTTGGTATAGGAGTCGTTGCAGCAAGGGATGCCCTGTTAACGTTTATGGTCGGTGGTACAAAGTTCGATGAAGCCAAGAAGGTGCTGGAGAATATGGGGAAGAATGTTATACACTGTGGACCTGTAGGCACTGGACAGGTTTGTTTGTTTCACTGTCTCATCCCGGTGAAATGCCTCATACGACACTTTCATCGATCGTTTCAGAGACAATGTATGTTTGCCACTGGTACTGACAACTGACAACCTTCAACAAAATAACAGAAAATACACAAAAACATGCACAGAAACATGAATCTGAAAGAAAGACACCATTTTTGAGGTACTTGTAAGTACTGTGTACACTGTGTTATGTTATAAATTTACAACTTACGTCACTTACTTACTTTCGTACTTACTTACTTACTTAGACAGTACAGCGTAGAGCATTTCTGATAGTCTTTCATCTTATCATTCAGATATTCATGACTGACCTGATGTCATCAGTTAAGACATTTTGTATGTACACACATACTCAGTTGTTTTTTTCACCAGCCCATCTTTTTTCAGTTACTGCAGGCTAGGCCAGTCTTGGAAGGTAAAATTTTGGAAATTGTTATGGCTGTACTAATACTTTTACAGGATGGATATACATTTTATGTCATTGAATCACATCAATAGTGTAAAGCTACGGGTGAAATAATAAAGAACAATTTATAGGCCTCTCTGTCAGTGGTGCAGCCAGACTTCTGTTTGAAGTGGGGCACACACTCTGCCTTTCCCCTTGCTGTCTTTCCCTCCCTATTCCCTTCTCTGTCTGCTTCTTCCCCTACCTTCGCATTACTTCTCCCCTTCCCTGGGCCCTACCCCTTAAATCCAGGTAGCACTATATATAGCTCCCCAGTGCGTAGCCAGGCTGCCGAACAGTTTCTGGTGCATTTGAAGTAAAAGTTGCACCTCTCCTGGCAGTTGCACTGAATAGCTTTGTAGTCATGAGTGATGCCGTCAAATAACGTACATGTGCATGTGCAGAGATGAGCACTAAACATACACGTATGATATTGCATACCATTATGGATCAAATGTTAATGTTGTTTCGACGGGGACCCGGGCCACATGGTCCCCCCATATGTGGCCCCCCATTGGCTGCACCAGTGCTAGTAGTAGCCTAGTAATAAACGAGGTTCTTTTAAATTAATCAGCGATTGTCTAATGGGTGTGAACTCTTGCACTATTTCAAACATATTTCTGCCTGGTAACAACACATGAATGTGAATAGCCACAGGTGTTTTCAACAGTTTGCCAGCAGTATGTAATTTTTTAGCTGGACCCAAATTTTTCACAGTTACTTCTGCCACTTTGTGTCTGCAGGCAGCAAAGATCTGCAACAATATGTTGCTTGCAGTGTCGATGATTGGTACGGCAGAAACAATGAACCTTGGACTTAGGTAAATCAGTGTATAAGTTGTGGGACCAGTAGGCGTATGGGCCATATTTCCTCCACTGTACGCACTTCTCAGTCGCCCCGTAGCGGCAGCTGGGCTGGTTTGCAGTTCTGTACATTGGCAATACAAACCAAAACCCCCGAAAAGGCTTACATAGACAATTCTTCCTCCTTTCAAAACAATTTACAGCACTACATTTTTTATCTGACACATCATAGTGATGTCAGTATCGTCTGTCGCCTGTCTGTCTGCCACTATGAGGTGTCACTGCTTGGTGGAATAAAAAAAATGCCACGTGAGCATACTGGTCCCGCTACTTATACAGTGGGTAAAGGTTCCATTATTTATCTAGTTTTTACTGAAACACTGACTGACTATGTATAATTTTAATGAAATGCCTGTAGTATGTCGCACAGATCTTGTCTCGGAAACGTTACACTTTTCATAAATATTTTGTATCTGTGATAAAACTATGTTATTTTCAAATTTACACACAGACTTGCTGCTGAGTTTTCTGCACACTTCAGTAATAGGATAGAATAAAGTTGTTGGCTCAAACTTTGTATGGAAAGCCAAGTGGAAAAGGTGTGTCTGTGTTGTGTGAAAGACTTGGTCTGGAGCCGAAGTTGTTGGCCAAGATACTCAACAGCAGCAGTGGTCGTTGCTGGTCGAGTGAGAGTTACAACCCATGTCCAGGGGTTGTGATGGGAATTCCATCAAGTAACAACTACCAAGGTGGCTTTGCTACTGGACTTATGACGAAGGTGTGTTGCTGATACTGTTGTTGCCTCAGTGACTGTAAAAACTTTGACTGGGTGCCTCAGTGGCATAGTGGGAAGGACTAGTGATTCAGAGGTTGTGGGTTAGAGTCCCACCAGGACCGTGGCAAAGTGTCGTGTAATAATGTTGAGCAAGTTCTTTACACTCTTGGTGCTCAGGCAAAAGCTTTCCATCCCTCCGGTATAGGTATATAAATAGCAATTAGTATGTGGTAATACTTGCTACTAAAAATAATGAGTTGTTGCCGCAGCATATTGCAGGGTGTAGGCCATAGTTCAGATGGCTGAGGAATAGGTGGGTCTGTCTAGCTGCAGACTGAGGGTCCAAAGTCCGTTAAGGGCAATGGGTGTCCTGCGCTGCCTACTGCTAATGCTGGTCAGAATGTCACTTCGCATTGTAAACCTGTGCTGTTCTGGTTTCCCTGTAAGTGGCAGTATACAAATGTCCAGATCTTTAACCTTTAACTGTTGCAATGCAATGGTTTGAGTATGGCAGTCTGTATGTCATACTCGGTCATGCGGAGAGAGTGTTCTTAGCTGTTACATACACTAAATGTATTGAAAGCAGTTTATGTCCTGACCATCGTGTCACTGTAAGTAGGGGCAATCGATCATTTGCAGCTGCCAGCAATGTTTCTGGAATTCTTTGCCGACTTCGCTGCGCTAGACAACTGAATGTTTCAAGAGACTACTCAAGACACATTTGTTTGATTGAGGCTGCAGCACCTAGTGACTTATTGCTTTTAGGCGTCGTGTATAAGTTCTGTTTATTATTATTATTATTTTGTATAGATAATCTTTGCTGATTGTCGTGTAAACTATTTTTTGAGGTGCATGCGTGACTGCTGTCATTGGACATGATGAAAATTGAACTAAATATTTCAGCTAAAAGGTTTGCTATAAAGAACATGTAAGTAATGATGTAATAAGTATCATTTCCTGCTGTAGGATCTTGGCTTAGCACAGACGGCTGCTGCGTCCACCGTCAGTCCAACTCCAATGGGTGCTCTAGCACTGCAGATCTATCGACTCATGTGCAATGGTGGCTACACTATGAAAGACTTCTCATCCGTGTTTCAGTTTCTCCAGGAGTCTGAACATTGAACGTGGCTATGCAGAACGCTGCTATTGATATCAGGAAAGTTTTATTTAGATATTTTTGTATATTGGATGCTATGCAGCACATTCTGTCGGCTCTTGCATAACCAGCTAATTTTGTGATGCTTGCCATAGCTGAGTAATGGCCTTCAGTAACTTGAGGTTGTTGGTTGGATGCCAGAATTCGCATCTGGCTTGTAAAAGATTTTGTTCCATCTGTCTCCACCAGTTTTCCTAGAAAAATCCTTCAGACCTGTTCTAACCCATGGAAAACATGGTTAAAATTAGCTGGTTCAACAAAAGCCGGGTGTGTATACGCGTGTGTTACCAAAGTTTGCAGTTAGAGTTAGCAATGCAGCAGTACGAATGGACAAATAATATATGATCAGTAATTATTGTTAACCTAATGACTAATGAGCATAATGTTTCTCGGTTATGAAGTTGAACTCGTAATGTGTTTGTGGCTGACAGGAAAGCTTGATGGAGTACTTATTTGTAAAATTCAATTAGTTATGTGTATTGTTTAATGTTGCCTGCTAATAATTGTGCCTATCTTTTTTGTTCATAGCCGGGACCAACTATTGTTCTATGCTCATTCACTGTGCCTCTGTGTTTTTGACTGAAGCAGAATGCATGTTTTAGTGAGCAGACTTCTGGTGAAATCTAAATCCACCGTGCATGGGACCACGCTTGTTTATGTGACAAAGTGGACCTATGACGACCATTCCGAGATGAAACACCCATTTTGTAGATTTCTGCACTGAGATTTTCACTGTTAGTCTGTTTACAATTAAGCATTACAGACTAAGCAGACCTCATGTGCCTGAAATTCGTGAATAATGACTTAACTTTCACCATGTTCTTTGCTTGCTGTGAAGTTATTCCAGCACGAATAATGTGTTCACTGGAGAGCTTTCACTTTTGTACATTGCATATCAGATTGATACAATGCTAATGTGTGAACTGATTATGTGTACCATTAATTATAAACACACTTTTTTTCCAGATATTGAAATGAAATATAATTCCTGATCCTGATAACCACAGTAGTCCCTGTCATACTGGAATTTCTTATCTGATATCTGCCAACAGTATTTCAGTATTGCATTGTCTATAGGCAAGAGTTCTGTTGTGATTTAGTAGTTTATAAAAGATGAATTTGATGATGGTGAATGCTGTCCATAACTGTCTGATGATTTGCTATGAAAAAGGACGGTGTTGCTGTGAAACTGTCGTATATAATGTAGCATTGGAGGCATAATTTGACCACAGAATATTGCCTTTAGTATACGTTAATGACATGTTTGTCCTTTTAGTGATTGTGATTATACATTTAGTATAAAAGCTGCCATTTGTACATTCAAGTTTGCTGTTTTCAGTTGTGCTAGTAGTAACATATATTTTAATTTTCAACTGCAACTGTGATGATTTAGAATGTGCTGAGACAGATTCTTGTTGCCGCTGTATATTATGAAATATTTGAGATATTTGCTGTTTTTCACTGTCATTGGTGCCTTGATATATAGCCACAATTATCTCCTCAATAGATTACTGACAAGTATAAGTATAACATAGTAGATACAGTATGAATTTATTATACCGGCCGTTGATGGATGGGTAATTTACATATTTATTATTCTTATATATCATGGAGATTTGTGTCGAATTCTTGGTTATTAATGTAAACTTCTGCTGTTGCTTGTATACACTGTGGTATTTAGTACAGAAATATTTACACTGACGTGTCCATTTATCCTGACAGTTTGTGAACTGATGAATCTCGTATACATTATTGTTGTCTAATAAAAATTTATAGTAATATTATATTATTTACTGTGAATGTGATTAAGATTTTGCAGTTCAAGTGGGCTATGAATTTGAATATTTTCTCCTCTTTAGTACGTTTGTGATAATGGTAATAAACTCTTCGTAATGCAGTTAGCACAGTCAGTACATTAATGTAATGTAGTTGACATAGCTTCCAGGCGACACTTGAGACGGAATGG
>Ga0056132_1000490_pt1 | contig 10160 bp, 9 predicted proteins | sample WorMetLIZISLAND2_3_FD_71119 | JGI IMG/M metagenome (GOLD analysis project Ga0056132, IMG submission 71119) | Marine gutless worms symbiont microbial communities from Max Planck institute for Marine Microbiology, Germany - Olavius clavatus LIZARD... ...
GTGTAGGGGCGCCCAACTGGCCTGCTCCAATCACTCTGATGGACACCAGTCAGAATCCTCCTGGCGTCAGCTGTCTCGTCCATTCTGGCCAAGTGGCCAAACAACATGAGTCATACAGAAAAGAAGACTCATGTTGTTTGGCATCATAGCACTGAAGGAATAAATCTGTAACATTTACTACGAGCTAAAAAACGAAAAAGGTCGAACCCGCAGCATAATACGATGCTCCAGATTGAGCAGAATCTTCTTCTTTTCACGATAGTCGCGGATAAGAGAGTGAAGAGTGTCGCAGTTTGGCACCCAGCCGATCAGGCCGGAGTTAGTTGACAGTGGAATCACTGAGTATCTCTGTATTCTACACATTGTCAATCATACAATCAGATACTAACACACAGGGAAGGGTTTAATCAGCTCACCAAATGCAGTGGTTATGACGTCACAGCTATTTATAGAACAGTTGGACGCCTTTTTAATCTGGTTTTTATTCTGTCTGTCTCTGTCTCGATTTTATATTGTCTGTCCTTGTGACAAATAAACGAGGACAAATAAACGTATGTAATCATGGCTGATTGTTGGGTCATGGGGCTGGAGCCACTGGACATTGCAGGTGTTAGGTCGTTGTCTTCGTTTTTTGTTTACCAAGCAAATAACATATAAACGAAAAAATACAATTTAAAGGCTGTGTGAATGCAGAACAAAAACTTAAGCTACAAACATCACTGTACAGTAGCTTTTTGGAGTCGTTTAAGCAGCGTGCGGCATTGTGTTACAGAATGGGATGCGGACGATGATGACAACGATGATGGCGTAACTATGGGAGGTAAACGGAGCTACATCTACTGCCTCTGGGCGCCAGCCTCCAACGCTGATGTTTGATTGATTGTGAAGGAGAAAGCAGAAAGTGAAATGTTACAGAATGTGACGCCACTCGACCACTGACAGTAAGAAGTAATGACAATGACGTACGTGAGGTTACGTCGGAGCGTCTCCGGGTTGCTAAGCAGCAGAGAGTTGACAAGACCAAAGAGCTGCATCACTCGCTCATCCTGGCGTAGATCTTCATGACCTTTCAGTAAGAACTGATACTCATGTCCATTGCTACCTGCACGGCAGATTAAACACATGCACAGCAGATGTAACATAATGTAATGTGACAAAATTAGAGCAACGTAGGCAACATGGGCTACTACAAGGGCGCTTTACACAGTTAATAGTAATAGTCTGACTCATGCTCCAGAAAGACAGCAATATAGCAGATAGCAATACATACAAAGTCTACTTCAGCCCAGCATAATTTACAATGAGATATACCAAAATGCTAAACAATACAGATAAAGAAAAATATCACTACACTGTGTCTCAGACAAAAAAACATATCACTACATCTTTGGCGATAACTTGAACATGAATTGTCTGATTACAATAATTTTTGGTACACTACTCGGTCTATAAGCCACTGAACAGTGATTTCAATTTGTCCACCTCAATTACTCAATGCAACTGTCTTACCTTGGAAAACTGTCAAAGGCTGAAAATCAGGAATTGGCTTATTTTTTCAGTGCTACCAGGATACGTGTACTAAATGCAAGACTGCAACAGTGTTTAACTTATTTATAAATTGCTTTTGGCTTAGAAAAGAAAACTAACAAGATTTGTCGCATAGAGTAATTTTGTTGACATTTAACAAAAAATTTAATTTTATGGTGAAATCTCACAAGAAGACACAAAGTTTATTAAAAATCTGTATCTGTCATAGGGGTATGGTGCACCAAAGCTGTCTGCAAGCAGTAGCTGACACTGACCAAAGATGCTGAGTTTGCGAGGTCGTTGTTTGGACGTGATGACTTGCATGTTCGTCTGTAGATGCTGGATTTTAATGACTGGTTGATTAGGGTCGTAAGTGCCGGGGACAGCTAGCTCCATGTCATGACATAACAGCAGCTTTGGTGAGACATACTGCAGCTCCAGTGACGTCAGCTACTCGCATACATACCACACACAATGCTTAGGTTATCACCACCAGTTCTATACTACTTCTACAGTCGACTTCTACTTAACTAGCCTACTTTTCAAGAGTCAGGACAGAAAACTGTGCTTCATGTTATCACATGCCAGATGCTGATTTTAACGTCCAAACTACAGCATCAAAGCACAGAAAAAAGCAAGCTTCTTCATTTGCTGTATAAACTCAAAAGTCAAAAAAATTGTGGACCATTATTTGCCCTGAAAGTTGTACAGTTGACTTATATGGGGGTAATAATTTTTTTCCAGTTGGCGAGCTATGCACTCTGGAATGCTAAGTTGTTGTCTTTAGTAAAGTCTGTGTGCTTTGTCTGAATATGGTAACCGGACACTGTGGAAAATGGTGAGGCGTGCCGCCGACACCATACACTTGTGGTGCACGGACAGCAAGGCAGGAGATAATGCTGGTTTGAAATGCTGCATAAGGGGTGAATTCTGAACATGCACACCGTGATGCATGCCATGATGCTGACAGTTAAGCCAAAGACACGTCTCTGATACTGAAATAAATGCAAAACAATAACAACAACAACAACAACAAGTACAAAGCAACAATGTATCCTCAGTCTCAGCTCTTTCTAAGTTACTATTTAGCGGAGGTAAGAGCCAATTTGCACCCGTCAGAAGGCTGACCTGTGGCAGTTGTTTGGTGATTCTCCTAAAGACGTGATAATAAAGATCCCACGCTTGTGTCAAGTCCTTCATGTTGCGCGACACCTGGTACTTGCGGCACCATTCCTGCGCTTCAGCAAGATCTCGGCCATATGCCTACATAGCACGTATACATGAGAAAAGATCATTTCTGATCATTAGAAGCATCAAGAAGCAATCCATCTTATCTTCTTCTATTACAGCCAAACCAGATATACTCAAATGCAGTAGTAGATTATGTCACCATCATTTTTTTCATCATCATTTATGTCACTGTGTTCCACGGGGTTTTTTCTTATGGTACAATGTTACACGGTCATGCAAAGGTCCTACAGTCACTGTTGTAATGTACTTACATAATCACAACTGACCAACATTGGCGCGATTAAAACAAAACTCACTATGTGCCCGGGTCACATTTAAACAAATGGGTTTTTAGCAGTCACCGAAATGTAACAAGTTCAATGCCCGGCTGACGAAGTTCTGCTGCTGGCAAAGTGTTCCAAAGCCATGGACCACCAATAGTGAAGCTCCTGTCACTGAACCAGTTTGTCCGATGCAAAAAATTATTACCCCCGTATAAGTGTGTCAACATACATGTGATCCATCCGGGACATGTCAGCAAAGAGATACATAGACACCTGGCTGAAAGCAGTTTCTTTTAGAGTCTGAGGACCAGCTTCCATCATCTGATGTAGCGGCTCCAGAACGGCAAACATGCCTTTGATGTTGCGTTCTCCGAAGTGGAGTCTTGATGCTTCCTCCAGACCCTCATGCCACAGCTCATGCCACAGAATTGCTACACGAATCAGCTCCTCGCTAATCTGATTATAACATAACACAACACACTGAAGTCATCGGTAGTGTTAAACATTCACATCATACACAGAAACAATTTTCATTCGTTCATTCATTTATTAAAAAGTGCATACAACAAATGTGCAATCGTAGTGATTACATCAGAAATACGACAAACCAAGAGAAAGTCACCGTATCAGCCAGCTATTATTAATATCTGTACAAACATCACACAACAAAAGCACAACAATCACATCATTTTTAGCCGATCATACTGCTATGGCTATTGGCATGATACTGTCTGTCTGTCTGTCTGTCCACGATGATGAGTATTTTGGCACAAGGTCGGTGTAGGGGATAGAAAGTTGCACCATCATAATTCTAGGTGGGGACTTCCTATTCACTTCTTCAGACACTTTTGCTGTAGGATGTATTGTTTAGCCACAAACAACAAAAAAGCTGATGGGCACCAAAAGCATACTTCAGTTCGTAACTGTAAATAAGTAAACATTTGTGCCAACAACGGCTATTTCAGGCAATGGTCTCTATGTATACCGTACATTGTATGCAGTATAATCGGCTATTGTCTGTCTGTCTGTCCATGATGAAGAGTATCAGTAGAAGTTGTACCGTCGTGTTCCTAGGAGAGGACTTCCTATTCACACCTTCAGTCACTGTTGCTGTAGGATGTATCATTTAGCCACAAACAGCAAAAAAGCTGAGGGGCACCAAAAGCAGACTTCAGTTTGAAACTGTAAATAAGTAAACACATGTGCTGCCCATGTCAGCTGGGTGAAGGCATCTAGACTGTTAAAAGTCTTGCTTCATCAGTACCCAATAGCCCCGTGAATTATCAGCAAAACCTTAAATACATCTGAACGTAAAAATGCATCGTCCGTTGTGCTCTAAATATTGAACAGAAACAGTGAAAGAAAACTGAGATTTTTACCAGCAGCGCCTGCTGTACAAGCGTGTTGCTGTGTTCACACATGCTCTTGAGCACTTTGCTGGCAGCAGTCTTGCGTGCCGGAGTGTTGGACTTTGCAGCGACCGTGAGTGGATAGACCAGAGCCTGTGGGTGAGCCTTGCCGATGTCCATTAACAGCTGGGTTATTAGTCGGCCGACAAGCTGGCGTGGAGTATCAATGCGTGCTATCAACTGAGGTATAACCTACATGTCAACAGATTCACATCACACCAATTAACAGCTTTAACATGCAACACCCGAGAACTCCAGACACTGACTGCTAAAGACTTTTTTGTTTTGGCAGTAAGACTGCAGTGCACTGCAACTATTTGGTTAAACTGTGCCTCTCAAAATTTTATTACCTACTTATTTTCTTACTTACACAAGCTCAATAAACTTCTACAGGAGACTTGTACGAGTTTCTTGCATCACATTTTATCACAAGTTCACGCAAACTCTTGTACAAAGTTGCACAGAATACAGCTGTGTTTCTATTCAACGCAAGAATCATATCATATCATCCAACCAACAGATGATACGGTTATAAAATGCAATGTTAGAAAGAAACTTGTACACTAAAAAACCTGTGCAAGAAAGCATGTGCTACCCTACAGGCCACCTGGCTCGGCAAGGGGTCACACTTAACATTGCATTCGAACGGACTACTAAAGCCCTGTCCACACTGTCGCAGAAAAGTGCGACTGTCGCCGAATTCGGCGACTGTCGCTGTTTTCTCCCCGTTTTTGGCGACATTCGCACTTTTCTGCGACAGTGTGGACAGCGCTTAACCCTAACCCTAACCTAGTCCGTTCGCCCAATAGTCCAAAGCATTCTTAAGTATGACCGCTTGGGAAGGACTCTACTACTACTACTACTACTACACTTCAAGTTGTGCTGGATCTGCCAAAAAGTAAACTTGTGAGGAATAGCCGGAGAAGGATTTTGTAGAGACAGGAGAACCTTCAGGTCAGCCAGCCCACAGCATCAAAGAATCGAAGAATCATAATAAATTAATTAAAAATTACAATAAAAATTGAAATCATCGAGGTATGGAGACCTGTAGCCAGTTATCAATCTGTACTGTTCTGATTCCTTCGACAAGCACGTCGTTAACATCCTGCCAGTGGCCGAACTCAAACCACAGAGTTAATAAACGCAGCGTGTCCTGCAAAGAGTTGACGCTACTTGACAGCGCGATGGACTGAAAGAAGCCTTTGATTGCCGTACGACAGAAATCAGACAGTTGAACCTGCAGACATATACCGTATCACAATCAATCAATCAATCAATCCATCTTTATTTCAGGCACAGCCCATAGAACAACAGAAACACAGAAAACAATAAAAAAAGTATAAAAAAAGCAAAAAGTAATAGCAATACGCCAGTCTGTATGCAGCAATACAGTAACACATCTATATAACATAGGATCAGTCACATCAAATGCAGACATACAAAATGTTGTACAATGCCATTGCCACATGCATGGATCTAACGTTGAAAATACTTCCACATTTAATCAACGAGACTGTCAAATTTATGCAGATTCAACTCGGTTAACATAGCAGTAACACTATAAGATTTAACAATAGTTCAGCCTCTGAACATCTGACTAAATAACGGCATAATAAACAATAGCAATTGTACTTATGGTGTAGTGGTTAGGGCATCGGACTTGTGATCAACAGGTTGCAAGTTTGACTCCTAGTCACGCACTGCTGGGTTAGTACATGGATGGGTGACTGTCTGCGGGCGGGTAAACCATCTCGGTATGTAACAAGTCACCTAGGTCAACTCAGCCTTCCATCCCTCTGGTGTAGGTAAATCGAGTACCAGCCTGTCTAGCTGGGGTTAAGGTGGGGTGTGTTTAGTGTTTACTAGTGTCGGGTCGGGTGGCAGGTGTGATCCCATATGGCAAGTGACACCTCACAGCTGTCAGGATAGGATTCCACTAACAGCTATACATAACCTTTAACCCTTTAACATTATTTACATTACAAGATAAAGAACGAGAAATAAAATAGAGCCCAGCAGTGGTGACTGGGGGGTGGCAGTGAACAGGTCAAGTGTCGAAGGCGCAGACTAAGGCACCACAAGTGCCAAAGGAGAGGGGTTATCCACTCCCCATAGGGGGAAATTACATGCAGAAAAGGTTAGTTTTGGTGCATATTTTTGTCACAATTTTGCACATTTTTGTTATTTGTTAACAACCACAGTATGGTGAGATTTTATGTGCTTTCATGTATTATAACATTCACAATGGCCAGCTGCTATACATGTTACTATCTTGTGACAAACATATAATACATGCCTGTTGCTAAATAAATACCAGCTAGAAGTGTATCACCCCATGGATCTGCCACTGGAGCCCAGAGAACTACTGGGCTAGAACATGCTGGCTTGGTGATTAAGACGAAGAGATTAAGGTGGTTTGGACATGAGGAACATAAAGATGATGTTGACTGTGTTGACTGCGATTAGTGAGGTACCTGTATGACAACGAAATGATTGATATAATGATAATTTTCTTTCAAATACATGAATAATCTATATTTACTTTTATCAAATACTTGTAATCAAAACTAAATTTAGTTTATTTTTCAAACCAAATTTTGTAATCATACCTAACCGTATTTAATGTGCCTAGAAATTAAAGTGGAGAGAGACAGTTTAGTTAGGTAATCACATAAATAATACAGGATTATATTTAACAACAACGGATCTGTTTAGTTTAATCACATTCAGGCTGACCTCAGCCCGTGATTCGTCAGGTGGAGAAGCGATGCTGTCATTGGATGACGTCGCGGCAGGTGTCACCTCCGTTGCAGTGAGTCTCTGCTGCTTGTAGAAGAGAACGGCCTCATAGTTGAGATAGGCAAACAGATGCCATGCCTTGTACCACGTGTTGTCATGCTTTGTCGCTTCTGCATAGTACTCAATCACCTGTGGGATTGATGTCTCATTAATGCCGTGAAGACCTTCGTACCATTCACCTAGCTTACAGTAGCACCTGTCATCACATACCAACACTTCTAAGTCAACTCATAATTCCTCCTCCGATGTAGCTAAATCGAGTACCGGTCGGTCTGTCTGGGGTTAGGTGGGGTATGTTCACTTGTATCGGGTGGCAGGTAAGTAAGTAAGGAAGAACGATTATAGTGTCCAAAGCAACTAAGCGTCACTGCACGGGCACTGTACAGTCACAATAGGGAAGGGTAGGAAATGTTAAACAGGTGGGTTTTAAGCCGAGACCGGAAGACAGCTAACACTGTGTGATCACATATGGCAAGTGACCACGCAGCTCTGAGGTGGAGTTTCATTAACAGCTCTCTCTACTCTTCTTATCTTAGCTTCCACAATTAAACACTTATTACTATAGAGGACCTTGTGGTAGCTCTACGACTTAGGCAACTCTGAAAAAATTGACTGACTGCTTCACTCATTCACTCACTGCTATGATGGTATCAGCTGGGCACAGACAGGGGCATTTGGCCTGCAGAAGTACAGCTGCCACAATCTCAAAACGTTTCCTTTGAGACATTTAGTTAGCTGCACTAATCAACATTGCCTACAGAAAATACGCAGGTTAAACACAGGTCAAGAGTACCGTAACTCTACTGCTGTTGTTGAAAGCACTGCATATAATGCTGCTGTTGTTACTGCTGGTGATACAAAAGTTAAAACGAGAAAGAAAAAATACAAACTTTGCAACAAGTTTCATGAGTTTCTCTTGCCGCGACTGAGTGTCAGCAGCTGCCGTTGTCACCAGCGGTGAAAGTTCGGATTGAACGTAGTTCTGTAGTCGACTCAATGCTTCTGGCTGTTATAACACATTCACATCCACTCTTGTCAGTGCATTATCAATAAGCAAACAGAATAATCCGGCTCTCAGGACTGCCTGACATGACCACTGGGAATAATACATACAAGCTCGAAAGCTTACACACTGGAGGCAAGTATACAATGCATCCACTTGAAGATGGATTGAATAAAGGTCAAGGTCAAGGTCCTAGGGGGCACTTCTTATTCATTCATTCAGACACTTCTGCCATTTAGCCACAATATACCGGTACTTCATCACATGCAGACAGACGGATGACAGTATCACGCCAATAGCCAATCACACTGAGTGCAGCAGTATGATTGGCTAAAAATCAGTATGAATCGACTCAGAGCAAATCCAATCACCTTCTTATCACTATGCCAAAGATGCTTCAGGTAAGCAAAGGCAACATGTGGTTCGGCAGCGGATATGACTTCAGTCTGACTCTTGGCTGGATCATCATCTCCCATCAGCATCACAAGAGTTCTATGAGACAGTGCCTGCAGCACCAGCAGCAGTACAGTAATCAGATATACAACACACGTCATATCACCAGCAACAAACTTCAACACATAACACACACTGATGACTTTCACACTGCAAATATAACTGATAATTAGGGACCACAGTTTTCTGCGGCAAATTTTTCCAAATTCCACAGGCCACTTTGCCAAATTCCATGGCTCACTGCGGCAAATTTAACACATATAGTAATTAATTTTCTACGGCCTCCTGACCAAATATGCAGTATTTGTCAGCAGTAACTAAAACTGACAGATGCAGTCTGTCTACCAAATTAACCGGCAATATTTCAGATAAGCTCAGCTCAATATTTTCAGTACTCCTCCCGTCAAAGCCCGAGTGGCAGTCATGTATCGTATTTCATAGTGAAATCATGTATACATACATTAGGAGGGTGACCTGAACTCCACCGAAATATGCCGTATTTGTCCCTATATCACCAGCCAGTACCCAATTCTGCTAAATTCTGTGAAAACAGAAATTCCGTGGAAATGGGCAGATTCTGCTGCTTGGCTCAAAATTCTGCTTTCCATGGAAAACTGTGGTCCCTACTTCTAAATGCCAGCCCAAGAACTTCAGACTCGATCTCATAATGCCTGGGCACTTACACTTAATAGCTAATAATGCATCGGACTACTGGACCAGCATTGGAACATAGGACTAATGGGCTACATGGAATTATCGGGTAACATATTAGTCAACTAATAGGCTATCAGGCTAACGGACTAAGCTTAGCAGTCCAATATAGCCTGGTAGGCTGGTAATTATGCATGCTAATTATAGTAGCAGTAGTTGTCATCATGGTGAACGTATCCCTTCAGGATGCATTCGCCGTAGGACATCTGCTCCTTGTAGAGATAGCAGTCACCATTCACCGAGAACTCGCAGACCTTCCTGAAAGCAAACACCGCCAAAATGACAGCGGTAATGATGATTGCCACGCCAATGATGATGCCGATGATGGAGATCCATATTGACGCCTTACCGAGGCGACGAGCAGTCAGTCTGGTGGCAGCATTGGGTGACGTTGACATGTTCTGAGCCTTCACTGTACAAATGCCACATACCACATTAATTAGAGAAACTAAGCCCAGCATGCATGCAGCAGTACGATCGACTAAAAAACTCACTACAGCATGATTAACTGTGATCACAGCGTCTCAATCTGTCAGTAAAAATGTCAGTACAGGATTAAGGAAGTAAGTTAACGGAACATACACATCGCCACCAGACGGGATGCAACCATAACATAAAAGATGAACATACCGGGTGGTCCAAAAAAACGGTACCCCAGTTTTAATTTTGCGATAACTTCCGTAAATGTACACCGATTGTAAAAATTTTTTCACTGTTAGAACAAGTAATTTATGGCGCATAAAA
>Ga0056132_1000493_pt1 | contig 10135 bp, 7 predicted proteins | sample WorMetLIZISLAND2_3_FD_71119 | JGI IMG/M metagenome (GOLD analysis project Ga0056132, IMG submission 71119) | Marine gutless worms symbiont microbial communities from Max Planck institute for Marine Microbiology, Germany - Olavius clavatus LIZARD... ...
CACAAATTAACGTTATCAAACTACGACATATGCTGCTTGACCCAATCACCATTGTCAATCTGCACATTAACCATGTCCAAACTCAATGCCAATCTACCCATCTTTAATCACCAAGCTGACATGTTCCAATACAAGTAATATTCTCTAATGTCTGTATCTTTCTAGCTCTGTTTCAACACAGATCCATACATCCATCTAATCATGCTCCTTTCATTTCTGTCTAGCATCAGTGTGTAGAGTGAGACAACACAGTGCATTGATGATTACACTTAGCGGAAATGCCTAGGTCTAAATCAATGAAGTTAACGTACACCGAGCCCGGTTAGTACTTGGATGAGTAACCATTAGTGGGTGGGTAATGGCTAAACCATCTCAGTATGTACCAGCCACCAAAGTCAACACAGCCTTCTATCCGCAGTGGGATCAGTTTACTGGCTGCCTATAGGTGGGCCTGTGGCTCAAGCCAGATGGCATGATCCAAAGGTCAGCGGTCACTTGGTGCTGTGCTGTATTGATCACATGAACCGAGTGAACTTTTGCAATGGAACTGCCATGAGGACAGTGCTGTAAACGTTGTCCTGGTTATTATAATTATATAGTTTATTATTATTATTACTATTATTATAAGCAGCATACTTGTCAGCTGATATAATTTCACCAACGCCATAGCCAGCACAGCACTGCTGCTGGGTGTCCATTGCAGCACAGTTGTCACTATCACCACCACCGTCAGCTGTATGACCCACAGTAGATGGATTGTCTGATGGCTGTAAGCAGCTGGCAATGTCTGCCGATGAGAGACTGATTGACGGAGTCCAGATCAGATCTGTATCAGCAAGGCATTGGTCAGCCAGTCGACTGTCGGCTGAACACAGCTGTAACGTGACACCAGCAGCAGTTGTTGTTGTTGCAGAACTAACCACACTTGTAGTAGTAACTGTTGTAGTACCCTCTGTGCTCGATATAGATACAGAATTAGTTACTGATGGATGCTGCTGCTGTGGCTGCATTTGCTGCCATCTCTTCAGTAACTCTCTGTCTTCATCTGTCAGTGGTGCATTGTCTGCAAAAAAACAACATGTGATGTATGATGTGATAAAACATGCTGTGTCTGTCTGGGGATGTTTAGCTGCGGTCACAATATGCATCGCTAATAACATGCAGGACCGTCCATCGTTACATTCAAGTGCCGCCTAAAATCATTTTCTTTTAATTCCCTCGTCTCTTCACCTCCCCCACCTAGCAACTGCCCACGCCTCTGATTCAAGCTTTGCTAGACTATGTTGCACATTATAAATTCATTCATTTATGTAGTATGTATGCACACGACCACTTCATCCTGCTCCTGCAACGACAATTATTTTTTAAAAAATTATTGCCAACAACAAACACAATCAATCAATCAATCAATCCATCAGTCTTGATTTTTATGGTGGTTTAAGTAGCAGACTACCACTAGGTCCACTGGTTACTAAGTGACTCCAGCAAGGTTACGTCAAATGTCAAAAACACTTATAGGCGGTGCTGTATGTCGGAGTTCGAGTTGGAGGCGCCGGTGGCAGAAGAAATGTTAGACCGTGTCATATGCAACAACAGTTGACAGCCTGACGGGCGGCACTACCAGATGGCTAGTGTTGGCACAGTGAAGAGATCAACGGCCAGGCAGGTCAGTGACATAACTGACTGGTCCGACGTATCATGTATGAGTAATTGACAGAATACACAGACAAACACAAAGTGGACTGCTTACTTGTGGCTGACGTGATGCTCTTATGTAGTTTGTCAGCACTGCACTGTCGATGACCTTTCACTATCGAATTAACAGTAAACACACAACAGCAACAGTGACAACGAGAAATGTTACGATAATTATAATTACAATAAGACATAATTAGAACAACAGCTGACACATCATCATGCTTACTACACTGTCAGTTACTAGTCAACACAACTGACTCATCTGTACTGACTGATAACATTAGATATCGCATAAATTTTTTCAACTGAAGGTATTTCAACACCTGCCAGATTTCAGACACAAGTCAGTTTAAAGACCACCAAAGACAAAGTGATAAGGTAAGGAGGTATATGGCGCAGCAAATTATTGGCAAAACATAGAAATACTTTGCTTCAGTGATAAAGATGTGAAGGTATATAGAAAAGCAATTATCGGCAGAACGTAGAAATACCCAGTTTCAACTTTCAGCGATAAATATATCAAGGTATATAGCAGAGCAACTATTGTAGAGATACCTTCCTTCTGTGATAAATATACTGAGGTGTATAGCAGAGCAATTATTCATGATGATAAAGCTATCGAGGTATATACAGAAACAATTATTGTGGAAATACCCAGTAGCATGGCACGTAGCCGCGCCTTGGCAACTGAAGTAGTTGCTATGCTGCCATGGTGACTATCTGAAGTCACAGCTACAGCAGCTGGCAGAATTACTCTGCACACTGTCTCTGTTCTACCAGCATTTGAAGATGTCTTTTGTCTACCTCGCCTCATCTGTGTTGAACGTCTGTTTGAACTGGCTCTTCCACGAGAAACTTTGCCACGAGACGACAGTGACGATGATGCAGTTGGTAACTGGTGGCTGTAAACTGCGGCAAGTGACTGCTGAGGTATGTCATTGTTACAGCAGTCTGTCGTCGAAAGCTGATGTGGCTGCAGCTCTGTGACTGCTAATGTCTGGTAATTCTGAACAATGGAGGTTGTGGTAACTGGCACATCCAGTGAAAGTTGAGTCACCGTATCTGTCAGAGAGGACTCAGTACTAGTCTCCAACATGTCATGTATTTCATCTGAGATGACTTTCCGTAGTTCCTCAATGTCATTTGTCTACAATCACATCATAACAGCCATGTCAGCTAACTGGCAACTAGCTGAATGACAATTATAGCTTTGACATTGTTCGTTGGGCAACAGTAATGGCATTCGACCCATATAAACTTCTGCTTCAAAACCCCCTAGGATGACAGTTAATGTAAATGGATGAGGTACTGCCCAAATTACCCTGTGGGCAATCCCACCCACCTACTTCAAAAAAGAGGATATGAAGAAACAAGGCGGCAACTGGTAACCCAGATTTACCTGGAAAGTGGTCATTAAAGCAGTATGTGTGCATGTATGAGTGTGAGCAGTATGTGTGAGCATATAACATATACAATCAGGACCTCATTCAATCTAGTGCAAGCCCACACATTTATGATCAAAATGCCATCCCAGACAAACACGTACATACTTATAATGTGCCGAGTGCCTAAAGGTGCTTTATTGCTGTTGGCAGTATTTCTGACACAAAACTAGATACAGTGACAGTACAAATGACACACAATACATCAAATCAAGTTAATAGTTAAAGCTGGTGGTCTTTATGCTGTAAACACTCAAATACCAAGTACACAGCAGCTCACTACTTTGTAGCCTTTACTATAAAAATATGTACGTTCTACTTCTTTAGCAGCTGATTGATCGGCAGTGTTTTATTTACATTAGCCGCCGGCGGGTTGGTGGCAAATCAAGGGCATCTGCTGACAGTACATGCTGGCCCATATCAGCAGCACGTTTCTGTTTTGTGTGGAATGTTGCACACGGCATACAGCTGCTTCTTACAGCGTTCTGGGCATGTGACATTTCCGCCGTGTACTGTAGATTGGTAGATTTTACACAAAGCCTCGCTTGTTGTTGTAATAGTGCAGATCTGGGAGCGGCAGAACCACCAGTCTAGTGGCCCAAGTTACAGTCTAAGAGTCATAGAGTGAAATATCTGTCGCAAACGATTCTGACAGGTCGTCACAGTTAAACGATACAGCAGCTGACTAAATTATTATTGTTAGTATGTGTGGTGAAATGAATTACTCATAAATGACATCAGATTATAATAGTAACAAAACTACTGCAGAGAAATGGTCAGTAATGACAAGCAACACTGTCAAGTGACAACCTTGTCTTCATCAAATGTGCAGCTGAGCTGTCTGCTGCAGACTGGCTCATCTGATGGGTTGTGATAATGGTTGAGATAGAGATCCTGCAATGCTGATTCAACTGAGATTCTCTCTGCCGGATTCCATCGCAGCATTTGCTGCAGCAGCCTGATAGACTTGGGGTGAGCACCAGGCAGCTGAGCATTTAAAGGCACAGGTTGTGTCGGCTTTAATTCTACAAAGAAAATTCAACACAATGTTTAAACTAAAGGCATGGCTTGTGTCGGCATTATTTGTACCATGTAAATTCAATGCAGCGTTTAAAGGCATGCTTGTGATTGCTTTAATTCTACAATGTCATTTCAACATAGTATCTAAAGCCACTGTTTGTGTTGGCTTTAACGCTACACTGTCAATTCAATACAATGTTTAAAGGCGTGGCTAGTGTCAGCTTTAATACTACAATGTTAATTCAACTTGGGATTTAAAGGCACAGCTTGTGTCGGCTTTAACGCTACAAAGTCAATTCAACAGCACTTAAAGGCACGGCTTGTATTGGTTATTTCTACAATGTCAATTAAACGCAGCAATTAAAGGCACGACTTTTGCTGTACAATGTCAGCTGAATGCAGCACATACAAGGATAGCTTGTGTCACCTTCTTCTGTTACACTAGCTCCATATTTATGTTCTGCCAACACACTTCACGCTGAGTTTGCTATTATTTATTTAGGACAAAGTACAAATCTGCTGCAGAACAAAAGCAGGGTTCTGCAGGAAATAATTCATCAAAGTTTAAACAAAATAAAAAAAAACATGCCTAAATAAACATCAAAACATTTCTTATTTAAAAAAATCAAGATCCCACAAAATAAAGCTAACTGTATCAAGAGTGTGTTCATGCCCCACGCCTCTTATGTTATCAGTTCAACAATATTATTACTATTACAGTAGCAATATACACATTATTCCAGGGTTAAAGTTTACTGTTTATCTGTTTACTTGCTGCAGACTTAACATAAATACAATGTAGCAAACGTAAGCACTAAGCACGTATGTATAACACAAGATGCCTTATCACAAGTTGACAAAGCTGGAGTCATTAAAAACAAACTAGTCAAATTGTTGAGTTACTGACGTAGCAGAAAGTCTTTGATCCTGTCAGCATGAGCGAGGGAGACGAAACTGACATCCGGTGATCCGAGTGTGTTTACTATGAGTGATAATTGCTGAAATATAGTAGAGCCTACACCACACATACAGCTGAAGTCATCACAAATCTGGAAAAAGCTGCACTGGGGGCTTTAATGTGCCTTCAGTGATTTGACACTGTTGTTTGGGTGAAAGACGGTATCCGGCCCATAAAAACTTACTTCAAAACCCCTTCTTGAAATGGCGGTTAACATAAATGTGGCCGGAGGGATAAAACTATGTGGGTACAAAGAATTATGGCCTCTCCTGGGAATGCTCGGGATAAGGATGACTGGAGACTGAGAAAAAGAGTCAACCGACTAGCCCAGCCTGTCGTGGAAAATGGTCGTTAAAATGGTGTGTGTGTGTGTGTGGTGGGGTTAATGTTAAAGAAGAAGAAGAAGAAGGGAAATTTTATTTAGCGTAACAAATAAATATAACAATGACAACAGAATGATTAGAGGTTAACCGAGATTTGGACAATAAGTCCGTCAGTGTGTCACATAATTAAGTCATTTAGTACTGCTACAGCTGCTAACAAAAACAACAGGAAAGAGAACATTAAATACAAGTGAACCATTGTATAACATGAGAGACAATGCAAAATGTTAGTTTACATAGTGAAATTGACAGAATAATGACAAGTCTGAGTTACATCAGATAGACATCACCAGCATGATGTACTTGGCCAGACTGATGACAGGTTAATAGGTCAATAGGTCATAGATCATAACTGATACGTGCGGCTTGTAGCAGCTATGATAAGATGTGGACCAAAGATATCTTTGATGTGGACATGCCCACTATAGTTTCAAAGTCATCTTAATGTAGATATCCCGGTATATCCGTCTAATGAAAAATCAGCTTGGCTCAGTCATAGTGCTTTGTAGCTGAAATCTTGAAGTGGCTATGTTATCAGATACATCTCTGGCGTCTGTCTGTTAACATAGTGTCACTCAGTCAGATAACAATGCAGCATGTTAAAGGCAAAAACACAGGCAACACAATGCAGCCTGCCATCACCACCACCCACTTGCCTTTTTTTAACTAGTCAAGTAAGTACATTACACTGAGAACACCGATCTACTTCAGACTATGCTTTGCTACAGATGCTAGCAAACAACAGCAACAGCAGCGGCAATGTAGACCAAACTGTTGCCTAACGAAGGCTACTGAAGAGTCATGGAGATGAAAATGTCATTCAGCAATTCCACTCAACAATGCTGTGGGTATGAACAGCACAGATTTACATTCAGAGAGAATGACTAATACAGATACTGCATGTCTTACATACCAGGAAAAATAGCACGCCGTGCCAGCATCTCAGCGAAGATACAGCCAACAGACCAGACATCAACAGCAACCGTATACTGCCGACGAAACAGCATTAATTCTGGAGCACGGTACCATCTTGTCATGACATACTGTGTCATTAGTAGCCCATTAGTTGGACAGTCAGCATTACTATGAGAACTTGTGACTCGTGCCATGCCTAGCAACACATTTCATTGCATCACTCAATTCACCATACTGATTCGTCTTTCATGGATTGTACTGCTGCAAGAAGTATGATGATCGGCTCTTGGCATGGTATGACCGTCTGACTGTCACTTTTGCTGCCTAATTCAGTTTAGACACCAGTACCATGTTTGTTCTATTGTGCACTATTGTTGTTGTTATTTCACTACTTTTTCATTGTATTTTTAATCTTATTCATCTATTCGGCTAACCAAGCCGCAAGTGTGTAATAAAGCCAGTGTTCAGTGTGTGTAATGTTGTGTATTGTGGCACTTGGGGTCGGTGTAGAGGGTCAAAAGTTATACCATCATGTTCCTAGCATGGCACTTCCTAATCAATTCTTCAGACACTTTTGCTGCAGGATTATTGTTGAGCCACAATTGCTGTAAGATGTAACACAATGCCAAAACTAAAACGGCTGAAATTTACACATCTGCAAGAGCCATGGGCAGCAAGGTCACGTGAATAACATGACCATGGCTATTCCAGACAAGGCATTTTCAGACACTTGCTTCTGCAGCAATACTGTACGTTATGCACAGTACGTTCAACCTTCTTAGCGACAGCTATGTTTCTTGTTAAAACAACTTTGCCCAATTTGGACCAATTTTAATATAATTTCTTCCGCAGTTACATCCAGAAATAAACTGCAGAAGTGGCTAGAACAACTGACTACAAGACGAGGAATAAGACCCTGTACTATGTGTTGTACACATCTATACGACCAAATAGTAAAACCGTCATTATCATTCATCATTGAGATAGGATTTAATGTGGTATAGAGTACAACACATTTCAAGATCACAGTAAAATTTAAATAATAAAAAGCACTAAAAGCTAAAGACTAACAAGAAAGCTGTGCTATCGCAAAGACGACCAGACCGCGCAATGCGCCCTATATATCGCTGCCCTGAAAATTTTCGAGAGTCCCTGACTATGCCCACACCCCCTTGTCTCCAAAATTTTTAACAGCCTTTTGCTTGGATTGAGCCTGCGAATGTTCCGGCCAAATTTGAAGTGCATAGCTTTAAGCGTTCCTGAGATAATTGGGAGCACCGCATAAATTTTGGCAGTCCCTGTATACGCCCATGCCCGTTTTCTCCATAATTTTTAACCGTCCTTTGTTTGCTTTTGGGCCATGAAGAACGAAGGTGTTGGGCTAATTGTCCGTACAATTAGTTTTCAAGATTTCCAACCTATGTGCTCCTGATCCGGCAACGTTACAGACAGACAGACAGACAGACAGACGACATGCAATCTCAATACCACGATTTACACTATAGACTATAGTGCATCACGCGGTAAAAACGAACCCACGAAAATTTGCCTACTTGTCTGCGGTGTCAACTATAAACTGAAACTAAATTAATCGCAGATATTTTCAGTGAAAATATTGATACTGAAAATATCGATATCGTATCGATTTTGGAAAAAAAAACTGATACCGACCGATCTCTAATCCTAAGCAGGAATGCCCCGGAAATATAATATATTTGTGCACTGAACATTTAGGCCTATACGCCTTCGTCCACTAACTTTTGTTTCGAAGTTAGAACAACCCGGTCAACCCAACAGCCTGCTATGCTGGGCGGGCGCGCTCCACGGCGGGCGCGCGACAGCGCCAGCCACGTGCTATTGCTGTCTCGCTCTGTGAGCCGGATAATAAACAACAAAATGAAAACAAGTACAGTCAGGGAATATGGACACAGGTACAGGTGGCAAATATACTTTCTCCGATGGACTCCCTACACATATCTGCATACACTTTATATTTATAGCAAATAAATGCACCGGCCTACATTTTCCCAGTAATGATATCGGTCTATCTTCGTTGAAATTTTTCTGGTGGGCGCCGGAATTTTTGTTTACTTTGACGAGGGCGGCATTTCAACTGTTCAAGGTCATCCAAGGTCGATAAATTTGGTGCCAATTGAAAGCGCCTATGCGACTTCCTATTACTCCGTAATAGTAACTTTGGTCCTATCTTGCACCATTTCGGAGCTACAACACGTTTTATGTGCTCCTGACCCCACCCCTATTCAGCCTCAATTTTGGGGGTGTTCCCATTGCACCAGATCGCCGATGTCGGGCGTCAACGAGCGCATGGACCTTAAGCTATTTGGCCCTGAAATTATTTTCGAAGAATTCCAACCTATGTGATCATGATACCTGATCGTCACGGACGGACAGACGGACAGACAGACGAAAGCAATCTCATAACCACACTCTGCGCTAGCATCGCGCGGTAAAAAGCGATATAAATAAAGAAAATAACAGTAGAAGCCCATTTACCGAAGTCACCAATCTTGAGATCACAGTTTTCGTTAACAAGTATGTTGCCTGGCTTAAGGTCACGATGAATAACATTGGCAGAATGGATGTACTTGAGTCCACGCAGGATCTGATAGAGAAAGTATCGCACATGCTCGTCGGATATTTCTTGCCGAGAATGAATGACTTGGTGCAGGTCAGTGTCCATCTGGTCAAACACGAGGTAAATGTCTGAAAACAATCGTTCTTTTGGCTGCAGGATGTCACGAATGTGTATCACGTTGTCGTGTCGGAAATGTCGAAGAATCTTAATTTCACGATATGTACGCTGTGCAAGAATTAAATTGTCAAATACATTACAAACTTTCTTGACAGCAACAAGCTGACCCGTCCGGTGATCAATGGCGGAATACACAATGCCATATGTGCCACTACCAATCTTCCGCTGCTTTACATAGGCAGATCCCTCGATGTCGAATGAGGTATCGGAAATATTCATCCGTAACTGGTGTAGTGTATTCATTTCACTGGCGTCAGATAACCTAGCAAACACTGTCATCATTGTAATAACTGCAGCAGACAGTATAGTGTTTGATCAACAAAATGATGATCAACACATGATGGACATCAACACATTCTTTGAGCTTGACAGTACTGGTCGTACAAGAGGACATTGTTTGAAGTTGAAGAAAGGGCGTGTGTCTACTGACTTGCGGCAACATTTCTTCGGTGAAAGAATTGTTAATATTTGGAATCGGCTGAAACCATCTATTGTTGAGTCATCAATCAATCAATCAATCAATCAATCAATAAAACCACTTACACTAAAATGACCAGTGGTGAACAATTAAAATGAGAATAAAATTAAGTAAAAAAATAGGGGTTAGTGTAAGTACGCCTGCTGGTACAGAAACGTTTTTAGATGTCTCTTAAACGAGGCAGTGTTCGAGATCTGTTGTAGCGTAGGCGGCAGACTGTTCCAAGCTGCTGGTGCAGCATACGAAAACGCTCTTTGACCAAATTTTAATCTCATCCGTGGTTGCTCGTATCGATCACTGCTGCCGGAGCGAAGGCGCAATCGTGAGCTGACGGTAGCTGTTTGAGTGACAATGTCACTGAGATAGGGTGGTGCCTGGGAGGTATGGATCAGATGCATAAGCAGACAGAGTTTGTAAGTGATGCGGAATTGTACCGGTAGCCAATGTAATTGTTCAAGTGTACTTGTG
>Ga0056132_1000494_pt1 | contig 10135 bp, 3 predicted proteins | sample WorMetLIZISLAND2_3_FD_71119 | JGI IMG/M metagenome (GOLD analysis project Ga0056132, IMG submission 71119) | Marine gutless worms symbiont microbial communities from Max Planck institute for Marine Microbiology, Germany - Olavius clavatus LIZARD... ...
GAGTCACTCGGTGCCGCAGCCTAATCTGAAAACAAAAATGTCTTTAATTGTCTCTTGAAAGTTGCGAGTGTCTCGGATTGACGGAGAGGCCCTGGCAGACTGTTCCATAATCTTGGTCCGGCTACAGCGAAGCTGCGATCGCCTAGTTTCGTCCTTTGTGCTTGGCACCACAAACGTCGGGACATTGGCATTGCCGCTGCTCAGTTCACTGACCAACCCACACGGCCACACCTGTCCTGCTAGTACGTGGGAGCTAGTCCCCGTGAGATCTGGTACATTAACACTGCCAGCTTAAAGTCGATTCGACGGCTGACAGCCTGACAGGTAACCAGTGGAGCTTCTTCAGGACTGGTGTAATGTGTTCCCGTCTGCCAGTTCGTGTGAGTAGCCGGGCCGCCGCATTCTGAACCGACTGCAGCTTCCTTAGCAGGGTGTATGGCCAGTTTTATCACTTGCGTTGAAGTAATTGTACAGAAGCGACTGAAGAATGACAGTTAAGCCGATAGTTTTGTGCAAGACGTCATATGGCGAAGTATAAACATCCGTTTCTTTTTTTCTCTGTGGTCAGACGGATATGACCGGCGCTGCACACTGACCACTGACGATAAATTACTAGTGGACACACGTGCACGGTACTATCGTCGTCTTTAGTATCTTTCTTTTCCCCTCTCTTTCTATGTGTATGTCTCTTTCTCTGCCTCTCTGTCTGTGACCGTGAGTAAATGTGAGCGTAAAGTAGGAATATATCGATGTCTATCTATCCTGCGTTCGGCGTCGTCATTATTATGTTCCGACATTGCCACTGGCCGTAGTTAGTTATGCATCGTACACTACATACAGTTACTATCTCTCTCGGGGTCGACCTCTACGGCGCCAACTTGCTGCTATTGCCAGAGTCACTGCCAGCATTCGTAGGCATACCTATTTTCTAGGATGCATATGATTCGGCTTCCAGCTGTTCCTGTTCATCATGATCACATGAGAAGCAGACACTTGCCAGCAACAGGCGGCCTCTACTTCGGATACTGACATTGCAAGGTAGCCATCTAGGAATTGTAGGCTACGAACAGTGAGACTAGAATGCCTTCAAGCTATATTTCCTCTACTGTATGCACTCTCCGGTGGCCGTTTGTGGCAGCAGTTGTCAACGTTGGCAACGCAAACCAAAAAATAGACTTGCACAGGCAATTCTTCCGCCTGTTCTGACAATTTAGAGTACTGCAATAATTATTTTACACGTCATAGTGACGTTAACATCGTTTGTCGCCGGCCCGTCTGCCACTACGGGGCGCCACTGCTAGGCGGAATCGATACAAATGCCACTTGTGTATACATTGTTCCGGTTCTTTACATCGCTCTGCTATATGGGAAACATGGGAAACTAAAGTGCTGCCTTACTGTTACTATCCATTTACACGCCGAATTTTCGTAGCTTCGGAGGTTCGCTTTGTCGCTGCGTTTCGTGGCTCATGATACGTGTTACAGCAAAAGTGTCTGAAGAAGTTAATAGGAAGTTGTCTGCTAGCTACACGATGGCACAACTTCTAACCCTCTACACCGACACTGAGAGCCAGAATGCACAGCGTTGTACACAGACAGACATACGGAAGAACAGACGGTATTATGCTGCCAAGAGCCGATCATATACTGCGTGCGTGCATGGTGATCGGCTAAATGACCTGATGACAGCAATTCCCATACTAGGTTTCAGTGATGTTCCAAGATCAGTCGTTTTTCAGCTATACAATTTCGTCAGAGCCTTACGGGGCATTCATGTAGACATGTACGCCTACCACCATATAGAGCAAATGTTAGCCGCTTGACGTGTGCCGCAGTAAAGGTCACAGGAATGTATTAACCGCGAAAAGGCCAACGAGTCGGCATCAGTCCGCACCGGTTATTAGCTGCACCAGACCGCGTCACTCGGCTGGGAGATAATCTCAGCCAGCATGCGAGCGAATTTGCAAGTCAAAACGACCGGGAACGACAACGTCCGTAACTCGCACAATTGAATACGCAGTGGCAAGAAATGATTTGTTTCCGTCGACCATGCAGACACAGCCGATAAACATGCATCGACGTGCGTAATTGATCGTACTACACGACTGTTATGATGCGGATAATGAGCATCAAAAGGTGCATTATCGTCAGGCAACCACGTTCTGAACTATACGCTGGCAGCCTGTCAATAAGATGGACCAGGCCTGCTATGCTGCCGGTTATCAGTTACTATCCCTATTGATTTGGTGGCGGAGAATGGACTGCGCTGATGCGGCACAGGAGACATCAGTTTCATCGTCGCCGTGCATTGCTTTGACTTCAGTGCCTGCAGTTGGTCTTGTGTACGGTACGGGCCGCTGTTTCTTGTGCAGACAGTACAGATAATATAAACGTCACAATGTTGTAGCACCAACTCCACGTTTATTGCCAAGCTGACACGCTGGAACTAGCCGAGTTGTTCAGGTAATGTGCTTGATGTCGAGCTTTCGACAGTTTTATGTCACTGGTGGCATTTGCCTTTGCTTTCTCGGCTTAACAGTAGTTACTTCAACTGTCCTCGAGTAGCTAAGAGCGCAGGATCGAGCGGTCAAAGCCGTGTTGCTTATTTCTCAAAAGCCGTGCACACCTTCCAGATTTAAGTAAAGAATAACAACATAGTTACTTATTTTTATTCCAAGACCCACCAGTCAGCCGTCAGCGTCAAGCAATTTGCTTGGCTGCTTAGTATTTTTGGAAAAGCAACACAACGTTACCCCTCGCCCTGCCCTCTCGAGCACAGTTGAAACACCGACTGGTACAGCTGAAAAAGCGAAAACGAATGTTATTCGTTCCTTCTGTTGCAACCTATGGTTGGTAGAACATTCAGTTTGGTGTTTCACCTCCGAACTTTTGGCAACAAGCGTAGCTGGAACTCGTTTACCGAACGCGAGTAGATGGTTAGCAGCTGAGTCGGCCAAGGCTGTAGGCTTACACATCGCTCGCACAGTTTGCTATAACAGTGTAAAATAGAGTATTGGACTTAACGATGGCCTAAAAAGATTATGCTCTTGTTTCCATGCAGTCAGCTGGTTTCGCTATATGTCTGTGGCGTTGATTTCTTTTTTTGAATTATTAGCCGATCGTACTGCTGCACTAAGTATGATCGGCTATTGACATCATACTGTCGTCTGTATGTCTGTCCTTCTGTCCGTCTATCTGTGACCGTGACGAATAGTGTACTGAGGCTAAACGATACATCCTACCTACTACAGCAAAGCGTCTGAATAAGTGAATAGGAAGTACCATAGGAACACGATTTTACAACTTTCAACCCCTACACCGATCCTATCCTCTTAAACTCCCCACCTCTTGAACCGTAGACGTAGATGTCATCTGGCGAATGCATTAAAACATACTGTGAACAAGGGAACGGCCAAATATTCCACGTCTGGAATATCCATCGTCAGCCTGCTCCATGCCTATTCTAGACAACGCCGTACGATCGGCTCATTCTCAGCAACAGCTGGGCTATACTTGTATTTGTTTCGTTGGATGCGCACGGGACTGATTTGTGGTCAGAATCTATCACACAAGGTACACAGCACAATTTTACCAAGTTTTTATTTCGGTAAAAACAACAGAAGTTTCCAGCTACCGATTAGGCTACTGCATTAAAAAAATTAGGGGCGAAAGAACGAAAATGCCGATAAACGTAAGAACTCCCAGTCAAAAACCCGTCCGAATATCCGTGAACGTAGAATTTGGACGCACAACACGGTCAGCTATCGGACAACGTGTTTAGTTCATCGGTGCCTTGTTGCATGCAGTTGCAGCCTGCCGCTGTTGCTGTCGCTATTGCTGCCGATGGTGCTGCCTAGAAATAGATCATCGACAAACGGTGATGGCTAAATGATGTTATTTGGAGTGGGCGTTACAACCACTGGCCGTCTAACCTAAGCGTATATGGCCGTTCGCCTCGCAAAGTGCAATGCGCGTCAATCATGATTTATTCACGATTAACCGGATGCAATTCTAGGCTTTTAAGTCTGTCGCAGTGTAGGCTATGTTATCGTATATTATTGTGACGGCGCTATGTGGGTCGTCGTCTGGCTTCATGAATAAATCGATACGCGAATGAACCTTAGCTAAGTGACTTAGCGCATCTAATGACTGTGAGACCTTCACTTCTCCCTTAACCCTTTGACTGCAAGCACAGCGGTATTGTCGAGGACCAACGCTGTACCAATTTCAAAATGAATGAATTTGATGTTTCTTGATTTTGTCGCAAATGAACAGACATACGGATAGCCAAAAGTAAAAGATATACTGTGTCACAGCTATACCATCTGAATGAATTTAATAAACGACTCGACTTCGTGCAAAAAATAACTGGTGAGCAAACGAAGCGAGACAGAAAACCTCTACGGCAACCAACACAAATACACGATAATTAAAAACAAGAGCATCGGGTTTAACGATGGCCAAAAAACTTGAAACAATGTCTGTCAGTTAGCAGAATCGGAGGCGCGGAAAGTTTTTTATTGTAATTTTTGCTGACTATGGCTATGCGACAGATGCTATATCGTTCATATGACTGTTTAGTCCGCTCGACCTCAATTCTGCGTTCGACACTGTCTTGTCGTTGGTCATGCTTGCTTTGGCTTGGATGACGTCGTAAAACACGACCATCACTGCATTAAGCGCTACGTCTTTGCTCTGCGGCGTCCCACAAGTTCTCTCCTGGGATCAATCCTCTTCCTGCTGTGGGTGGCTAACGTCGTTGGGATGGTGGTGATGTGTGACCATTCCGCACTATTTCACTGAGGATCCCCAAATCTACGGCCCAGGCCTGCTGCTCCAGCTGGTGTCCTGTCTGTCAGCTTATACTGAACGTGTATAAAACTGGACGGCATAGTTGTTCTGCACGTGCAAAACGCACTTTTTGGCAAAAAGTGCGCCCACTTTAGCTCACTTTATTATGTGAACGCACTTTACGTTTTTCTAGGTTCTAATTTGAGCTTTAATTGGTAATCTCATGACAAAATTTCGTTTTTTTTTTAAATTGAATCTTAAGTAAGCAAATACATACATCAGTGATGTTTAAAAACTTCCATAACAGCCTAAACAGTTTAAGAGTATCAGTATTCAGTTCACAACAGCCTCTTACACTTACTTCCTAACTTTCAGGACGCGATTACACCACAGAACATAGCTTAAATTGATAATAAACGCACTTTTCAACGCACTTTAACGCACTTTATTTTCGCAATGAACGTGCGGAACAACTCTGCTGGACGGCCAGTGACCGCCTTCGTCTGAATCTAATGAAAATAAGCAGCATATAATTATAGGGTCGCCTCACAGCAGTTTGATTCAGTCAATGGGCTCTGGACGGTCCAGCTCTCAGTTGATGTACAGTAGTACGCCCTACCTGTACTCTGTGACCAGGTGCTTGACTCGGTCTCCGGCTTCCTGGTCGTGCGAAAGTATCAAGTTACTGCCATGCATGACACTCTACACTGGCTCAGCTACCCGCGGCGTCTTGAACTTCTACTCAACTGACATACAAGTATGGGAATCTACACGGAATGCGGCGCGGAACAACTTTCAAAGCTTTGCATTCCGCTGGCTGCAGTCACTTGTTCGCCACTCCGCTCAGCAGAGTGAGAAACTGAGTGTCCTTGGGCTTCTGTTTAATGATATTAGCTAGAAGACGTTTCTGTTCGACGGATTATTTGCTTTGCTAATTTTTCTGTATGCTGCTGAAATGTTTGATATTTTTACGTCCATCTGAACAACCTGTCATCAACGCATTCATTGAACATTGGCGTGCACCACTCAAAGCATATGACGCTTTTAACACACGCTGTAAACCAATCTGTATAGATAGGCCTAGTACGAACGAGAACTTCACATCTCTGAACTTACTATAGCTAAACGCTGTTGCACCATATTGAATAGAACAAGTCTCCTATGGTCGGTGTGACATCAGATGATTCGCTGAGCCTATGGATCGCAGCCTCGCAGAAGGAGGAGGATGAAGAATGATGAAGAGACCATTTAATTTGGCTGATGAGACGGTCTCGATGGACACTTCTAGCTCAATCTCCTAAAGTCCATCAAATGCTGATGAATTCAAAGAAACGGCCTGCATTAAATCGACGCAGAAGTGGGAGTAAAACGTGGACTTTTGATAAAGACAGTTTTCTATTCGTGGTAGCAGTGTAACATAGACTTCTTTAGCGATGACGGGCTGTAAAATGAGATATTTTACTTGTTTTCGTAGACTTATTGCAATCCGCTCATAAGTAGTTGTATAAAATTAACTGGCGTGCAATGAGTTACGCAAGGAGTCTGGAACCAACAGCTCCAAGTGATTCGTAAACGCACGCCTCGCCGAGCAGTGCTACGTGTTTCGGCTGTCTGCAAAAAATCGTTTTTCCACCTCAGAGGCGTTCGGTTCTTATGTATCGATCAGTCGGGTATTTACGACTTTGCACGAGACGCAGCCGTTGCATTGACCGTTACATTAGTTGCAGGAAGTGTTGCGACGTTAAGACGTTAAGCCCTGTCCACACTGGCGCGAATTCGGCGACAGTCGCCGTTTTCGGCAACAGTTGCCGAATTTTCCGAAATGGCGACTCGGCAACTATAGTCATTAGTCGCCAGTGTGGACAGGGCTTTAGAGACACGCGGACGTCCAAGTAGAGATAGGTACTGGGTATAGATCACATCTTTGTGAAGATCGTGCACCAAAATATACACGATGTAAAGAAAACAAGAACGAATGTACTATAGATCAGGAACTGACGCTGCTGGACAGGTGCCGGCAGATGCTTCGTGTTCACTCACAAAGTGGCAGCACTTTGTTGCGAGGAATGGCCTCCGTCTTCAAAGTGTGACGTCAAAATTAATAGAAAATCCGACTCCGTCAATCGATGCGTACTTAGTTACTTGAGGAACAATCCTGCCAAATTTCATCCCGATCCGATTTGAAACGACGACGGAGCCTTGGGCTTTTTTGAAGGCGGTCGTCCCAACATCAAAAAAGAACAACAAGAACACCAAGTAGAGATCACTTCTTTGTCTAAAACGGATAGAATCAAAATCAGCCTACACATAAATGCACGAGATACTAGAGATTCAATCTATAAATGGAACTAGGTTTTAGGTTGCTGCATCACACAGCCAGGTAATGTGCACCGTCATACGAAAATACGAATGGTCATTTAAAGCTATAGTTGTGGTCCAGCAACTGCACGAGTGGCAGCTTTACTGATCCGATGCCAGACAAGCAGTTTAGCAGAATGGATGTAAGGTGACTTTTGTCACAAGGCACAGCTTCCCGGCGGCGTGTGCAGACGCCGCCTTAATCGGAAATCAATGGCACAGGCAAGCTGTGTAGAGTAACACATTGGCCACCGGTCATTGATCTAATGCATAATGTGTTTGCGTATATTTAGCAATATTGCGTCTAAAAATAGCACGTCGTGATGATCGGTCGGTCAACTTTCACGCCACGCGCCTTATAAGGGACAATAAAACAGCCATAGATTTCGAGGTGGTAGATTTAATTGCAACTTCCTCTGGCACTCTGGTCTAGAATTTTATTTTTTTCGGTTGTAATGGTGCATTTTCTGTTGATTGTTGTTGGAGGTGAATCGATTGAACTTTTCATGGCTTATTCTACATTGTATTAAATCTTCTGCGTTCAGAAAGCGATCTTATCAGTTCCGAGTGCGTCAGCCACTAAAAGCTCAACTAAAAACACCTACCTGTAGAAAGCGGGGACCGCCCGCTATAGCTAGGGGCCGCCATAGCTAGACCTATACGGTTATGGATAGGGTTAGGCTAGCGGCCGCTAGCTATAGCGGACCCTAACCGTAGAAAGCAAGTGCTTACAAGTGCAGAGTAAATAACAATTGAATGACACTTTTGTTTATCACTAAATCATGATATTTGGACAGATTTGTTGATTTTATTTGAAGGGTCCGGTTTTTGAACCACGAAATATTTTTACACTGTGGTTCAAAACACCGGACAGCTGATACATTTTCAGCCAACTTCAACAAATATCGCCAACTATTAGTATTTTTGGTAGAGAGAATCGCCATTTAATCATCACCTGCTCACACTTGGTATTTTGTGAAATTTTTTAAAACAGAGTATAAGCTGAGGTTTTTACACTGGCCACCAGAGCAGAGGTCGTCGCACGTTGCCAGTTACAAAATGTTTAGTTTATTGTTAAAATATTAACCGAGAATGTGCTACGTCAGATATTATGACATGTCTTCAAGTCTGTGGGCTGGCTGGGGCATAGGTGCATGGGTCTGTCTAGTTGTACACTACGGGCCCAAAGTCCGTTCGTTCGGGCAATGGGCGGCTGCTAATTGCGCTGTACTGCCTACTGCTAATGCTGGTCAGTACGCCACTTCGCATTGTAAGCCGCAGCTGTTCTGGTTTCGCTGTGAGCGGCGGTATATGAATGCTCCTTTGTCGCTTTACATGGCTATCGACTAACAGACTCTTCTCGATGCATTCATCAATCGCCTCATCGATGCTGCAGGCTAGACTATGGACATCGATCAGACGCTGCTTTAGCTGATTCAAATCATTCGCCCGCCTCTGATTATATAGACTACACGCTGCTTGCATGTCTTCCTGTTCGGTTGTGTGTCCAGTAAATGTTTCCGATATGCGCTCATTAGAATTCACTGTTAAGCGTATTTTGATAAAATTGTTTCGTACTTACGATAATGTGATTGACTGTTGTATGGCATCTTTTGGTCTATCTACGGTTAGCGAACTTGTCGACAAACGTAAAATAGGTTTTGGTTGAAACTTAACTTACAGGATATCCTAATCTACTGTGCACTGTATGCCAGTAATCTGCTCTACTTTACTATTCATTTACTAACTGCTGTGGCTGTGTTTATGTTTGCTTATTTTTTAACGATTGCTAATTGCTATCGAATTCTTCGATGAATAAAGTTGATTATACACTATACAGCCCCTAAAGCTGTTACCCCGCTGTTTGGCGTCTATTGGGAGCTCTTACCTATTGAGAATTTATAGCGTTGATATCGCCGATATCCCAAATCGCTTCTGTGCGAATTGTTTCTGGCTTTCCCATATCGTACTTTTTGTTAAAAATGCTTTGAAGTAGGTAGTTTTATGTCTTTTGCGGGAATTTTTTTTACCAATCTCTTAACTGTCGTAATTTATAAATTTTTAATACTAGTTATAATCGAAATAGGATTGTCTTAGCTCAAGCCCATTTTCGATTACCATCGTCTGTTGCACTCTTCAACTGATTACTCGCAAGCTGTTGTTTATGTACGTGAGTACTGAAGATTCACTGACAGTTAGTTCTCTGTACAAAAATTATTGATATTTGGACAGATAGATTTGTTAGACTTGTTTTTGAATCACAGCGTACGTACCGTAATAGCGAAAACTCAAAATTGTCACTTGAATAATGATGAGATTGATAAAGAATTCATGATAATTATATCGTTGTTCGACAATGATGCTTCTGTAGTTGAGTCTATTTCTCCGTAAAATAACAATCATTAAATAGTGTACGAGTATAGGGTAATTTTTGCAACAGGTTGGATGTTGGCGTTACGACTATTTCTTGTATTATATGCTGCTGCTGCTGCTTTGATGCTGTTGCTGCTGCGGCTGATATTATTGAATTGATATTCATGACCGTGGTTCTAGATCATCGCAGACACGCTAGACTGCAGAGAAAGAAGTATTCCATTGCTATTATGGGAGGGTGTCTATGCAGAGACCATAGACAGCATACAACAGGCAAACGACTAATCCTGTGGGACTGGACCTGCAGTTCGGATGAGAGCGTCTATGCGGAAGTTTAAAAGTTTGACATAAAAATAACATAAAAAAGAGGAATGGCCACCGAATTCGCCAGATCTCAATCCGTTGGATTATCATGTGTGAGGCGCAATGTTGGGATGCTATCAGAAATACACGCCAAAACCGTCCAACATTGCCCAACTGAAGACTGCCCTGCTGTCGATATGGAACAATTTGCCGCAGGAGTTCATTGATAAGGCAATCCTGTCATTTCGAAAGAGACTTCGATCGTGTGTTGCTGCAGCTGGTGGACATTTTGAACACTCGGTTTAAATAC
>Ga0056132_1000495_pt1 | contig 10133 bp, 5 predicted proteins | sample WorMetLIZISLAND2_3_FD_71119 | JGI IMG/M metagenome (GOLD analysis project Ga0056132, IMG submission 71119) | Marine gutless worms symbiont microbial communities from Max Planck institute for Marine Microbiology, Germany - Olavius clavatus LIZARD... ...
ATTCGTCTGGTACCAGATTCCGGCGCCGATTAGAACACTACACTATTCCGAGCCAGAAACTGGCGTGCACATGACTGAAATGAACTGATGATTTATCACAGTGGGTTATTGTTTATTTTTGTCATTTCCTCTAAGTAAGGTGTAAATAATGATGTTCTAATTTATTTATCCCTTACGTAGCTTTCAGCCGTGTTTATTTTCGGCGCCGGAAATTTTCATTCCAGAATCATGATATAGTACGAAAACCCGGCGCCGAAAAACGGAGTCGATTTAAGGCGCCAGTTTGAAGTTTCTGGAGCATGTGTCATGTGTATAAGTAGGCGTGCTGACGGTCCTGTGCTGACACTGGCTGTCTGCAGACATCGTGGCTGAGAATGACGTCAGACCAGTCTGCTGCTATTGCTGCTGCTGCGTGGCATCTCCATCTCACCGTGATAATTCAACTGTCACTGGCAACATGCTTTGGCTGCTGCTGGGTTCAGTGGCGTCGATCCGGCGGGGAAGGGGCGCCGAAATAAAAATATGGAGCGAGAGTATCCATTTTCGCTCCTCCACAGTTTCTAGCCTTACACTGTTGGCCTAGACCGTGGCCTAGACATACAACGACGCCATAAAGCACCGAAATGTACCGATGTGCATGTAAAATTTCAAATTTTTTTTAACCCAAACTGAGGTAGGCGCCAGTCCCAGCAATACTTTAGCGCATTAGAGACATTGTTGATGCGCTTTACAAATGCATGATACTTACTTACTTACTTACTTAGGCGCAGTCTGTCCACATCCCCACCATCACTCTGGCACTTCGCGGCTTCGCCCCTCTATCGTTCCCCCCCCACAAAAAAAAATAGATTTGGATTGACGCCATTGGCTGGGTTACGACCAAAATCCGTTACAACTTACACCAGTTTCCTCGTAGCAAGTCCGCAACAAGTTGGGAAACGTCACAACGTGTGTAATGTGAGGGCACTGTGCATGCGTGTATGGATGCATTTGGATGGTATTTTGTCTCCGGTATTGTAAAAGAAAGGAAAAGGAAATTTCTGCAAAAATTTATCTTAAACAAAAAATCTCTAGACCTGTTTCATCAGTTTGTGTGCATGGCAGAACGAGAAATTGACATTATATGATACCTTTTGCTCTAGTTGTAATGTTTTTGTGTTTTTAATGTGTTAATAATCTATTTCTATAAAGTTATTTTAAGTTTGCTATCACTACTGGTGAATAAAGTTGTGCGTAATGGATTTTGGGTATTTAATTAGCTGGCCGGTCCGCCTGCAAGCTGCCGCTGAGCGCCTAGTTTGTGAACCATGGACCTGGCCATCGTGCGTCTCTTGCTATGCGTTGTAGTCGCTTGTAACCTTTAGTAATGAGATTGCAGACGGGGGGAGGAGTGGGTGACGTCTGCTGACATTGTCTAGACTCTAAACTAGGTTAAACACAACTGCGTCTTGTCTCACTGAGCGAGTGAGCGTTGATGTCATGCGCTAAAATGTCATTTTAGTCATCAGTGTTGGAATTGTTTGGGGTTGGGATCGAATTCCCCAGTTAATTTTACGATTTTTACTCCCCTTCTCCAGTCCAGACTGCAGCATACTGTTAAGGGGTTGAACAAGAGCCGTGCGATCGCAGGGAGAACAGCGCGGTGCCGGTATAAATTTCGGTACGTATCGAAGTTTACAGCGGCATCGCGCGTTTTCTCTGCCACAGCACGGCTTTCTTGTATAGGCCTACATCAGCGAACGTTGAAATGCTGAAATTACGCACAGTACGCTGATTTTCACGGCCGTGACGCGAAATCACGACGATAGCCGAAAATCACAGCACACGACTGGTAAAAGCCACCATGATCGATATTATCAACGATACCGATAATAGGCCCGTCTCTACTCCGTGACCGTCACAACCACAGGTCACAAGTTCATAGCACGTACTATAAATATCTAACGCAGTCTATATGGACGCAGGTATACGGTAGCATGTACGAAGAAACCCCGCAAGTACTTTATATTTTTAGAAGTTACAATTGATAGGCCTACATTTTGCTGCCGATAATATAGGTCTATCTTCGTTGAAATTTTTCTGGTGGGCTCATAAATTTTGTTTATTTCTGCAAGAGTGACGTTTCAGCCTTTCAAGGTCATCCAAGGTCATTGACGTTGTTGGCACCAATCGAAAGTAGGTTTGTGACTTCCTATTAGTCCATAGTGGTCCTATCTTGTACCGTTTCGGAGATATGGCAGCTTTTATGTGCTGCTGACCCCACCCCTATTCCACCCTTATTTTGGGAGTGTTCCCGTTGCACCAGATCGCCGATGTTGGGCGTCAACGAGCGCACGGACCTTAAGCTATTTGGCCGTGAAATTATTTTTGAAGTATTCCAAACTGCGTGAAAAACACCTCAACGTCACGAACAGACTGACAGACGACATGCAATCTCATAACCGCCTCTGCGCAGCATCGCGCGGTAAAAACGGCAGCTCCAAAATCCGTCTAGACACTCTTGTTGGTAGTCTGCAGTAAAAGGACTTAAAGGCCAAAATCCATTACACCAGTTTCCTCGTAGCAAGTCCTTAACAAGTCCGTAACACGTTGGCAGCTTCCCCGTCTACGGGGAAGTTACGTGGAACTGGAAACGTGTGCAATGTATTTTGGACATACCAGTTTGGTGATAAAACTGCTTGGCTGTTTGCAGGAGTTTGCCAACAAGTCGGACATGCAGCGTCACGCCAAGGAGGCACATCGTATGGAGGAGAAAGGACACAAGTGTGGCCAGTGCCTCAAGACGTTCCCTTCGTCTCAGCAGCTGACGCAGCACTCGCTAGTTCACACGAATCTGCGCAAGTACGCGTGCGCCTACTGCGACAAAGCGTTCAAACAACTCTCGCACGTTCAACAGCACCAGCGAATTCATACTGGTCTGCATCAGACTGTCAATGTTACGGTTATGATAGGCGGTGATACTGTAAGGGCCTAAAAATTGAGGCTTTTCCCCCTTTCTTTGGCCCGCGTGGTGCTCGGGGCCGTTGTACAATAAGCCCACCTCGTTTCCTGGCTGAGTGTCGTAAAAGGCGACTGAATCAGGGTAGTTTTGTTTCTGCTGTATGTTAAGTAGATTATTTTCTTTGATTCGTATTGTGTTTATGTGTTTATTTTTGTGATTTATATTGAGCTCAGTTTTGTCTTTATTGTTTGTTTGTCAGTAACAGTCAAGTGATTGGCTGTGAAGACCGCCTACTAAGTGACCTAAGCCTATACTGTGTCGGGTGGGGCGTTAAACCCTACTCAATCCAATGCCCCCTTTCTTTGTTTTGCTCATTGCGGCGTAGTAGTGGTTAGCGCGTTGGCTTTGATCAACGTAGTTAACGACTCTGGGCTGGGCCCGGTTACTACTTGGATGGGTAACTGCTTCCACGCAGGTAAACCGTCTGGATATGTAACCAGCCATCTAGGTCGACTCAGCCTTCTACCCTCTGTGGGACGGTAAAATGAGTATCAGCTTTCGGGCTGAGTAATGATAATAAATGGCGATGGTGGATACCGTTTACTGGCTGCCTATATAGGCGGGCCTGCGGCTCAAGCCAATTGGCTTGGTCCAAAGCTAGCTCGGCGGCCAGCTGGCGCCGTTTCTGTATTCATCGCGTGAACCGAGTGAACTCTCGCAATGGCTCTACTATGATGACAGCACTATAAATATCGTTGTGGTTACTGGTTATTATTATTATAATTATTATTGTTATAGTCTTTTGAAGATAATGTAATCTGTGTATAGTAGTGTGGTTAAGACTCAGCTGGATTGCTACAGGTATTGACGTCCTATTCACGGCTAAGGTAAGCAGTATTACACAGGTGAGTGGTGAATGGTATTGATTGCTGCAGGTGAGCGGCCGTATCAGTGTCCAGTCGACGGCTGTTCCAAGGCGTTTCGTCAGCTGTCCAGCCTACAGCAACATCTAAAAGGTCATAACATCCCGCTACCCAAGTCATACCCCGTCTGTCGCCCTATGCTTCCCCCACCACAGCCGCCGTCAACCGTCGCATCGCCGTCGTCCGCGTCACCATCGACTGTCAACGAGTCATCCACCGGTAACAAGGTTCGTGCTGCATAGTACTTTCAGTTTTAGCCGATCATACTGCTACACGCATGATCGGGCTGTTGGCATCATCATGCCGTCCGTCAGTCTGCCTGTAACGCTGTGCATTGTGGCTAAGTAAGTAAGTAAATAAGTAAAAGGTAGATTTATACAGCGCATCTCATTGTGAAATAACCTATAATGCGCTATCCGGAATATTGTTAAGATGATCAAAAATGCTCACCACTCACATATGACTGGTGGATGAAGACTACCCAGCAGAATCTGGAATCATTGAACCTCTCCCTGAATGAAGCAATTGACGTGGCTCAGAATCGTCCACTCTGGAGAATGATGTCTGCGTTTGGCGCTACGCACGCATAGTGGTGCATGCCAGAAATGAATGAATGAATGAATGCATGCATGTATTTATCTTTATTCACCATAAACATGTATTCACTGTGACATTATGTCGAGTGTCACTTTTGTGAAGATGAATGTCACATTTAATTTCAGTAGCATTTTGTCCCGTGACATTTTGTCCGTGATCCATAGACCAAGTCTAATAATATATGCTGTGTCATGATTTATGGACACTTTTAGTCCGTGGGTCATTTTGGACATCTGTGGGCCGTTTTGGAACTTGTCATGGGCCGTTTCGGACGCAGAATTTATGGGCCGTTTTGGTCGGAGCCGTTTTGGTTCATGGGCTGTTTTGGTCACTCATTTCCCCACAAACGGTACTATAACTAGAAAGCGAACTTTTCTGACGTATGTTGGTGAAAGTAACGCTGTTTGTGTGATATTGGTGTTCAGCTAAACTCCAGTCTTGCTCGACCTCACGACCTAACTTGCCAAGTCTGCGAGAAACACTGCGCCGACGAAGTTCGTTTCTTCTGCCACATCCACAAATACCACCCGGACTACTGGCGCGTTTTCTCCGGCGGCCGGCCGCTCTCCGACTTCATCGAGACGACCAGTCCCGACTCGGAGCCCTCGTCGTCGCCGCCCCGTCGCGGCAGCCCCCCGGTCCCTCCGAGCACCCACCCACAGCCGTCGCCAGCCGGGCGGGAGAAGCGTTTCTCCTGTAGTGTGTGCCACAAGCGATACTGCAATCAGACCGGGTACGTGAAGCACATGGCTGTTCACCCGGGACTGGCTAACGATTTACTCAGAGTCGGCGATGGCGACGCGGCACGCATGGCGCTATACAACTGTGTCGTGTGCTCGAAGCTGTTCACCAAGGAGGCGTACCTGCTGCGTCACATGGAGATGAAACTGGACCCCGCACACGCGGTGGGTCTGGAGCAGCTCAAGAAGAGCAGTACGATGTTCCGGTCGACGACCGAGACGACCGCGGCCACGGTGGACGGAGGCTCGTATGGCGGCCAGTCGCAGGCGTCGCGCTCGGCGTCGATTGACGACGACGATGCCGACAATGATAGAGTCAGTTCGTCTCCGGGGGGAGCCAGCATACCGGCGAGGTACGTCGAGGACGCGGGGCGACCCGATCCATCGTCGGACGGGCTGCGCCGTTCCACGTCGTGCGTCTCCCCTCTCTCTACGACGTCGTCCGCGTCGCCCGTCAGCCCGTCACCCATGACCGGTTTCATGCCGTACTCGGCGGCCGCGGTGGGTCGTGACGGGCCGAGACGTGGCGGTGGTCCGCCAGCGTCGTTTATGCCCGACGCCGACGTGCTGCGCTACACGCATCCGATCGCCAGCGCGGCCGCCGCCGCAGCCGCCGACTATCACCTGCGTCGAAGCATCGTCGACGTCGGCGGCTACATCCACCAGAGTCCGGCGTCGACCCCGTCCTACCGCGCCACGCCCCTGCCACCTCGATCGCCGGCGGTGGACGAGGACGTCCAGCCGGGGTCGTCTCCGGACACGGACGACGGACGACCGTCGTACGCCGGCCCCGAGCGACGGCGTCACGACTACTATACGACATCCTCGTCGTCGACGTTCAATCGTTTCCAGCCGTACGCTGCCGCGGCGACGTCGTCGTCCGTCGGCACTCCGACCAGTTCGCCGTTTGGCACGTCGTCATATCGTCCACAGTATTCGTTCTACCGTGCCGACGACACTTCGCTACCTTCTCCTCATCTGTCCGACACCTACCTGCGACGATCCAGTTCTGACATCGACGATCGTAGACCTGTTCATGGGTTTCGGTGAACATCTGTAATGACTGGAAGAGTCTGTAGGTTGTCTGGTGACTGAAGCCCTGACATTTATACCGTATCGTATTGGTTTGAAGACGTAGCCGTCTCGGTCGAGTGTCCGACTCTGTAGGCTGACTGGTATTCGCTGAAATTCCCTGTCAGCATCACGTGCGGCCGCACACGTTTGAGCACCAACTTCTCAAGCAGCTTAGAGGTGGTGCTGAGACAAATCTGAGCTCTTTACCTCTGCATAAGGACCCACACAACCGGTCTAGACACCGTCGCCAAGCGCCTCCGATTCGCTTGCGATTAATGGCGCTATACAAATTTGCATTGTATTGTATTGTATGTCCACCTCTTTACAACATACTTCAATACAATTACTATTCAGTTTGACGGGAGTAAGTTAACACGTAAGTTGTTTCCCAGAACACATTGTAGACATCTAGCAAACCGTACGTTTGCAGTTGCAGCGCCATTTTCGTGAAATTGTTTACCTGACAGTGTCTGTAACTGCCAACGTTTACCAATTTCTTATCCAAACTCAAAACTTACTATTTCGACACTGCATTTTATGACCTATCATCTGCTAGTTGTACTATTTATCTAAACATTGTACGGCGCCTCTGAGCTACGGATGGGGGCGCCATAGCAAATCCAGATGATATACGATGATGATGATGATTATGATGATAACTGCCGTACTCTGATGCAGTTACTAACGCGCATAGCTGAAGTCTGTAAACCATTGTGCTGTGTATAATCGGGCAGTATTGCACGTGTGGCTTTTCCGGCCGTTTATTGCATGTAAAATGCACTCAACTGCCGTTAATTGATTGTAGACAATCACATATTGTCGTTGTTGTTGTTGTGCATTTACTTGTACAGTTACTGGTCACCAGTCCAAAGGGTCACTGGTCCTAACTGTGACAGGTCCTAACCCTAACTTTATCCGTAAGTCTAAATCTAATGTTTTAATAATTGACAGTATAATACCCTTCAGGTCCGGTTTCGCGCATGGAGGGCACTAATTCTACTACTACTACTCTAACCCTAACCCTAACCCTAACGTGGTGGTTGACCTTAGGAATAACGAAACATTGAACACAGGCCGATAAAGGCCGATATAGCTCTTCATGAGAACCCCATCTCAGAGCTATGGGACGTCACTTGCCATATGTGATCACACAGTTTTACCTTCCTTCCGACACAAGTGAACGCGCCCGACCTAACCCCTAACTCGATTTACCTATCCCGGAGGGATGGAAGGCTGAGTTGACCTAGTTGACTTAATAGCGCCCCGGCCGGGAGTCGAACCAGCGACCTTTCGATCACGAGTCCGACGCCGAACCGCTGCACCACCAAGACAGCACGAACAGCTTTTCATATATACACGCAGTAAGGCCATTCAGAAATTCGGACTAGTGACGTACCTACGGACTAGGTGAACCGTTACTGCTTGTACATGCGTGCGTGAGATCTTTCAGAACCTATCCTGCATGAATATGATGATGATAATGATGATGATGTTTACGAATCAGCCCAGTCTATGAACACAGCATCACACTGCATTTTATGGCAGCCTGTCGTTTTTCGCGTGAATTTCATCCACTTTTATTGGTGTGTCTGGCCAAGTTGTGACTATCATCGCCAGGGACCACAGTTTTCCACGGCAAATTTTTCCAACTTTAATAAATTTATCAGCCAGCACACAACCACAATCACAAACATAACATAAATCATAACACTATACTGGCCAAATGGCCAACACACGATATAATCACTTACGTGTGGCCAATGCAGTAAAATAACAGTTTCAGTATTGTTTCACAAATAAAAACAAAGTTAAAAACACAAAATATAAGAACACAATAAACACGCTGACTCTACAGCTACTTACAATTTGCCAAGAAGTGCAAAAGACAGATCAATAGTTCGCAGTTTCCACATATACCAATTAATTTTCCACGACCCCCTAAACCCAACCAAATATACAGTCTTACAGTCTGTCTACCAGATAAACTGGTAATATTTCAGATAAGTTCAATATTCCTCCCGTTAGAGCCCAAGCGGCAGTCGTGTATTTCATGGCACAATCATGTCTACATGTAGTAGTTAATTTTCTACGGACGCCTAAACCCGAACAAAATATGCCGTATCCCCTTATCACCTACCAGTACGGAATTCCGCAACAAACGTATATAGAACTTCCGCGGAAATTGGCAAATTCCGCGGATTGGCTCAAAATTCCGCATTCTGCGGAAAACTGTGGTCGCTAATCGTCGTGTTATTGACTGTAAGCTTACTACAGAGAGTCGGTCAGTGATCAGTAGGTCTGCATCGTGTTGTATTGTTCTCAGAAACCGTTGTTATGATGATAGTTTATAATGTCACTTGATTCATGGTTGCTGTAATAATAATTGACATTTTTCTTACATGTCCACTTCCCGGATATAACTTGGAGATGCGGACGAGCATGAGAGTTAAACAGTTAAGACAGCTAAACAATATAGCTCTCCTGAACAAGTCATCTCAGAGCTACAAGGCGTCACTTGCGATATGGGATCACACAGTGTTACCTGCCACCCGACATGAGTGAACTCACCCCGCCTAACCCCAGCCAGACAGGCTGGTAGGCCTACTCGATTAACCTGCCCGGGAGAGATTGAAGTCTGAGTTGAGCTAGGTCGTTGGTACGTATACCGAGACGGTTTACCTGTCAGCAGACAGTCACCCATCCAAGTAGTAACCGTGCCCGATGTAGAGCAACTACGTTGATCGAGACCAAAGTGTTAACCACTACACCACTTATGAGAAAAGATCTGAAATCAGTCAGGGTAGGCACTGTTGTCAGCCCATGTTCTCTAGCAGTCTGTAGACTCACTTTATGTATAAAGTGAGTCACAAAAACGTGAACTTTAAATCATGTTGGTCTCGATAGTATCGTTCAGTTTTTGTTGCAGTGCGTGGTAATTTTCGTCGGTGCTGTTCCGATCTGTGTTATGGAGCTGATGATACAATTTCGTTGTCATGTAATTAATTAACAATCGATGATATTTAACTGTATAGGCGTCCAAGTTGGTGTTGTTGAATTGACTGACTAGCTGCTCTGTTACTGTTGTTGCATTATTTCACGTTATTGCGGTATTTCAGATTTTATGCGACGACATGGCGTTGCTGTACGAAACGCCGACATATTATATTACTAGATGTAGTTAGCTACTTGCTGGCATAATTCAAATGTCCACCATAATTTCTAAACCTGTCTTATTTTACGTATGTTTTGTCGTAATCAAATAAATGAAAATCAAACCGGTTGTTTAATGATAACTTGACCTGTTATGGAATATCAAATCAGTTTGTTATGTCCATTCTTGCTGGCATCTGTATTGAAACATGTTATGAGCTTTAACGGCTGGTGCTTTTGTCGTGAGTTATGATTTTGTTTTTGAGGAATGTCAAGTTTAATTTTTATTTTTTTGGTTAATTTTTGTCTGTTTTCTTTGTACGTATACGGCTGCATAGTGCACGTGGAGCGTTTCAGCTGGTTTCGCTTAGAATATTGCTAATTTGTAGGAAGTTTTGTTAAGTGAGTTGGAGTTATCCTTACACTGATTAGTGATTAATTCTTGTGTTGTCATCATGCGAGATTTGTGACCATTTTTTGAAACTCAAAAAGCCACCTGATCAATACATATAGGCCTACTTCTTAGTGTCGTGTGTTACCATTTGTGGTAAGCATAGGCGTACGAGCCAGAGGGCTAGCGCCCAGGGGAGCTGCAGCCCCCTCCCTATACTCAGGCAGAACCATTATTTTTCGGACAAAAGCTAAATTTTTCGGGCAGAAGCCAACAGCCAAAAATGAAAAAAAATTGTATTTATTAAACGAAAAAAA
>Ga0056132_1000496_pt1 | contig 10133 bp, 9 predicted proteins | sample WorMetLIZISLAND2_3_FD_71119 | JGI IMG/M metagenome (GOLD analysis project Ga0056132, IMG submission 71119) | Marine gutless worms symbiont microbial communities from Max Planck institute for Marine Microbiology, Germany - Olavius clavatus LIZARD... ...
GTTACCCACAACAGTGGCGTTGACCAACTTCACCTCATGTCGCCTCTCGCCACGCCTTACCGGCCCAACATACACCCCTCCCCCACTAGGACCGGAGTTCCCCGAGATGATGCTGTCAACGATCGTAAGATCACCAGCCTCCATATATATGCCACCCCCATAAAGCGACGCCGAGTTATCGCGCACAACCGAGTTATCAACCGTCATAGACCTCACGGCTGACTTGGCGTAACCAGATACCAAGCGTATCCCCCCTCCACTGGCCCCCCCCTTGTTGCCCTCAACGACCGAGTTGACCACACGCACATGACCCTCCCGCTCCGCGGAATAATTCGAGTTATACTCGACACCCGCCGCGTTGTCGTGAACACGGAGATTCTCCAAGACCACCTCATAACGACCAGCAGACGCCGAAGACGAATGATCCTCGACATACACCCCACACTTGCTTGCCCCAGTGACAGACATATCAGCCAACATCACATCCGACACAGCATGCGAACCATCCGAAGCCACCGCATCCACATCAACCTCGAAGCCGTATTCCCTCCTAACCGTTCGACCAGAGTCAGCAAACTTAGCAGCGATAACAGTCCCATCAGCATGACCCTGGATCTCCACATCCGAATTAACCTTGAAACCACCAGACGGATCGTTAGTCGTGCCCGACGGAGCGTTAATCGTGCCCGGCACCGCGATCCAGATCTTGTCCACCCCCGAAGAAGAGCCAGCCCTGCAAGTGTCCTTCGCCGCATTATCCTTAGCCGCCTCAAGAGCCTCCTCCAACGAGCACTTGTTGTCAGCCGCCTTGCCCGCCGTCGTGTTCACCAGGATCGTCCCCGTCGGCGGCTCCTGAAAACCGAAATCGACATCCGACACGTCAACACCGGTCGCCGACACCACCACATCTGAAGAAGTCGGCGACAACGGCAACCGGCCCGCCAAAGCGGAGTTCGTCGTGGCGCCGGACGCAGGCACCCTCACCCTCCAGGAGCCCGCCGCCGCCGCGAAGGAGTACTCCCCGTCGTCGTTGGTAGTCGCCGAGTCCACAACAGTCTCCGTCTCCGAAGGAGGAGTCCCCGCAACCTTCACGAGCTGCACAGTCACACCCACAACACCCTCACCGGGAAGATCCTTCGAGTCGTTGACGGGGGCCTTGTCGTCCCACACTGTGCCGCTGATCACAGGTTCTCCAGCCGACGGCGTCGTCGCCGACAACTCGGCGAAGCCCAGCAACAGCACCGCCGCCGCGGTCAGGGCCGCCGCGGCCAGGGGCAGGCGACGCAGCGAACGAGCGGGTGAGTGGGCAGTCATTTCTCCTCCATGGGTTGAGTGAACACCAGTATACCGCAGAACCGCCAACAGCCAAGCACTGAACACTTGCAGGCCGTCCGACCGGGCCACCGCCGGAGTGGCGTATCGTAGGTTCACCGCTCCCCCCAATCCGGTTTCCCAATGCTATGGATTCGCCTATACCGTAGTTTGTGCATTGAGAAACTTCGGGGCGGCCCTCGACCGTGTCGCTACATCAGCGACGAGCCGCTATGCGCTCCCGCCAACTATGCGCTCCCGCCAAGCTCCGCGGCGCGCAGCGCGGCGGCCCGGACGGCGTCTTCAACAAGGGCCCTGAACCCCCGCTCCTCGAGAACGTGCACGGCGGCGGCGGTTGTGCCTCCCGGCGACGTCACCTCGTAGCGAAGCTCGGCTGGGCTCTTCCCCGTGCCGGTCAGGAGGTGGCCTGCGCCCCGGATGGTCTGATGCACAAAACTCTCCGCGACGTGGCGCGACAGTCCCTCGCGCATGGCGGCCTCGGTCAGGGCCTCCGCTAGAAGGAACACATAGGCCGGGCCGGTGCCCGACACGGCGGTGACAGCGTCGAGCAGCGACTCGTCCATCACCCGGACGTCTCCCACGGCCCCCAACACCTCGCGGGCGGACTCAAGGTCTTCGGCCCCGGCGTGGGCCCCGGCGGCGGCGCCCGTGACGCCCTCCCGCACAAGGGCGGGTGTGTTGGGCATGGCCCTGACCACAGGGACTTCGCCAAGAGTCTCCTCGTAGAACTCGGTGGTGACGCCCGCGGCCAGAGAGATGACAGTCTGGCCTTCGGCCACCGACCCGGCGATGGCGTCCCGGACCGCGTGGGCGTCCCTTGGCTTGACGGCAACGACGATCACGTCCCGACCCTCTATCGCCTCCAGCGGGTCGAGGGTGGTCGGGCAACCCAGCTGGGCGGCCAACTCTTCGCCGCGGTCGGTTCGCCTGACGCACAGGGAGATCTCATGCGGCGCCCACCCGGCGGACAACAACCCGGCGGCCAGCGCCTCGCCCATGGCGCCCACGCCGATGACGGCAACGGTGCTTCTCTCGCTCACCCGGCGATTGTAGAGGCGTGCGGGACGGGGTCGGCCGACGGGGGCCGGGTCAGCGACGCGACCGCTGGCCGCGGGCGCTCAACTTCCCTTCGACCGCTCGGCTGCGGAGCCTGCGGATCTCGTTGTAGACGCCGTCGGTGAGGGTGGTCGAGGCCGGGGCCGACACGCCGAGGGCCGCCGAAGCCTCGCTCTCAGCCATCTCTGAGACGTCGTCGCCGGGGGAGTCGTCGCCGAGCGAGTCGTCGCCGAGCGAGTCGTCGGAGGCGTCGCTCGACTCGGCCCTGGAGTGATCTCCCGACTCGGCTTCAGCCTCAAGGACATCTCCCGACTCGGCTCTGGAGGCGTCGCTCGACTCGAATTCGGCATCGGGGGCGTAGCCCGGATCGGCAGTCGAGTGCTCGCCCGGCTCGGTTTCAACACCAGGGGCGTCGCCCGACTCGGCAGTCGAGTGGTCCCCGGGCTCGGATTCGGAGACGGCGCCGAAGTCGGCCTCAGGGGCGTCGCCGGAGTCGGTCCCGGCGCCGGCGGGGCCACCCAGGTCGGAAGAGAACGTCGACCGGGAAGGGCCCTCCCCCACATGCGCCGCCGCATGCGGAGGCGCAGGCGGCGCGTCCGCAAGAGCCTCACCCTCCGGCGGGAGATCAGCCGCCTCCGGCTCGACCTCCTCAACGGCCTCGGCGACTCCCAAGCGATGCAGCGCATGGAACACGCGGACCGCCCCGCCCCGGCCCAACTCCGTCTCAAGATCGCCGAAGCTGAAAGGCCGCACCAACAAGACGAGAGCCGACCAGTCGGCCGGCGCCAACGTCATCGGCTCGGAGACCTCCTTAGCGAGCCGCACGCCCGCCGCCTCGACGAGGCCGGAGTTGGTGACCTCGTCCTCGAGGGATCTCACCACCTCCACATCGGCCATCACCTCATCGACCGACCAACGCGGCGAGTCGGGGCCGTCGGCCGGGCCGACCGTGAAAGAGCCCGACTCCAACCTGGAGAGGGTGTAGACGATGTCGACCACCCCGCTGAGGTCGGCGCCCGCCCTGGCGCCCTTGGCGTCGGAGACCTCGGCGCCTGTGACCATGCCCTCGCGGAAGTGGACTCGCCCGTTGGGTGCGGCGGTGATGTCGAGCGATCCGGTCTTCTTGGTGACCTGCATGATTTGGAGCAGGTCGTTGATGCCCCAGTCGGTCAGCTCCCCCGCAAGATGCATCCGACCTCCATGCCGTCGCTTCCTGGCACAAGTCGCTATCGGCGCCCGGCCGAGAAGGCTTGAACGGACCCGGCCGAGAAGGCTTGAACGGCCCTCCTCCGCCCCGGGGCGTTGGCCGTATGATCGGGTGATGGTTGACGTCTATATAGTCGACGCTTGCCGCACGCCGATGGGCAAACTTGGGGGACGGCTCGCCCTCGTGCGGCCCGACGACCTCGCCGCGCACGCCGCGACCCGCCTCTTGGCCCGCAACCGGCGCCTCGACCCGGCGGCTGTGGAAGACATCTGGTGGGGGGCCGCCAACCAGGCCGGAGAAGACAACCGCAACCTGGCGAGGATGGCGGGCCTGCTCGCCGGTCTCCCCGTCGAGACGGCCGGAGTCACGGTCAACCGGCTGTGCGGCTCCGGCCTGCAAGCGGTGATCTCCGCGGGCCAGGCCCTCATGGATGGGTGGGGCGACGTGACGATCGCCGGCGGGTCGGAGTCGATGTCCCGCGCCCCCTACGTCACGCTCAAGGCCGAGCGGGGGTTCCCGACCGGCGACCCGGTCTCCGCCGACACCGTCCTCGGGTGGCGGCTCGTCAACTCGCGTATGGAAGAGCTGTACCCGCCGATCAGCCTCGGGATGACCGCCGAGAAGGTCGCCGAGAGATGGTCCGTCGCCCGCGACGACCAAGACGCTTTTGCCCTGGGCAGCCATCGGAAGGCGGTTGCCGCGGCCGACGCCGGGCGCCTCTCCGACGAGATCGAGCCGATCGAGGCCCCCGCCGACCCGAGAGGTGCGGCCGTCGCCCTCGTCGAAAGCGACGAAGGCCCTCGGCGCGAGACCTCGATGGAGAAGCTGGCCGGCCTCAAGCCGGTCTTCAAAGAAGGCGGGACGGTCACGGCGGGCAACTCCTCGCCGATGAGCGACGGGGCCGCCGCCCTGCTGCTGGCGACCGAGAAGGGCCTGGCCGACCACGGGTTGACCCCGATGGCCCGCATCGTCTCCTCCGCCGCCGCCGGAGTCCACCCCGACGTCATGGGGATCGGCCCGGCGCCCTCCTCCGAGAAGGCGTTGGCCCGGGCCGGTCTCGTCGTCGCCGACCTCGACCTGATCGAGCTGAACGAGGCCTTCGCCTCCCAGGCCCTCGCCTCGATGCGGCTGCTCGACCTCGACCCCGCCAGAGTCAACGTCAACGGCGGCGCCATCGCCGTTGGCCACCCGCTCGGCGCGTCCGGCGCCCGGATCGTCGGCGCCCTCGTCCACGAGCTGGCCAGGCGGAAGGGCCGATACGGCCTTGCCGCGATGTGCGTCGGGGTCGGTCAAGGCGTCGCCGTGGTGGTGGAACGTGCCTGAGGGGGCGGCGGGGCGGCCGCTGGAAGGGGTGTCGGGCGGCCCGCCGGCCGTCCCGGCCGGCGGGCCGCTGCAAGGGGCCGTCGTCGTCGAGCTCGGCAACCTGATCGCAGCCCCCTACGCCGGCATGCTCCTAGCCGACCTCGGGGCCCGCGTCATCAAGGTGGAGCCTCCCGCAGGGGACCTGGGCCGGCGGTTCGGCCCCTTCCAAGGCGGCGAGTCGGCGTTCTTCATGGCCGTCAACCGGGGAAAGGAGTCGGTCTCCTTCGACACGAAGAGCCGAGTCGCCAGGCAGGTGCTCGACAATCTCGTGAGGAAAGCCGACGTGGTGCTGCACAACCTGCGGCACGGGGCCATGGAGCGGCTCGGCCTCGGGGAGGGCCGGTGCCGGGAGCTGAGCCCCGAGGTCGTCTACGCGACCGTGTCGGCGTTCGGCTCGACGGGGCCCTACGCCAGCCGGGCCGGAGTCGACGTCATCTTCCAAGGCGAGTCCGGGATGATCTCGATCACCGGCGAGCCCGGGGACGGCCCCCGCAAGACCGCCACCACCATCGGCGACTATGTCGCCGCCACCAACACCGCCCTGGCCGTCGCCGCCGCCCTGGCGGAGAGGCCGCGTCGGGGCAGGCGGGTCGATGTCTCGTTGCGGGACGGGCTGATGGCCGTCCAGTCCGGCTGGAACGCCATCGGCCTGATGGCCGGCGCCCAACCCGAGCGAACCGGGACCGCCAGCGTGTTCCTCGCCCCCAACCAGGTGTTCGAGGCGTCCGACGCGCCCTTCACGCTCGGCATCGTCTCCGACCGCCACTTCTCGCTGCTCTGCGAGGCGATCGGGCGGCCCGACCTCGCCGAGAGTCACCCCACAAACGAGAAGCGGATGGCCGACAGGGAGACGCTGACCGCGAGCCTGACGCAGGTGTTCAAGACGGAGACCGCCGAGCACTGGGTCGGCCTGCTCGGCGGCGCCGGGCTGCCGACGGGCCGGGTGCTCACCCTCGCCGAGGCCCTCGACGACCCTCAGGCCCGCCTCCACCGGATGCTTGTCGAGTACGACCACCCCGCCGCGGGCCGGGTCCGCGCCACCGGGTCGCCCATCCGGTTCGACGGCGGGCCCGCCCTCGCCGGCGCCCCTCCCCCGGCGCTGGGCAGCCACACCCGAGAGGTGCTCGGCGAGATGGGCCTCGACCCGGCGACGGTGGAGAAGATGATCGAGGAAGGGACGGCGACGGCGACGTGAGCGTGTTCTGGGCCCGACCCGTCGGCGACGACTGGCGAGAGATCCGCGACGAGCTCGAGCGCGCCTTCGAGATGAGCCGGGCGGCCGCGCAGGCCGAGGCCGCCTTTGTGTATGTGGTGCGCCACGACGACCTGCTGGGCAGAGGCGGGGCGGGCGACGCCATGGTGGCGGCGGGCCTCCTCTCCGCCGCCCGGACCGCCGCCGCCGAAGGGGCGAGGAAAGGGTGGACCGCCAACGTGGTCGCCTACGACTCCGGCGCCGACCGAGCCGACGTTGAGCGTTGGGCGGAACGGATGTCGGCCTCCGACGGGGTCACCGGCGAGTTGATCCGCGTCGGCGCCTCCCACATCGGGAAGGCGTTGCCGTGAGAGGCTCGATCGTCGTGACCGGCTCGGCCCGCGGCATCGGCCTGGCCGTGGCGGAGCGGATGGCGGCCATCCCCTCGCTCACCGTCATCGGCGCCGACGTCTCCCCCCCGGCGGGCGACTCCTTGCGGGCGGGCGACTCCTTGCGGGCGGGCGACTCCTTGCGGGCGGGCGACTCCCCTCCGGCGGCCGGCTTCCCCCGGACGGCTATCACGCCGGTCCAAGCCGACCTGACCTCCGAGGACGGGGTAGCGACGGTGCGAGAAGCGGTCGAGAAGGCCGGGGCGCCCCTGCTCGGGCTGGTCAACAACGCGGGGATCACACGGGACTCGCGCCTGGTCAACATGACCGACGAGAGCTTCCGGGCGGTCCTCGACGTGAACCTGGGAGCGGCCTACCGCCTCTCGGTCGAGTTGGCGCCGCTGATGGCCGAGGGCGGGTCGATCGTCAACATGGCCTCCCGGTCTTACCTGGGCGCCTTCGGCCAGTACAACTACTCGATGTCCAAAGGCGGCCTCGTCGGGTTGACCAGGGCCATGGCGCTGGAGCTGGCGCCCCATGTGCGAGTCAACGCCGTGGCGCCGGGGCTGATCGGGACCGAGATGGCGATGGCGATCCCGGAGGACACGTTGGAGAAGATGGTCTCGGCGATCCCCCTCGACCGCATGGGCAGGCCGGAGGAGATAGCCGGCGTCGTCTGGTTCCTGCTCACCCCCCTCTCGTCGTACATCACCGGCCATGTGGTGGTCGCAGGCGGGGGCCGCTCACTCTCCTGAGGCGCCGGGCGTCCCGTCCGGTTGGGTCAGGTCGCGCCGCGTGGAGTGGCCGGATCGGGCCGCGGCCCGTTTCCCAATGCGCAAACTGCGGCATAGGCGAATCCAGAGCATCAGGAAACCGGTATTCCGGTTTTCGGGTCAGGGGGTGTGGGCCGCGGACTCCTGGTAGGGCTCCACCATGATGCACTCGCCCGGGCACTCCTCGGCCGACTCGACCACGTCGTCGATGAGGTGGTCGGGCACGCGGGCCAGGCCTCGGGCGCCGTCGGGCGCCTGCTCGCCGTCGAAAACGACGGTGGTCCCGAAGTGCTTGGCGTCTTCCTTGACGACCCAGAGCCCGTCGTCGCGACCCTGGAACACATCCGGGGTGATCTCCTCACAGATCCCGTCCCCGGTGCACAGGTCCTGATCAATCCATACCATCAGCTTCGTTGGTTCGGCCATGTGCCCAGGATACGCGGTTTGCGGTCGCAGCCCAACTCTGCCATGATCGAGCCGTGGACGGGGTGGCGCCCAAGAGGCTGAGTGAGACGGTCGGGGCGGAGGCGGTCACAGGCGACTGGATGGAAATCACCCAGAGCCGCGTGAACGCCTTCGCCGCGGCCACCGACGACCATCAGTTCATCCACGTCGACGAGGAGAAGGCGAAGCTGACCCCGTTCGGCGGCACGATCGCCCACGGCTTCCTGACCCTTGCGCTGACGGTCCCGCTCGTGAGCGAGATCCCCCTGGACGTAGGGTCGCCGCGTATGGCCGTCAACTACGGGCTGAACAAGGTGCGGTTCCCCGCGCCGGTCCCCGTCGGCTCGCGGATCAGGGCCCGTGTGCGGGTCGACGACGTGAGCGAGGTCCCCGGCGGCATCCAGGTCGACCGGACGGTGACCATGGAGGTGGAGGGGAGCGAGAAGCCCGCCATGGTGGCCGAGACCATCATCCGCTTCTACTACTGACGCCCGGCTACCGGCACACCCATCTGTCAGCGTGTGCAGCAGTACCGACGAGAGCCGCAATTCTGCACACGCATCGGCCGGGCAACCCTCGACCCGGCAACCCTCGACCCGGCCGTCGGCTCGGCCCGGCGGCAACTAGCCTCCCCGTCATGCAGGTGCTGGGCACACGCGTCGACGCGCGCTCGGAGGCCTACCGGGCCAACCGCGCCGCCATGGAGGCGAAGCTGGCCCAATTCGAGGAGCTGCAAGCCCAAGCCCGCCTCGGAGGCGGCGAGAAGTACGTCCGGCGCCATCGAGATCGAGGCAAGCTCCTCGCCAGGGAGCGCATCGAGCTGCTCCTCGACCGCGACTCGCCCTTCCTCGAGTTGTCCACCCTCGCCGCCTGGGGCTCGGACAAACCCCTCGGCGCCAACGTCGTCACCGGCATCGGCGTGATCAACAACGTCGAGTGCGCCGTGCTCGCCAACGACCCGACCAGCCAGGCCGGCGTCTTCAACCGCTTCACCCTGGCCAAGTCGCTGCGGATCATGGACATCGCCATGGAGAACCGGCTCCCCCTCATCAACCTGGTCGAGTCGGGAGGGGCCGACCTCCCCGACCAGGCGGCGGTCTTCATCGTCGGCGGCAAGTGGTTCCGCAACCTCACCCGCCTCTCCAAGGCCGGTATCCCCACCGTCTCGCTCGTGTTCGGCTCCTCCACCGCCGGCGGCGCCTACTTCCCGGCCATGTGCGACTACGCCGTGATGGTCAAGGAGCAGGCCAAGGTGTTCCTCGGCGGCCCGCCCCTCGTGAAGATGGCCACCGGCGAGGAGTCCACCGACGAGGAGCTCGGCGGCGCCGAGATGCACTCCAAGGTCTCCGGCCTGTCCGACTACTACGCCGAGAGCGAGCATGAGGCGATACGCATGGGCCGCGACATCGTCGCCCACTTCAACTGGAGGAAGCAGGGATACGGCCCCACCCGGCCCGCCGACGAGCCCGCCCACGACATCGACGACATCCTCGGCGTGATCCCCGCCGACCTGCGGGCCCCCTTCGACATGAGAGAGATCGTCGCCCGCTTCGCCGACGGCTCCCGCTTCGAGGAGTACAAGGCGGCCTACGGCCCCTCCATCCTCACCGGGTGGGCCTCGGTGCACGGCTACCCGGTCGGCGTCGTCGCCAACCAGCGGGGCGTCATCTTCTCCGAAGAGGCCGAGAAGGCCACCGAGCACATCCAACTGTGCAACCGCTACGACACCCCGATCATCTTCATCCACAACACCACCGGGTACATGGTGGGCAAGGAGTACGAGCAGGGCGGGATCATCAAAGACGGGGCCAAGATGATCAACGCCGTCGCCAACTCCGAGGCGCCGCACATCTCGCTGATGGCCGGCGTCTCCTACGGGGCGGGCAACTACGGCATGTCGGGGCGGGCCTACGACCCGAGGTTCGTCTTCGGCTACCCCAACCACAAGGTGGCGGTGATGGGGCCGAAGCAGCTCGCCGGGGTCATGTCGATCGTCGCCCGGCAGTCGGCCGAGTCGCACGGAGTCGAGTTCGACGAGGAGGCCGACGCCGAGCGAAGCGCCGAGCTGACCAAGATGATGGAGGAGACCGAGACGGCCTACTACTCCACGGCTCGCGTCCGCGACGACGGGCTGATCGACCCCCGCGACACCCGCACCGTCCTCGGGATCGCCCTCTCGGCCATCCACTCCGGGCCCGTCGAGGGCGGGGACCGGTTCGGCGTGTTCAGGATGTGACGTGAGCGTGGCGAAGATCCTGGCGGCCAACCGCGGGGAGATAGCTCGCCGGGTGTTCCGCACCTGCCGGGAGATGGGCATCTCGACCGTCGCCGTCTACTCCGAGCCCGACGCGGGCGAGCCGCACGCCCGGGAGGCCGAC
>Ga0056132_1000497_pt1 | contig 10131 bp, 7 predicted proteins | sample WorMetLIZISLAND2_3_FD_71119 | JGI IMG/M metagenome (GOLD analysis project Ga0056132, IMG submission 71119) | Marine gutless worms symbiont microbial communities from Max Planck institute for Marine Microbiology, Germany - Olavius clavatus LIZARD... ...
TAGATTTGGACACAAATTTTGGGGTAGCTGCCCCCGGCCTCCTGTAGGTACATGCCACTGACAGGAACCAACACACAAAAGTAAATTTATGAGAAAAAATAAAATTAATAAGTAAAGTAAGTTCTGAAAGTGTAACAGAGTATATACAGGTCTGATGTGTATTTTTGTATGTGTGAAGGCTTTGAATGAAAAGTGCAAGTTACTGAAAGAGGAAAAAGCAACATTATCCAACCAAGGTTTGTTGTCACTAACATTTAGGCTAAAGAATTGTTAATCTCTGACGTCACCAATATCACACAATGTCTCACGGATGCATTGTACTGTATATGTTTTATTAACAGGCCTATTATCTCGTATCGCTACTCATCTTGTTGTTCTTTTTGTTTCTGTCCCGGCAACCTCCGTAAAAAAGCCTGTGGCTCCGTCTTTTCGAATCAGATAGGGATGAAATTTGGTAGGATTGTTCTTCAAATCAGTTGATGGAGTCAGACTTTTGATTGTGCATGTGCGTCACAGTTTCAAGATGGCGGCCGTGATGGCATGCACGCAGTGAAATGCTGGTACCTGGTGAGTGCATACGAAGCGTCTGCCCGGTGCATATGCAGCAGTGTCCACCAGTTCCTGGTCCATAGTTTTTTTGTACTTGTTTGACTACATGTTGTGAAAAACACAGTGTGTACATTTGTGCATCAGTGGCAGAGCTCAAAGAGGCCAAGGGTAAAGTTGAGGAAGAGAAGACGGCAGTTGAAGAGGACAGAACAGTTCAGCTGCAGCTCGGCAAAGCTGAAGTAAGCTCTTTGTCAGCACATTAATTACGTCTCCACTGTAGGATAACAATATTTTAGTTGTAGTGTATATTTTGGCCTTTTGGCCTTAAGTAAGTAAATAAGTAAGTAATTTTTGTAAAATAACCGTGAATGTGCTCAACATTCTTGTCGGCTTCATTACTGTAATATTATAATGTAATAATTAACTTGTACGGTTCAGGTCAGCAGAGTGGCATCTGAGAAGCTGTGCTGATTACATTGATCAAGACAAATACATGGTGCTGGTTACGATCATAGTGCAGATGATGCTGATTAACTGTATAACAATTTCTGATTCTTGCAGTTAATTCTGTCACATTTCTGTGACAGTATGTTTGATTGCTGGTTTATCAGATTCGTCTGAGGTTTACCGAGGCATCTAGCTACTGAATGTTTCGTTCAGATACTTCAGCATAATGGGTAAACTTTGTGCATTGAAGTACGTACTAGTAAATGTCAGTGAAGCTGTTGTAATATCTACAGCTATCACTCACCCGGCTTTATGATGCTGTCGGACTTGCAGATTGATCAGCTGACTAAAGACTGTGCCGAGAAAGCTTCGGCGCTGGAACGTCTGAAGGAGGCGCTGGAGACATGTGACAATCAGAGACTGGACTTGAGTGAACAGCTCGGAATACTCACGGCGGACAAGTTCATTGCTGACACTGACCTCAAGACAAGCCGCACAGAAGCCGCTCGTCAGAAGAAAGAACTGGAGGTACTTGTCCTTTTCTCATCACTTCTTTATCAGTATATGTTCATTGCTGAACTCTTCACTGCTTTGCTTTGGCACTGTTGGCTAGTCAGTATGAAGGGAATCTGGCCTGTAAAAATCCTGGTCCGATAACTTCCAAACATTCACTTTCAAGGACCCGATATAACCTGGTGTAACCCTGGAGAATAGGCTGGTTGAACATAGATAGATTTAAAGGGAACTTTAAAATGGTCTCTTTCTTTTTCAACTTTTTCTCACATTATTTTCTGCAACTTTTGATCTGTTGTAAGTGCAAAGGTGCTAATTTGGAGCTTGTAGTTGTTGTATATTATAATTTGGAGTCAGTCAGTTCAGTTTTCAACACAACGTGTGTGTATTTTACTTCAGAAATGTCTGTGTTAATGTTTTTTGCAGAGTTTGACAGCTAAGCATCACGAATTGGAGGTCTCAAATACATCATTACGTGATGAAGTGAAGAAAGTGACAGCGAAAGGTTAAGTCACATTTATGTACACCGTTCACTGAATGTTGTAGTCATTGATTACTGCATTGTGAGCTGAGGTCCTGTGGCATACATTAATGTAGATCAATGATGTTGGTTGGATGACAGTTCAGTTCAGTTCAGATGAGAAGGACATAAAAACAACCTGCTGTAGCCATCCCAAAGATTCTCCCTTGAGATCCTGCCTAACTTGGATTAACTCTAAAAGGATAGAGGCTCATTAAACAAAAGCCAATGGGAATAACAGTACTAGTACTGATGATGTCAGTGGTGGTAGCAATAGCAGAATCAGTAATCTAAAAATACTTATCCAATGTTATTATTTAGAGTATTATTTATGTAGCATTTTTTCTCAAGATTTTTTGCACTGATTTTGGCCAGTTCATTGGATGAATTGAGCTGCTTTTGTTGTTTTATTAGTGGAAAAAGAGCAGGCTGAGAAGGTGAAAGTTCAGGAAGAGCTGAAGCAGCATTTAGCTGAAGCACAGGCAGACGTAAGTTACTGCAGCTGCTTTCTGTGATATAGATTGTCTTATACGACAACAAATGCTGGCTAACTAGCCTCCACTTACTTACTTACTTACTTACTTACTTAGGTATGTATTAAGTTGATACTGTCTGTTTACCCATTACATTACATTGCAAAAGAAGTAAGTAAGCAGAGTGAGAACACTATACCACTTTCCAGATTCATGTCTTCAGACACATTTGAATCGGAGACAATATGGTATCAGTTTCAAAACAGGTCTCCACTTCATCGCATACAGAACGCCGCTGCATGGCTTGTCTTGGGCCTGTCACCATGCGAGAACACATTAGTTCTGCACTCCAAACGTTATATTATTGGCTTCCTATCTGTTATCTGATCCGGTTCAAGATTGCACTGCTGATGTACAGATTGTACACTGCATTCCCAGATTACATCAAAAACATTGTGGCACCCATCACTGTAACCCCGATTGACAGCAACTACGATCTGCCACCAGATCTGACTTCATCGTTCTATCATGCGCCATGACAAAGTTTGGCAGTCAAGACTTCACAGTAGCTGGACCTAAAGTGTGGAACCGTCTCCCTCAGTCCATGCAATCAGCCACAACCGTCTGTCAGTTCAAGTGAAAATTGAAGTCTCACTACTCACTAATATCTCTAAACAGCTGTCATGAACTTAAGAGTGACTTTTAACTAGTTATTTTTATTTTGACTTTTGTAATGCCTTGCTGGTCCTGTCTGTGTATGATGGGCATTAAGTAGTTTTTGGATATTCAGTATTGGACTGTAGCAGGTAAATCTAGTGAGTTCAGCTTATATAATCTTTTTCCTTGCTGCATGTGGAACTCAAATTGGTGCTAAAGGGGAGACCAGGACCCATGACCTTCATTTGCTACCACTTATCGGAATGAATAGTGGTCTGTAGATTGACTCTTGATGGGAAATTATTTTCCCTAAGATACTTCTCAGAAACCTGCATGCATGTGATCAAAATTGCGAGGTTTGATTGGTCAGCTGTGTTTTTGGCTGGTGTCATCTGTCATATTTATTGTCAGTCATGTTTGTTGCGCAGTTTTCTTGTACAGGTTTCTGGTACAAGATTCCTGAGCATGTGTCAGCCTATATGAATGTTATTACTGTGGCTGAGCATGGTTACAGAAGTAATCTGGAGATGTTGATGTTGTTCAGATTCAGAGGTTGTTGCAAGATGTCGACAAACGTGACTATCAGATTGAGACGTTGAAAGATCAACAGAATGAGGCGCAGAAGAGAGAAGAGAACCTCAAACGCCAGCTCGACAAGCTCACCTATGACAAAAGCTCACTACAGGCTGACTTATCATCTAGCAGAGACGATCTTGAAGAGGCCAGACAAAACATTAATGTAAGTCTCAATTTCAAGTTTTCAGGAAACTTGTTAAAATAACAAACCAGTGATTACCAGAATGATTTGCATGTGTTTGCTTCTGTTTACCTATATCTCGTTGATATGGTGGCTGCATAGTGCAGTGGTTAGTGTGTTGGCTTTGATCAACGTAGTTAATCAGCACTGGACCTGGTTAGTACTTGGATGGGTGACCGTCTGCGGGTGGGTAAACCATCTCGGTATGTAACAAGTCACCTAGGTCAACTCAGCCTTCCATCCATCCAGGGTAGGTAAATCGAGTACTGGCCGGTATGGCTGGGGTTAAGGTGTGGTGTTACTGTGGCTGAGCATGCTTACAGATGCTGACCCACCCACCTGACACAAGTGTTTACTTGTGTCAGGTGGCAGGTAATACTGTGTGATCCCATATGGCAAGTGACACTCCGCAGCTGTGAGTTGGAGTTCCATTAACAAAGCTATACACTACCTTACCTACACTACAAAGCTATACACTACCCTTAAATAATTTTTGGTACTCATTTTCTTCGCAAAATACTTTTGTGATCAAAAGCTGGTATTGTTCAACAATTTGTGAAGTAATATGCCAGTTTGTGGCGTGTAGCTTTCCTGTTTATTCGTGTATTTTTTATTAGAAATCCCAATATTAATCAGTATTTAGATTATTCTTTGCCTACATGACTGTCTGTGGTGATGATCATTTGCAGCAGTATGACTGCGGTTGTTAGTTTAGTGCTATTTTGTGTTTTCAGGACTTGTCTGAGGAGCTGAAGAGTCTTGAAAGTTCCTCTTCTGAGCAAATTGCAGCGCTAACTGAAAATTGTAAGACATCAGTCATAACTTGCTGCTATTTCTAATACTGTAGTATGTAGAGTTACTGCCTTGTCTATTAGGGCATGAGACACCGAGCCTAACGTGTAGTGACTGTATTCTTAGGCTAAATGATTGATTGCAATGATGGCCATTAGCAGAAAAGAGAAATAGGGTTTGATAAAGGTATTTAAAATGTATAAGATGGATTAATTTGAAAGAGGTGGGGAACTTGGGGGTCTGGTATAGTACTGTGAGTCTGTGAAACTGGTTACTGAATACTGAGAGGTGCCTAAGAGATGCTAGAAAGTACACTTTTCACACAGAATAGTAAAACAGTGGAATGACCTTGACCAGCTGACAGTTGATGCACTCAGTGTCGGTGCCTTCAAGAGCACAGTTGACAAGTTAAGAAAGTAGACGACTGTACAAGACTGGCTTTTTATGGATCAAATATCTGCTAACCCCTAAGCCTCCTTTGGGGTGATCGGACCCCCGCAAAGACATTCAAGGTAAGAAACGAGATAGTAACATTAGGTTATCAGTTTTCAATTGTTTTAAATATTTGTGTGGTATAAAATGTTTTTTGGTGTGTTTCAGTGACTAATTGTTATGTGTGCATGAAAGCCTTATAACATTGTATGCTGATTGCTGTGGATGCAGTGAAGACAGAACAGGCCGAACATCGTCAAATGGAAGAAAAGTACACATCTAAACTAGAACAGCACAAAGAAGAGGTGGCTTATTGACTCATTTTTCAATATAGTGAAATGGCAGAATTAGTGTTTTAGTTAAAATCATGAACCTGTTGGCATATTTTTAGACCAAAAAATGCATAGCCTTGCTAGTCAATCTAAGAGTCTTAGCATAGGTTAAAGTAAGTTTCATCAGTCAGTAAATAAGATTGAAGCATTTGAACGGTGATGTTACAGACGTATTTGAAAATCGTTTGGGAAGACTAGAGTTAGTAGAGTATCAAGTGAACAGGTGTTATAGTCTGAGAATATAGAAGAGAACCTAAATTTCACGAAAAGTATTGTGAAAGAGAAATTGGCATATGGTGTGCATGTGGTGATGAGGTTTTAGCGGTCTTAATGCCTTACTGGACAGATGACATTAACAGCAGATGCAGCGATGCACAATACTGAACAGTATAATGAAGTTGAGATTGATTGAGGTCAGGAATACTTCATTTGATTGAGCCAAGTCAAGTCAAGTTGCTTTGTATAAAACAAGTGACAATTGCAACAGCGTTACTACAGATATAAATGAAAATAAAAAGCGATGAAAAACATTGCAGATATACAGTAAAATAATGTACATGTATGTAATGTAATAAACCTTTTATGTATGTATGTAAAATGACAAAAATGGACGCCGATGTCAAAAACAAATCTAAAAAGTGACATGGAAAGCATCAACTCTGTACCAAATTGCAACCCCAGAGCTTTCATTTGGGCATCTGGTTCACAGCTGGAGAAAAGAAGTAGATCGGTCAAACAACAACCAGAAAATACTAGATCTGTGCATGATATGTGGTAAAAATGATGCATTGAAGGTGGAGAAGTTAAAGGAGAACATCCAGCAGTTGAAGCAGGGTAAAGAGTCGGCTGAGAACCAGATCAAGACAATGAGCACCGGGATGATGAATTCGCTGGAGAAGTATCGCCAAGGATTCGACGACATGCTGGAGCGTAACAAGGCCGAGGCCGAGGAGAGCAGAAAGAAGCTTGAAGATGAAATTGAGCAGTGGCGTAAACAGGTTCATCATCCTGATGTATTTTGTCATTATTATGACACATCATTATGTAAACAGTCACGTGTAATAATCACACTGTACAATCTCAATGTGCATGTTATAAACAGTTTTAATGGTATCTATGGTGCTGCACCATGCCTCATAAACAGATGAAATGTGTTGTGTGTGAACACTTGTTCTCACCAATCACTATCAGTTTCAACTGATTGATTTTGGTGCTGGTACGTTAATGTGTGTTTGTGTGCAATTAAGTGCATGTTTTTTTCACTTAATGATCTTTTACTACCTTTGTGGTGAATAAACGTGGGGATAAAATACCAATACAAAAACAAGAATGGTATTTTGATGTTGTGTGTGATAGTATGCATGGTTGGCCTACTATAGGGTGTATGTCAGTTACAGCAACAAAAAATTGCATGGGTGTGTATTAATGTGGCTTTCATCTTTTTCCTCTCACCTATTTAGTTTGCTGCAGTCGTTGTATTTCTTGAACTACAACTGTCGTTTGTGATTTCTGTAGAACGGTGATCTGCAGAACCAGCTCGATGCTTCCAAGCGTGAGAAGGAAGCGGCTGAATTGAAGCTGATGTCACAGTCCATACAGATGAACTCGGTCATCGACAGCTCCAAGTGGGAGCTGGAGTCAGCGCTAGCTCGGAAGAATGGCGAGCTGGAAGAGCTGCAACGATCGTCCAACTCTTTACAGGCCAGTGTCAAGAAACTGGAAGCCGAGCTGAATCAGCTACAAGCCAACGCTCAGCTGCAGCTGAACAGCTGCAAACGAGCCTGTGATGACAAGGTGTCCAGTAAAGATGCTGAACTCAAAGATATCCAGATGAAGGTGGACAAACTGCAGGGCTTGCTGGACAAACAGGTCAGTACCAACGACAAAAACATTTATTTTGCCAAATGCAAATTTGTAAGGCAACTATGTAAAGAATTCAAAGGCATATGCTCATCAATGCTGGCCACCCATTTTACTAACAAAACTACTTACCGTACTTGATACTGAAACAGTGCAAAGGGGACGTGCAATACAGGTGGCAGGGTGGTGTAGTGGTTAGGGCGTCGGACTTGTGATCAACAGGTCGCAAGTTTGACTCCCAGCCATGCAATTTCAGGTTAAATGGGAAAACCATCAAACCATCGCGATATGTAACCAGTCACCTAGGTCAACTAGCTCAGCCTTCCATCCCTCAGCAGTAGGTAAATCGAGTACCAGCCTTTGGCTGGAGTTAAGGCAGGGTGTGTTCACTTGTGTCGGGTAGCATATCCCATATGGCAAGTGAAACTCCATAGCTCTGAGATGGAGTTTCATTAACAGCTTTAGTCTTCTTAACTTAACGGTGCAAGGGGGACGTGCAATAATGACTATAAAGTTTTGAATGAACACAACTGTCTACAAAACATCTCTAGCTCTGATAGTCAGACACAGAGCTGCTTGTTTTATGTTATTTCTAGTACATGTATTCTATTTATCAGCGAATCAAGTGCTCCATGAATTACATAAGCCCGCTGATATATGCTACAGAATTTCTTGTGTTGTGTTAAAGTAGCCATTGTCTGTTAGTAAGAGTAGTATTTCATTTATTCATGCATTGTTAATCATGTGCAGTAGTTTGTTTGCAATGCAGGAGTCGTCAGTGATGCAGACGCCTGCAAGACAAGTTGACAAACGTTCGTCTAATGTCAAGTGTATGTCATCTGTGCCATTTTTATTGTACTTCTTCTCGCAAAACCTCTGCAGTGAATTTAGGCTTTATCATAGTTCGTTCCGGTTTGATCTGCACAAAACAGCTTTACTGGCAAACATGACTAGGTGTGTTGCTTAAAGTTTGAGATTGGAAGAGTGACATGATGGACTGTGCTAGTAACTGAGTAGTTCTGCAGTCTGTAGTGTCACAGTGCAGTATGTGGCACAGTGCAAGTAACCATCCATCCATTCATCCATAGATTCATTATATTATTTCAGTCAGAAAGGCCCGTAAGAACAATAAAATCGCAGTACATGCATGTAAAACACCTAAACTTTGGCATCTTTTTACCAGCTGCTTTCATGCATCGTTGTATTACGTTGTTCAAGCTCACTGGATTTCTTTTTAGTTGCTTGTTAATATTCTGTTTGGTTTAATTTTGAGATAGGTAATGATCAGTTTTTGAGTGTTCGTTTAATTTTTATCATCGTATAATATGGAATTTGCTTAAGCCAGATTTCTTCAATTCAGACTGCAGAGTACTGGCAGCTAGAAAGAAGTACTGTATTTAAGAGAGTGTGACTGAAATTCAGTCAGCATGACTTTGTGCACTGCACCATCTGCCTGGAATACTCTGCTCTGCCATCATCACTGCACCAGATCTCAAATCCTGCAGCACTCAGACGTCATGCTGCTTTAGTGGGCATTCTGTGGACTGTTTTTGGTTTCATTATTCCTTTATTTCTCATTATTATTTTCAGCTTAGTCTGGTTTTTATTTCTTTTATTCTGATAAACTGCTGGTCTCTTTCTATAAGTGGTATCAGGTATCTCGATGATGATTATGATTGTGAACTGGTTTGAAAACAGAATACTCAGTTGGGTAAGGGAAGGCCTTTGCCAAGAGTTAACTGCTGAGTAGTTAAAAATTATATATGCGTGTTGCTGATATGCAGTCGTGGAGAAAGACAGCAGGAAGGCTACTCCGACAAGTTCCGTTATGAAGACCAGCAAAGCATCTCTTGCTAGCCTCAAGTCACCAGCTGTAAGTGGACTAATAGCTGTTAAAGAGTTTGACTACTATTTGACTGATTATGTCTTTCTTTAATGTCAGCACAGACAGTGGCCAATACACACAAGTGATAACGACCTTTTAGTACTGTCGAATAATCGTACTGCTCATGCAGTAAGATTGGCTATTGGCATGCTACTGCCATCTGTCTGTCTGTCCGTCTGTCTGTTACGTTGTGCATGCCTGAACAGTGAACAAGTGAATAGAGAGTGCCCCCTAGGAACACAGTTTTACAAATTTCAACCCCCTACACTGATCCTATTGCCTCAAACACAGTGTTGGGGAGTATCAATGATACAAGTATCATGATACGTATCATGATACAAAAAATGTATCAAATATCAAGTATCAAGATACATTATTTTAGATGTATCAGTATCAATATCACTGATACATTAACAACGTATCAGTATCATGAATCATTGATATATTCTTTTTTGATACTTTTATTACTGCAGTTTGTTAAAATGTATTGCACACTGTAGTCGATGTTACATGATATTGTGGACATAGAGGCTTCGGCCTGCATCCATAGTACCCATTATGCTATGCTTAATGTTGATGACTTCTTTGATTACGGTGTAACGCCAGCAGCTGATGTCACCATGAATGCCGTCGACAAGGAGTGCATAAATTACCTCAGTGATACAGAGACTGGACTGACCATGCTGTCACGGTACCCTAAAGTTCAGAAGGTGTTCCAGAAATTCAACACTACGCTGCCGTCTTCTGCACCCGTCGAACGACTGTTCAGTACGGCTGGGCAGATAGAAGTGCCACGTAGAAACCGAGTGACTCTCTCTTCGAAAAATTGCTGTTGTTGAAAGTAAATGGAAAAGGACAGTGACTGACAGTACAGTGTATACTTGACTGCTCTAGTGCTAGTAGTACAGTTGATC
>Ga0056132_1000498_pt1 | contig 10130 bp, 3 predicted proteins | sample WorMetLIZISLAND2_3_FD_71119 | JGI IMG/M metagenome (GOLD analysis project Ga0056132, IMG submission 71119) | Marine gutless worms symbiont microbial communities from Max Planck institute for Marine Microbiology, Germany - Olavius clavatus LIZARD... ...
TAGTTTTTGTCAGCCAATGACAACGGAGGATCAAGGCCGCCGCTAAGACAATAGAAAGTGAGGCTTAAATTATTAGTTTACGGTATCGAAATTTGGAGAAGTGCTGTTCATCACACTATCTCAGAAATGGTGCAAGACAGAACCATAGTTACAATGACCGACTAATAGGAAGTTGCATATGCGCTTTCGATTGGTACCAAAAAAATTATTGACCTCAGATGACCTTGGTTGGCCAACCGCCAATATGCACTCTATTGCAGAAAAGATACGTATTTTGGAGTTCACTGAAAAAAATAAATGAAGATAGACCCACACTATCAGCGGTAAAAATGTAGGCCAATGACTAGTTTCTGAAAATATAAGGTAGGCCTACAAGGGGATATTCATGGGTTCCTCTGGGCGGGATTGTCAAATGACAGTGGCGTTGTCGAAGACGGCAATTTTTGGCGATTTAGGTGGCTACTTCTTCGGAAACTTTAGAGATAAGGCGATCAATTTTATACGGCGATATGCTACCCCTTGTCAGCCTGCAACTGATTGCAAAATGACCCTGAATGACCTTGAGTGGCAATTTCATGTCAAAATCTGTTTTCGGCCGGCACTTCTAGACTCATAGAGCGTTTGACTTTCAAAAATAATTGCGTGAAAAGTAACACACACACACCCACACTGTCAGCATCAGAAATGTAGGTCAATGACTCTAGTTTCTGGCAATATAAATTATTTCTAGATATTCGACAGCGTTTCTAAGATAACTGTTTTCAAACTGGAGTGGTGTGATTAGAACTGACGAAATTGCAGCTTTCCCGATGCTATATCTTAATAAGATTCCGAAGTAACTTCGACATTGTTGTAGGCCTACATTATGACAACTATCCGTCCTAGATAGCTGCTGATACCAATGAGAATGACCTTGAATACCCGATTCATCTTAAAGTGCGATTTCCGGATGACACGCCTGACGAACGCACGTTGTGGCTTCCAGAGCTGACAATGCGTGACTGAATGAACATGGGCCTTAAATGTCAGTGACAAAAACGTGGCCAATGAACTGTAGTTTCTGATCAAAAGAGGTCTGTACGAATTTTCGCCGGGGTTTACTGCATAGAAGGCGACGACCTGGAGTGGAGCCGCTAAAATTGGTAATTTTCACTTAATACTGCATCATTTCGCAGATATCGTGAGATGTGTGGCCTTTTTAATATGTTATTATGAAAGCTCTTAACAGCTTTCTAATGGCACAAAAACAGATGACCTTGAAAGACATATGTCGGTATAATGTTAGAAAACTTTATCGACGGACGCTTTCTTAGCTGATACTGTCGATATGATTTGACTATAGTCCAGTAACTAGACTACAGTCAAATCGTATCACAGTGTCAGCTAAGAAAGCATCCGTCGACGAAGTTTTCTAACATTGTACAACATCTGTGATTCTGCAGTGTTCTGTGCATTGCACGATCAGTTAGCCAGCTTTCTCTGTGGTAGCTGAGATTCTTGTTTTGCAGATTATTGAACGCTATTCAATGTACTTGCAAAAAGTATAAAAAAATATGACAGAACAGTAGATTAAGGAAACAAGTGAGCCACGGGCACTGGCAGAAAATTTTCCAGGTGGGGCAAAGCCTCTTCATCTTCCTAAGTGACCTTTCACTGACTCCTTTTACTTACCGGTATTTTTTCACTTTCACACAACAGTTCTTTTCTTACATGATTAGACGTTAAACTATTTTATGGAAACTTACCAGATATGTCTATGACAGCTTTTTCGGACAATGATTTACAAACTTCATTATTTATCCATTTTTCTTTTGCAGGGAGGGGAAAATGCCTTCTCTTACCCATGCCTGTGGGCGCCCATGAACTGAGCTACAGTACACACTACTAATATACAAACATATCAAGCTCAAAATTGGACAGAACAACAGCTGCATGCAGCAACTCTTCACAGACAATAACTCAGATATAGTATGTGTGGCATCACTTACACACTGCGACTAATGTGCTATTTTTGGTTAGGAAAACATTCTAACAATTGGTTAGGTCTGACTAACGGTCAGCAGTTCAGTTGTTATCACTATTAACCACATACTAGAGAAAAGCAAATGACCGACATTTTGATCATCACAACGTGACACAACCAATACGTAGATCCATAGGCGTAGCCAGAGGGGAGGCCTGGGGGGCCTAGGCCCCCAAAGGGAGTGTAAAAAATTTGCACAACCTTTTTTGCTGTGCAAAAGGGACAAATATATACGTGAATGTGACTAAATAAATGCCGCAGAATGTCAAATATGACAGACTTGTGGCTATCAGGTGTGTTTTTTCAAGCTCTAAATACTCCAAAACTCGTTTTCTCCGGACACCACTGTGGGAGCTTACGACGCTCCCCAGACTCCCGTCGGCTGGGGAGGGGGACACATTCCCCCCGATCTTGGTGCAAAGGTGTCTCGGTTGTCAGGCCCCCAACACAAATTCCTGGCTACGCCTATGTGTACTGTGTAGATCACGGGAATGCTATCCAGGATTGGGTTAAAACTTATGATCCAGAAATTGGGTTGTTGGGCCTCCCCCATCTTTCCCTTTCACCCCTTTCCCAGCATCGCATCTATGGGGTCAGTAGAAAAATAGGTATACCTGTATTTTAATGTCGCAAATTCTAACAAGAGTGACAAGTTAGAAATATCGTGTCAGTGACAAGTACCCACCGAGAGTTATCTGACGAGGTCAACAAACCTACTCTGAAGCTACCTCACTAACACTAACCCGCACAATATAGACTTAGTAGATACTGTAACGGATGGCTGAATTTGCGATGTTAAAAAACAAGTTTGCCAAAAATAAACACAAATGCTTGCACATCTGTTTTAGAACACATGGGACATTGTCCCTCTTCGCTGGGTGGATTATACACCTTCAAATCCCACTTCATAAGAACATCTCGCAAAGTGTCTTACAACGTTATGTTTATATGCAAAATGTCTACCACATGAAGCACAGCAGAATCGTTTGATGTCTGAATGTATTAGCACATGTGTTCTCAGTTCAGCTGCTCTATAGAAACCCATTAGACATTCACTGCAAATATACGGCTTCATACCTTCATGACGAAGTAAATGTGACTCAAGGTGATTGTTACGGCTGAATTTCTTCTGACAAATGTGACATGTGAACCAAGTACCTTCATTGTGTGACTTCAGCAGATGAGACTTCAGTTGGACATCAAATGTAAAACTGGCTGAACAGTGTCTACATGAGTACGGCTTTGCACCAGTGTGAATACGAACATGACGCTTCAATTCACCACTACTTTTAAACAGCTTCCCACAGTATCGACAGTCATAAGGTCTTCTATTGCTGTGTACACGACGTTTATGTGTCTGCAAGTCGCTGGATGTAGTGAAACTTTTGATACACAGTGGACACTTGTATGGTTTGTCTCCCGTGTGGAATCTTATGTGAGTGTTTAGATTTCCAGACTCACTAAATGCCTTGTCACACAAGAAGCATTTGTACAGTTTGTCTCCACTGTGAATTCTGCTGTGTCTAACAAGCCGACCTGATTGTGAAAATCGTTTACTACAAACGGTACATTCAAATGGTTTCTCCCCGGAATGACTTCGTCTGTGTACTGTTAATTCATAACTGTTGCTAGAACACCTTCCGCATTCACTGCACTTGTATTTACTGCCGTGAACATTCATATGCGTCCTTAAATAACTCAGAGTCCGAAAACTTTTCTCACACTGACTACACGAATACAACTTTCCTGTAGTGTGTACTTGTTTGTGACGATACAAATTATGCTTCTTTGAAAACCGTTTGTCACACAATGTACACAAATACGGTCTTGGCTTTTCATCATGTAGATGCTCAGTGATATCATTACTATCCGCTTCTGTCTTCACCTCAACTGAACTTTCACCTGCTTTGCATTCACAGCATGAGACAGAAATATGCAAGAAGACTTCAAGTGCATATTACAGATAAAATACAATGCATTACATACTACTGAAAAACTAACCACTAGCCAACTTAGTCTGCTGCATGTGCCCACAACAAAAAATAACATACAAAAGAAACTTCGCACTAAAAAATTAACAACAATTACAATGTTTTCAACCTAAGCATCATCAGCAGATGTTATTGCACTAAGCTGCAGTTAGCTAAATATTATACTAGTAAAATGTCACTGCTCTAACAATGATTGGACATTTTAGCTAGCTAAATTGCATTGCAGTACACCAAAACAGACATGAAATTATACTGTTGGTCTCTAATTGCAATGTTTGTTATGCAACTTATATGATATGATTGCCATTTGTCTCAAATCACTAGACTGACTGATTATCTAAAAACAAAAACAGTAGACTAGCTCTTAAACTGTTGACTGACAGACTGTAGGTCTTAGCTATCACTGTTATTAACACAAAATAAAACAATATATCCAAGTACAAAATGTGCACACTGCACACAGTGCAATGTAAGAGACATTGTTGAAAAACTTACAGATACACGGCTGGATGTCTATATCAGCAACTTCACTCATCAGTCTACAAAAACATACGCTGTAGTCAGTAATATTGTTCACTAGCACATTATGTCATGTCTGTCACCGTCATTCACTGATTCATGTGCCCAAGAAGTTTTAGAGTACTTGTAATGTTTTCTATTGTCACGATTGTGTATTAATAATACGAGAAAGTCTGCACTAGATAGTACACAGTAATTATTATAAAAAAACATACAAGAAGTACAAAATACAAGAAAGCTGTGCTATTGCAAAGATGACCACGTGATGCACCCTATATAAGCAGGCTTGAAAAAATTAGCTTGGGTATAATTTTTTTCTAGTCGGAAATTTTGACGACCATACATTAATTATACACAAGCTAATATTTTTCACACATGGTAGCTGAAAGTTTGGACGCAGGTATAACATTTATTGTATTTGATGCTCCCTCCTTAAGGAACCCCCGCGAATATCCGCATATACCTTATATTTCTAGAAACTAGAATCATTAAGTTTAGGCCGTTCAGTCATACAAGGTCATTGATTTCAGTACCAATCGAAAGCACGTATGTGACTTCCTATTAGTCTGTCATAGTAATTTTGGTCCTATCTTGCACCGTTTCGGAGATATTGCAGGTTTTACTGTGCTCCTCCTGACCCCACCGCTATTCCAGGGTGTTCCCGTTGGACCAGATGCTCATGTTGGGGTCAGCCCGAGCATAAGCCTTAAGCTATTCGGCAGTGAAATTACTTTCGAAGAATTCCAACCTATGTGATCATGGTACCTAAACATTACAGACAGATGGACAGACAGACGGACAGACAACTTACTGTCACACCACTGCGCTCTGTGTAGCATCGCATGGTAAACATTCTGAAGGTTATTGCGGTTCCTTAACTACGTGCTGGTGCCATCAGTTTTGGCGCATTTCTATGTGATTCCAATTTCCAACCCAACCGCAATAACCTTCAGAATGTTTACCATGCGATGCTATGCAGAGTGCGGTGGTGTGTGTGTCTGTTTTGGCACTGACTAATATAAGCCATATAAGACACGCCAATGCCACCATAATTGGCAGGCAGTGTGGTAACTAGGATCATGCTAGTTACCACTCGCGAATCAAACATATCGCAAATAATCTGGTCAGAGCCTCTCCATAGAAACTAGAACTCAGTGCCACGTAACTCGATGAACTTTCTCACTTTTATAGCATATTCAATTTGTCAAAATCTAACCAAAACTGGTTATCCATTCATTCTGCGAATCTGAAACCAGTTTTGCTAGCCATCGAAGCCCGCTCATGCTGTGCAGTTGTTTACACTGATTGCTGTAGATGAAAAACCAACAAAAAGTATTACGTATTTATTCTGAAACAAAAATATTACATTTTATGAAGATGAATCTTATATACATATACAAAACAGTGAGCGGGTGACTTTTAATGTGGCAAACTCAATGTTTTATACCATGTTCTTGTTGACATTATGTCATCGTATCCAGCTTTCTGCATTCAATTATCGCAGCAAAACCTTAATCTGAAATTAGTTCCGATTTTGACAGACTGAACGGTACCTATTTGTTCCATTAATCTTTTCGACATGGAGGCCGTCAGCGCGACGGCATGCTGTTTTTAATTGTATAACATTAACAATATGCTACGACTGTATATTTTCTGTACACTGTTACAATCTCTCGTGTCCCTTACGGAACCTGAAGCAGTACGTGTGCATGTGCAACAGTTTACTTCCGTTTTTACTTGTTACTTATTGAATAGTGTACAGTTTGCCTAGATCAATTGGAAGTCGTTGCGAAGGTAAGGTAAGGTAAGGTAACGAGATATCTTCGGAAGCAGGCCAATGGCCTCTTTTCCCGGCTATACTATAGTTTCTAATAATGTAGTCAACAGTTTTGTTATCTCTAGAGTTGACTACTGTAACTGTGACTACTGTATATCCGCCTCCAAAATGACCTATAATGTGTCGGGTGGGGCGTTAAACTCTGCTCAATCCAATGACTACTGTAAAGCCTGCTGGCTGGGGTTCCACAGTTTCAACTCGACCAGCTATAGTCTGTGCTGAACACAGCAGTGCGATTACTCGTCGGCGCGAAGAAGCACGACCGCATCAAGCACGTGCTGTGGGATTGCCTTCACTGGCTTCGCGCCCCACAGCGCGTCCAGTCCAACTTGTGTCTGCAGATGTTATGCAGATGTTCAAGGCACTCCATGGTCTGGCACCGCTGTATATCGCCGATCTCTGCCAACCAGTCACATCAGTTGGCAACAGATAGAGACTCCGATCCGCCACTCACGGCGACCTCGTGGTCAGCTCCTCCGCCACGCACTCGGCGCCCGTGCATTCGCTGTGGCGGGCCCAAAGGCACGGAACCAGCTGCTGGCGCATTTACGGGCACTAGAGACAGTTGGCCCCTTCAAGATGGCATTAAAGGCTTATCTTCACTCCATCCAGTGACTGTGCCAAATTGTTTGACACGCCGCGCCCTTGTGTTGACTCTATTCATGTTATGGCGCATTAGAAATTGTCGGCGCTATTATTATTATTATTAATAGATTTCAAATAAACTACAATATAACTATTACACTGACACTTAACGTCCGGCAGCAAGTGGACTGGCTCTATATCATATACAAAGTCATGCATGGACCATGCGAGGTGCAAAAAGGTTAACGGTATTAAAGCGGCGGTATGACGAATGTCCCAATTTCCGTGGTACTGAAATAAATATGCATGCATGTATCTCTATCGATATATCTACAAAACTGAAACTTTAAAGCGAGAAAGATACGAACACGTTCGGTTTTGCTTCCGGGTTCATCACCCCAACGTGAGTTTTCGGTTTGCGAGCATCCGTCGTGTGACTACACTGGTCAGCAACGACTGGCAAACAAACTGACAACAATAAACTATGTTTTACAGTCTCAACGTCAACTTCGCCGATTTGTGTGTTATCGTTAAATTATTCGACGAAAAACAACAACCCACAACTTACAAACTTGTTTACTAGTTACGACCGGAAGTAATGCGTAAAGTAAACAGTGTTGCGAACTAATTTTGCTGCCAAGTGCCAACCGTAACGTATTTTACTGCCAAAAAGACCCAAAAATGCCATATTTTCGACTTTTTCGTAAAATCGTAGCATGCAGCATGGCGGTGGCGGCTGCCACGCCAGGCAGAAAGCACGTGGTACGCACTGATTTAGAAATCCATGGTGGTACGTCGTGGTAACAAGTCAGCCTAGCTAACGCAAAGGTAAGGGCGCGACGTCATTCAAGGTCATATATTTTGGCACCGACCAATAGACCGAGTATGACTTTATATAGGCAGTTATAGTAATTTTTGCTGCATTTGCCATATTGCCGCGCTTTCGATATATACCAACATCAATGACCTTGGATGACCTTGAACGGCTAAAACGTCACTCTTGCAGAACTACACAAAATTTATGAGCCCACCCTACCAGAAAAATTTCAACGAAGATAGACCTATATTATCTGCAGCAAAATGTAGGCCTATATGACTGTAGTTTCTAAAAATATAAGGTATATGCGGATATGAGAGATCTGGTGCAACGGGGACACCCCCAAAATTAGGGTGGAATAGGGCTCAGGAGCACATATGATAAGGTGCAAATTCTCGGAAACGGTGCAAGATAGGACCAAAGTTACTATAACGGACTAATAGGAAGTCACATACACGCTTTAGATTGGTAGGCCCACATGTACCAAAATCAATGATCTTGGATGACCTTGAACGGCCGAAACGTCACTTTTGCAGAAATAAACAAAATTTATGGAGCCCACCTGAAAAAGTTGAACGAAGATAGATTCATACTGTTAGCGGCAAAATGTAGGCCGATGATTCTAGTTGCTATAGAAATATAAGGTATGCGTATATGCGCGGGGGTTTCATCCACACTGCCGGGCATTCAGCTCCATTGAAATCTGCTCGTCGATGTAGACGTCGAGATTCTTGACAACTGATGACGGCGCCAGGGTGCTGTCAGGCAAACACAGCGTCTTGTCTATGGCGCTTAGCTTTGATAGCTGCTGACGAGTACCCAGCCAGATCACTTCTGACTTCGCGGCGTTCAGTTTTAGTCGATGTGAGCTGCTCCACTTGTGAATGTCTAGTATACAATCGATCATTGTCAGTTTAGCCAACTGGACATCTTGAACATGCGTTGATTTGCTGAGCTGAGAGTCGTCGGCAAATCCGTGGAATGCAACACGGTGTTTATCAGCATGCAACTTTCTGCAGTTGAGATGCGTATAGGTGATGAACAGAAGTGTGTCTCAGAGTCGAGCCCTGTGGTAGGTTGCAGTCTAAGTCAATCGCAACTGACTGTTACGAGTTGGACAGAACACGAAACGTGCGGTTAGTAACTGTGAAATCATGCAAGACAGTGAAGATCTGATGATGTGACGCCGTAGGTGTTTTCAAGTATGCTATGGTCCACTTGAAACCATGCCGATAATGTAATTAGCCATTTCGATGGATCCGACCAGACAGACGTACTATCAGAACAGTCATATAGGCTATAGACTACGTGTAGCGCCGTTCGTTGTACGTGTATACAATGCATGTGTGTCTTAGGACGTCGACCGTCTTCTTTTGCATCGATGCGACCATATACGGGATGATTGACGGATGTGATGCGTCGTGCTCGCTATGACGACGGACGGGAAGGCATGCTGGCGACTGATGACGTAGTCGCTGCTGCAGCTGCTGTAGCAGGTCAAGCGACCAGCCACGGCCGTACGACGCCGCACGATCAATTACTTATAATCCGCGTCGTATGAATGATCTTTCGACGGCCGACATTCTGCCCATCCCTCCCACCATTCTGCCGGCGGCCAACTGATTTCCCGCGCGGAACCGCTGCGACCCGCCCCCGGCGGTCTGCAGGGTGCCGTTGGTTCGTTTCGTGGTACTGGTGGAAGCCGACGTCCCGGGAAATATGTCAATATCGTCGCGGCGACGGCGGCGTTTACGTGCCGCCATTTACCGATGAAAGACCAGGCGCTCTGATGTACGCCGGTGGTCGCCTGTCGCCAGTTCGACCGTCCGTCGTCGAGTAGCATTCGTATGCCGCACTCATATCACCTCGCCGGCTCCCGACCGCCACCCTGGTCGCCGTCGAAGTCCAGCGCACGTCTTAAGCCTCCGTCGGCGACATAAACCACGTGCCCAAACTGCGCGCGTATACGCTTTTCTCCGGTCGACCGGAACGCGCCAGGTCGGTGCCGTGGGATATTGCCGCCGACACCGTCGAGACTGTGATGATCTCTTCGGCCGTCGGTCGACCGCTGCGGCCACTGGTGATCATCGCCCGTCAGAAATATATTCGCATCAATACTGCATTACGGCCGATCGATCATGAGTCTTGTGCTGGTTGCAAGGCAACAAATTGCGCCGTCAGTGTCAATTATCGCCGTTAGTAGAGCGCAGCGTCCATCGGCGCTTTGAAGCAGCTCTCGTGGGTATCGTTTTATCTAGATTGTGGCGTCCAGTTCGTTTCGGTTCGAATATTACATCGGGCTTTACGATGTCCGGCTCGTCGTCTTTAATAACCTTATTTCCATCGGCATCTCCATCA
>Ga0056132_1000502_pt1 | contig 10082 bp, 3 predicted proteins | sample WorMetLIZISLAND2_3_FD_71119 | JGI IMG/M metagenome (GOLD analysis project Ga0056132, IMG submission 71119) | Marine gutless worms symbiont microbial communities from Max Planck institute for Marine Microbiology, Germany - Olavius clavatus LIZARD... ...
CCAGACTACACCAGTGCTCAGTGATAGTAATACGGATGATGCAGAACAGCGTCAGGAGCATGCTCACACTACACCCGAGTCTGGTACTCTTACAAATATTTCAGACTTTCGATGCTGCACTCGACATATTAAGGCTATCGACAGGTATTGGGCTATAAAGTTGGTTCGCGTGTAATAGTGTGATTTTTGATCAATAAAACGCTGTTAGCTGTTACGCTATAGGTCTACAATGTATAAGCCTACATGTATCCCCGGTTATGATTGAAAATGTGAATATGACATCAACATTGCGTATGAGTATGTTTTAGACTTAAATCTTGAATGTTAGCTGTTTATTGGCGTGTGCAACAGCGTACAAGAAGACACAGTATCCGGATTCAGCCGTTCGTGAACAACTGGCTCAGGAACTTCATCTGACTGAGACCAGAATACAGGTTTGTCGCCTAATGTGTTGTGAGTGTGAGACGGCACGCTGTTTCCACTGATAAACTGCTAACCAGCGAAATCGGCAGCGATCATACTATACTCACGAACCTATGACAGGAAGACTGCTTCGACCTTGTATCCATTTGAAAATAAGCCTAAAGTAGAAGACTTTTCACCAAAGGGGCAAAACATTCTTAGTTTGCTACGTTCGCTGGCGTTCTTCTAGCTTCCAGTAAGAAGTTCTGGCTACGACGTTATACGATTGGCTCGACCAATTGGAAATTTTATACGCCGGGCCCGTTAACTCAAATGACTCGACGTAGGGGGAGTAGTCGTTGCTAGGTAAGTAGGTAAGCAAAAAAGTCGCAATGCACCGACTGGTGTACTAGTGTTTCCTATAAAATCGAGTTGATTTTTGCCGCGCGATGCTATGCAGAGCGCGGTTATGCCACAGCAAGTTGTCAGTCTATTTGTCTGAAAAATCTAGACTTTTTGGTCAGTTTATAAGCATGACAGAACGTGAAATTAACATTATATGATACGGTTTGTTCTGTCTGGTAATGGTCTTTTTGTGTTTTAATTGTGTTTACAATGTATTTGTACATGTGTGCGCAGTTTCCCCCCGACAGCATTTAGTTTTTCATATTATTCTGTACGACTGTACCTCCAGATTTGGTTTTCCAATCGAAGGGCAAAGAGTCGGCGGGAACAGAAGTTAGATTGTAGCTGCGGGCCGGATGTAATCAGCATCATCAACCGCAGCAGCAGCAACTTTTCAGCGGACAACTCTGTCGCTGCTTCACCGGTTTACTGCTTTGCACACACGTATGCCATCTTCTGTCAGTTAAGGCCTGTTTCCATTACGGCTGCGCGTTGCGTTGCGTGTCGAGCGATAGTCAGCGATAGCTAGCGCTTCAAAGCGCGTTGAAGCGCTAGCTATCGCTGACTATCGCTCGACACGCAAGATACGCAACGGTGCTCGAATGGCTCGACCAGAATGCATCATTTTACGACTACTCTTTCCGGTCCTTTTCGGTTTGCGTCCTCCATTTTTCAGTGGGCTTGTAGGCTGTACCTGTCCAATGACAGAATGCCAGATATACTGTAGGGCCTATACAGTGGACACGGAAGACCACAGATAAAGAGGGCAACCCTAAAGAACTGGGGAAAGAAATATTACAGCAGGAGGAAGCTGTCCGTCAGGTGGACGAAGATAAGTTAATGCTTCATTGTTGGAAAGATTTGTTTCTGTCACAGACTTATGCTTCGTCAAAGTCAAACGTTGAACGTTCAATAGTTTTCAGCCTATAATTGTTTCTTTATCATCATTATCTTATCGCACTAACTAATACTGTATTGTTGCTGGATTGAGTGTTACAGCGATCACCTGCCAGCATTGTCGCCATTACCATCAGTGAATACATGTACTGCATTCAAGCAGCCGTCGTCCGGATTCCACCATTACTGGCGTAGGTACATGCAAGGTGAAAACGTCACATTAACGTGATAGTTTCCTGTGGAGAGGCGAACTCTGATAAATCTTAATCGAACAAAGTGTTTTAGCTATAGGGATAAATTTTTACCCATCCATACCTGGAATTTATCACAACACTACAGTAGCAGGAACTCAAAACTTTTCTCTATAATTTAGCCTTCGATCCTTTCTAGCGCAGATCCCAGCGCCTCAGATTCGGTGGTTTTTCTCCGACATTGCGCGCTCTATAAATTTACTTACTTACTAAATCGTTTCATCATACCAGAAGCTCGTATATGCATGAGACTTTGAAAAGCGTTCCTTATACACGTAATGGGGTCTCAAGTAGCACATATTGAGGCCTATTCAACGACACAACTATGGCCATATACCATGCATTGCGACATCGCCTGTATTACAGAAAGCGGTTAATTTCAACCCGGCTCATGAAGAGGTTTTCTTGGCTTCATATGAGGTTGTTGAACAGGTCTGCCGCATTGTGCTTTCTTTTCGTTGTGAACAAACTTCTACTCGATTAAATCCGTTTGTCAAATATCAGCACTTGGTCAACGTTATCTGTGTAGCTTTGGGTGTATGCATTTAACATTTTAACGTCAAATGGCACACTGTGCTTCACTAGCGATGGGTGAGTTTATCAAGTATATAAAATATGATGCAACACGTAATGGAATATTATTGCAGATACGCACAACACTGCATACGAATCTTCCAGCCGGCAGCTAATGGCGAACGATCGGTTCTACTTGCCGACCAACTGCTCGCATTACAGTGGAACATCACTCGGTATGCTCTCTTGCTTAACGGCCACACAATGGTGCGGTTAAAATGTGACAAAACCTAGTGTGATTACACAGTAATACGTGAATAATAACACACAGGCCTAACCAATTTTCTGTGCTTGTTAGCAGACTTATGCGGGTATAGTGGCTACTGGCTACCCATTAATGGTCTGCTTTTTCCGAAGTTACATTTCGATACGAAATCGACGTAGCGCCAAACTAAAGTTTCGAATTTTTCAACTCGCCATTATTGTTGTGTACTTGTGTTATAAAAAAAATAAATGAATTTAAGTTTCCTTGACTGAAAAAAAATCACCAAGCGGGTTTTCTTTAGGGCCTACCGACAGCTGTTTTACAATCAAAAAAGAAGCATAGGCGTTATTGACCTTTGACCATTTATTAAAACCATCACGGTAGCGCTCTCTATTAAGTTATTAACTGCTTCAAGTTCCACTGCACTCATTGCATTTGTCTTGTATACTACAGATATTTTATACTATTTTCTTCTCATCAGATTTAATGCATAGTCGTACTGTGTAAATTCATTCAGGTATATTGTCGACTGGGCTGCCGGTATCACGTAACATGTACGAAATACGTCAGTTCTACAATCGCTCGTCTGGCGGAGTCAGCACTGTACCTTCACACTACAACTGGCCGCACGTTCAATAATGATAACGACTCATCGGACATCTCGTCTCCTTGTTTCCTCTTTACACCTTATTACAGTACAGCTCATACCCCGGGGCCCGGGGCTTGAAAATTGGTTTGAAAAACATAACAACATAAAAAGTCCAAATTTTAGGCCTTTTTATATTTGTTTTGTAATTTAATACAGATCACATTGATAAGTTGATATAACTGTGCTGTATTGTGTAGCTAATTAGATTAATGCACCCGCTATAATTTATAGAAAACGATGCGACAGGGAGAATGGTGTATAAGATGTTCTTCCTGGATTATAATTTCGTGTCCAATCTTCTTTGTACACTAAAACCTAAACAACTGAAAACTTTTTTTCAAAAGCCTGGGTATTCCACCTCTGACATAGAATAAGGTAAACCAGGTCGAGCTACACTCGAGCAATGGCCGCCGGTTGAGCTCGAGTTGGGGAATTGATGTATTATTGTTAGTCGCCAAATTCACCGCAGAATGCAGCAAATCGCATATGAAAATTCAAAACTGTTCCAGGATTCACTTGGAACAGGGTGTCTACAAATTTAATCAAGCAAATTTCCACGAGATTTCAGGAGGGATTTTAAGAAAAATCCAGGACATGTTTGCCTTGCTTCGGCCTCCTATGTAATTTAATCAAGTTTGCCTAGATATAGAACAAAAGTAAGATTATGCATTTTATACAACATGGGGCCGTAGCAAAGATAAAATAGGGCAACCAGTTTCTTAAATAAGCGATCCGTTACCCAGTTTTATGACTGGAAACCAATGCGGTCGATCTTCGACATCTTACACAAAAATTTCCAGAAGGACCAATTAAATTCCAGGAGATTTCCAGGATTTCCAGGAGTTGTAGATACCCTGATAAACCCAGACCCCTGTCCATTTGGAGACAGAATGAAACAATACACCAATTCAACCAAATGGCGCTAAAACGGCGACAGAAAGCACGACGTGGTTTACTCTGTATAGACTTTGCATCTAATTACTGCAGTAAAGGTGAGTGGGCAGAGCTGCAGCAAAATATTATCCAGCAATATACACAGAGAAATAAAGCAACTTAAATGAGGAAGCAGAACCTGTGTAAACATCAGGATCGAGCAACACCTGAATCGGTACTTTGACAAACCCTGGCAGAGGGAACGTGTCTGCTCCAGTTATAATGCTCAAATGCTAATTACAAAAAAATTCCAGAAAAGTTGAAACAGCTGATTAATCTCTGTCGGCTCAACACTTCAGTTGGCTTATGTTAAAGGTAAACGCCACATAGGCATAATTGACAGCTAAATAAACCTGTTTCTGCTCATTTTAGCTGAACAGAAGTTTGAAATATCGATATAATTCTGTAAATCATTTAATGCAAATCCCTCACACTATATGCCAAAGAATCACGCACATTAAAAATGAAATATTCTAAACTCTGATAGCTAGTGTTACACTGCTCTTGATACATATTTCAGTTAGATTATTCCAAGTACAAGAAGTATGTAAATATGAAGAGCTAAAACTCATCAGGAGTAGCAGTAATAAATTAACACATGCAAGCATTAGACAGAAACAACTACCAGCACAAATTATACCACAGTGCAGTAACTGTAAACCTCCCAATATATGCACTACTTCACTCAAACGTTGCTCACAACCGGAACACGTGAATGTGATTTGGCAAAATTGCATTATGTGCAGAAGCAGACTTAGGCATGGAAGGGGATGGGAGAGCAAAAAAGGATGCGGAGGGGAAGAGAGGGAAGTGGTTCCCCCACCACCACTCGCTAAGGCCGGCTCTGATTATGTGGCATCCAATGTGAGCTGATGACATCCACACATGCAACAGTAGGAACGGTTTTGTTAACAGATCAATTAATCTTCATAGGCTACAACCCACAAGCCATAGTAGCATCAAAAGTTTTCATTCACTATAGGAACACAGACGTATCAACATCTTAACTTCATGTAGTTTTCATTGATTGATGAAAATTTAGTCTCGACACGGAAAGAAATACGCTAAAATATCACTGTTAAATATGGCCTAGTTGCAGTTTACATATCATATAAGACTGTGATATTAAAATTATCACAAAAAGTGTTAAACTGCAATTAAAGTTTGTGATATTATTATTATTATTAAGGGTATTAAACACTTGAGTATTGCAGTGGACATCAACCCACATTAACCTATTAATGCATTCAAAGTTCAAAAGCACAGTCTTAACAAAGGCATGAAATATAGCCAGCACAATGCAGCATGGCAAGAAATTTTTCTAGAAATGCAATGAAACAGCCAGAAGTTATAGAAACTTGTTAAATGTTCTACTCAACACGACTTAAAAGCACACCAGTAACTCATGGCCAGTTTGTTGGCATTTACCGACAGTTTCAGTACATGTGTTATAGCATGCATATAGTGTTTAAACTGCAAATATAACGTATCAAAAAGTCCCACAGGCTCAATACAGGCAAGGTTAAAGTCTGTGATACACTCATTATCACACACACAAAGGCCTTACAAAATAAAGATATCAGTCAAAACTAATAAACAGAACAAAATACAAAAAAAACTTCAAGATACTCTCAGGCTTTAATGTCTTTGTATGGATAACCTAATCTCCTAGACTCAGTAACACCTGGTTTCATGAACTTGGAATATCCCGAGAATTTAAAGTTACTCTTGGAATAATAAACGGCAGCGTTTCATTGACAACAAAGCTTGGGATATCCTCAGAATAACTCACCCAAAGTTATCCCATCACTAAACTCGGAACAAAGAAAATGGCCGCTTAAGCTTACTTCAACGATGATTTATGGGAACTGTCTGCATTGTACACGGACTTATTTCCACCAAGGCGTCTGAAACTATTTCAAGACAGTGCCAATCGATTAACAGACTTAGACGAAGTTGAATTTCACTCACACTTTCAACTGATGATGCATTGCTTTGCTGATTTGCTAACAGCCCTTGAATCTGAGTGGAAATATGATACAGATTCACATGAAGGGTTGTTGCTGATACACCAACAGGCAATAGCATTGTGTTTCTACACATGTAGATCATTTCTTGTGAGTTTACTTTTTGCACTTGTGTAAACAGCTTGGTGTCCATGACAACCAGTTGCACGATCATTTTAACCAATCAGATGCTTGTTCACAAATATAGCCGAGTTATCCCGAGAATAGTTATTGCAAGAATAGAAAATGGTGATAAAATGCCAGAACTTATCCTAAGAATAAATCTTGTGAGCTCAGAATAACTATTCAGAGGTTACATTTATCCCGAGTTCAGAAAACCAGGCATAACGGTCTCCTTGTAGCAAACTAACCGTGACTTAGTTGCCTTTTACAACATCTGACCACAAAATGGATCAGTTCGATTCTAACAAAAAACCACAGCTACCGCAGCTAGGCAGTACAGCAGCAATAACTTATTGGATTGCTGATGATCAGTAACATTGGTTAATAGCAAGCATTATATGTGGCAACGTACGCAATATAGTAACTCAACAACGGAATGAAAATTCAATGTAAAGAACATCTACATCTACATATCATATTAAAAACAGCAAACGTCCCCAAGCTGACTGCATCATGCATCTAGGTTCAACAGTCAGCATCATACAAGCTACAATGCTCTACTTAGTATATATAAGTGATGTCTTTTTGAACAGCATGCATCTCGTGGTATGTCCTGTTTTGGAATGTTAAACAAAGTGAAAAAATATTTGAACCTGGAACCAGATCAGTCCCAAAAACTGCAAATATTACTTCTTGTTCTGAGGTCTATTTTAAGTAATTTTTGCAAAAATTCATCCATGACTGTTAAACCCAACTAAGGCAAACATAGATAGCCTCCTTAACAGAGACAATCATACAGCTGTCACATAATATCAAGGCACGTTGGTAAACATTACACAAACATATCAAACATTCTTCACAACATTATCAACACTGCATCAATACACAGCTGGCATTCAAGTTAATTGGCAGTTAAGCAGATTTGAATCAAAGCACGTAAACAACTCAGATGAGCAGCTGTGCACGTGAAGTGAAAATTTTAAAGATTTAATTATATAAACTCAACAAAAGAAACAAAAATATGCAATAAAATATCAATGTATAAACTCAGATCATGCAAGATGCAAACTCAAGAAAATTCAGTCAAACCATAAATTACAAAGCACAGATCACACTTTCTGATGAAAAAATAGAAAGCACCCAAGAGCCTAAACCTTCACCAAAGCTGACCATGCTGGCAGTGATTGCCATGTTTGGATTTCCTGTAGTGGTGTTCTCCACTGCAATATATGCCCCGTAATAATTATCTATAGCACTTAATTCAACTGCAACATGCACATTTTCATGTATTTAAGCAAATGAAACTTCCAGATTCCAGCCACCTCAAAATCTAATCCACTTCTGTTCCAAAACCACAAGGTCAACCAAAAATTTCAGAAAAACTCAGTGACACAGCTCTGAGTAATTATGCCACTACAGAAACCAGTCAGTGTCAAAAGCAAAAAAACAACCTCCTCAGCAAATGTAATACCTACTTATTCACACATACTTTTTTGTATCAAACTGGCACTTTCCACAGCATGCCCAACAGATAAGTAAAACTGATGTGCGGAAAATTTAATCCATTGGAAAAATGTAATTTGGAATGAAGGTGAAGAGTTGGTCAAATCAAACAGAATAGCTATGACACATTAATATCTGGATGCAATTTCCGGACTTTGCCTTAGTTATACAAACTGTGCTAATCTGTGTGACAACGGGGCTTTAAAAATAACACACATGAATGCTCTTTGCAATTCTGGCTTACATCAGAAAATGCCAACGTAACTCAAGAGACACAGGTGAGTAAAATGATGCAGATTTTAATTTCTGCTACTATAAATGTAGCCACTTCCAGAGGTCCTGATGTATTCCACAGCTGGTGAAAGTCACGAACCAACACTGTGCAACAGTTTGTGAAATTTCAAAACATCTTCGCAAATACACAACCGACAATGTACCAATAAATCCACAATGAACCAACAAAATTCCACGAATGGAAAATGAAATGCAGCAATGATAAACACAAAAGCTCTAAAGCCCTGTCCACGCTGGAGAATAGTCGCTGATTTCGGCGATATAGTCGCCGGAAAAGGCAACAATTAGAAGCAACAGTCGCCAAATTCCAAAAATGGCGACTGTCGCCGAATTCACTGTCGCCAAATTCGGCGACTGTAGTCGCCAGTGTGGACAGGGCTTAACAGTGATAAGACAGAGTGCAGCAGCATACACAGTAGGATATGCACAGACGTCAATAATTGGCTATATTAACAACAACCCATGAACCAGCCACCATCTACCTTCATTTACATGCACAAGTCATGCACTACAAATTAAACTCAGTAAAAATTACACATTAACACACACATACAAAATAACAATTATTACTAACATTCTGACAACCATTTTTGACAAATCATTAACAACAATGTGCAAAAGTAGCGTGAACAAGTGCAAGAATTGTGAAATAAGCATGAATGTACTATGGATCAGGAACTGTAAACAGTATTGTTACTGGGCAGCCAGTGGACACTTCTGCATATACAGCAGTGAGCAGGCGGTGGACGCTGCTGCATGTGCACTCTCCAGATGGCAGCACTGAGATTACATGAATATGTGAATTGATGTCATGGCCGCCATGTTGACTATCAGAAATCCAACTCCATTAATTGATGCGTATTTAGTTGAATAACGATCTTGCCAAATTTGAAGCTAATCTGATTTGAAATGACGGAGCCTTAGGCTTTTTTAAAGAGGGTCACCCCAACAACAACAAGATGAGTAGCAACACGGCTTGCCGTCAGACATTCGAACTGCTTCTTCTGTGACAACTTTCAAGAATCTACTCAAGACTCATTTATTTATCCAGTCATATTACACAGCATAATTTCGAGTGTCCAATGCTGTACGGCGCCCTTGTAGTGACTTTATGGACATGTTACGGCGCCTTATAAATTAGCGTATTATTATTATTATTATGGGATCAGTTCCTGATCCAAACATTAATCTGAATGCTGTTAGGAGGCAAAGCCATTGAATGTAGTTCATAACACACATGAAATGAGTATATATGCTCAGCTGTATATATACATATAGCAAAGCGATTATCTTATTAAACACACAGTTCACTGTTCTACACCATCACAATCAATCGCTTGGCCTAAGTCTCTGAACATCACACGGTAATGTCATAACAAAATCCTGATTTCAAGCCGTTACGAACTATGCACTGGACACAACTACAACAGTTAATAACTTAACTCACACTGGCTGATGCTGACAGCAGACTCAACAACCGGCAAAGGATCATTTAGAGCTACACTGACAATAATATCATGTTTGTCTTGGCCTAAAAGTGTGACCATTACAAATTTCACATGAAAGAACATTTTAAGATTAGTAAACATACTTAATAATAATGCTATGGAAACTAGTACAGGTACATGCAGCAATGTAGTACCAGAATAACAGGGTTTAGGTAAGTGGGTACGACCCAGTGGGTTTTTTGGGTCGTAGTCATACCCATGCAAAAAACCCACCGGGTTTTAAACCAGCAGGTTTTTTGGCTTTGGGTTTTAGCCATGCCAAAAAACAAATGAAAACCTACCAAACAGCTGAATACAATGCCATACTGAACTTCGTAACTACCATGTAATGCA
>Ga0056132_1000503_pt1 | contig 10078 bp, 6 predicted proteins | sample WorMetLIZISLAND2_3_FD_71119 | JGI IMG/M metagenome (GOLD analysis project Ga0056132, IMG submission 71119) | Marine gutless worms symbiont microbial communities from Max Planck institute for Marine Microbiology, Germany - Olavius clavatus LIZARD... ...
GGCTTTGCACTGCCACTGAAAGACGAACATCGACTGTTCCTGCTGAAAGTGCTGTTGCCGTTGCATAAAGTGAAGTCTCTGAGCGTCTATCATCCACAGCTGGCGTACTGTGTTGTTCAGTTCCTCGAGAAAGATCCGACACTAACAGAACCGGTAAGTAAGAGGAGCTGTAACCGACTTTTTGATACTTCGACATCGTCATCAGAAATTCAGAACATAGGACGTCGTCCTCTGTATCCAGATCGTTGCTCTAGAGCTGTAGCTGTTCTTCATAATCAAATCACACAGACTGGTTCTTCCATACTTCGTCCAATCTTGATTTAAATGCATTCACACTTGGCAAGGACACAACTGCGTCTGGTAGTGCATTCCATGGATTAACAGCTCTGACCAAGAAGCAATTCCTTCTTATGGTGATTGCTTAGACAGCTTTAATGAGTGGCCCTGTGTCCTGTCATTTTGTGCCAGATGCAAAGTCCCATCTGTGATGTCCTTGTCATGAATCCCCTGCAAAACAAACACTGCTACGTAACACTTAAAGCATTGATGGCACAAAATGGCTGGTCATGTGCTGAATGCTGCTGATATTCCATTAAGAAACTATTCATTCACTCACTTTGCACTTTGTTTATAATAATTTATATTTATAGCAGCCATGTTGATATTGGAAGGCAATGATGATTTGTCATGAGTGCAAATGTGTGTATGTGTACACACGCATAACTATGTGCCCGTTGACTGTATTGAAATGAGGTATGCAGGATAACAAGCGACTCCTGCAAAATCCTGGAAATTTTTACTTTGGAAAGTCCTGCAAAATTCTGGAATTCAGACTTATCAGTGCTGGCATTTTAGCATTCATAGGCACTGAAAGTGAAACAGATAAATAAATTTTAGCAGTTTATATTTTTCCAACGGACTTCATGGACTTAAGGAATTACTAGTATTTTTTACCACAAATGGTATTGTTTGCTGAGATATACTTGTAATGAATCTTCAGTTGTGGAAATTAGTCATTTTAGACATGGAAAGTGCTGGAGAACCATGTTAAACTCTTTGTATAAACCATTGGTATAATTGTGTGTTGTAGGTTATTTTAGGGTTGTTGAAGTTTTGGCCTAAGGTACACAGTCCCAAAGAGGTATGTTTATCGGTAGAACACAGCTGTCTTACTCACTCCAACTTTATAAACTTTAATTATTTTCACTAAACTTGTATGGTTGTATCTTGCTATTTTTATTTAAATTTAGCCATACTGGAATTTTTATTTGTGCGGTTGCTGCCCTGTTTTGCATGCTGTTGTGTTTTCATTTTAGTCTAAAGCTTTCACAATTTCACAAAAGTGCACTTTAGTGTCATTGCATCGATGTCAGGAAGGACATTTGACCTAATATATAAAATCTTGTTCCACCAATTCCCAAAATTTCACTTGTGGATCAGCATAAACATGGAGTGACTGAAAGTAATTGAGCGGATAAACAAAAATAGAATATATCAGGTTTTGTACTGAATGTTGTTACATTCTACATTAGCCAGCAGATGTCACTGGTTATTATACAGGCTTATTTTACATCCATTGTAACACTGATTAAAGTTTGTGGTTAAAGTTCTTCTTGCTCACTGTTAGGTGATGTATCTAAACGAGCTTGAGGAAATACTTGATGTCATTGAGCCGGCTGAGTTCCAGAAGATCATGAAGCCACTATTCAAGCAGCTTGCCAAGTGTGTTTCAAGTCCACATTTCCAGGTACTGCATCTGTAACATTTCATGCAGTTCTCTACATTCTCTTCTGCTTATAGGCTGTGAGCTGTTGCATAACTACACACGTTTAATATAGTTTTAGCATTCTTGTTTATTTATTTAATGGCTCTATTTCGATCTTGTGTTTGTACGTTTTACGTAGTTAATATTAATCTGTTCAGCTGCTCTAGCTGCAAGTGTCTGATTAATATAGATCATTCATTCTACAACTTTTGTACTTTTTAAAATATATATATAAATTTGTGTGAAATGACCATATTAGGCACTACAACTCAGTTGTAAATACTTCCTGTAATTGTCCAACATTTTGATGCTTAATGCCAATTTCACAGCGATTGATATGATACAAAAAAATCTCAAGAATGGTGCTGTTATGTGTTGTGTTAACTGTGATGTCACTCAGGTTGCAGAACGAGCGCTGTATTTTTGGAACAACGAATATATACTGAGCTTGATCAGCGAAAATGTCACAGAGATTCTGCCGATTATGTTTGCGTCACTATATCGCACCAAACAGCACTGGAACAAGTATGTTATGTTTATGTTAGTTTTCTGAGCAGTGGTTGAGTTATGCATTGTATTTGCTTACTTGACAGTGCATTATTGTTATGAAAAGTTGGCTCCTTTTGGGGACCGGTCTAACCTAGAGTAACTTGAGAAGTATAGGTCGATTGTGCAAAAGCCAAAAGTAATAATTATTCATGCAATGTGTTTATGTTTCAGTGTTGCTTGTTATGTGACACTACCAGGGTAGTGGCTTAGGGTGGCTTTGTGGTGTAGTGGCTAGCGTGTTGGACTCGTGATCGGGAGGTCGTGTGTTCAATTCCCGGCCGCTGCATTGTTGGGCAACGACCTTGGGCAAGTTGTTCACACCAATGTGCCTCTGTTCACCAAGCAGTATAATTTGGTACCTTGCGAGGGCTTTCATGTCAACGCGCCTCTATGTGCCAGCATGGGTCCAATGAACAAGGGGGTATTGTAGTAGCGGTTCTGCAGCAGTTGGATCGATTATAGAACCGCGATATAAATTATCGACTGTTTTTACCTTTACCATGGCAATAAAGATGATGCAGTGCAAGCCTGCAGCTGGTCATGCACCACTATAATGACATTTGTGCTTGATATGTCTCATTAATGACCCATTTTGTAGTTGATCTAATTCTTCGCTGTTGCAGCTATTTTTTGCAATCATAAGAACAGCAATATGGGGAAACCAAGTTTACACCCCACTGATATTTACTATATAACAGTAAGGGACATTGTGAGGTTCACTAGGAAGTCACAAGGATTCCCGTAGGTTGCTTTGGCTGATGGGCCCACTTTGCGGCCTAAGTCTACAGGGCGGCATTGACTGCCCTGCCCCAAAGTGGAAATGGAAATAGCAAGCCTGCAGCTCCAATATCACGAATATTTGATAAGGTTCTCTTGTGCATGAGTCGTCTGCGTCAGGCTGCAATGTACATTATAGTCTGTTTTTTTGTCGATCCACTTCTTTATGCAACTCTGTTAAATGACTCTTTCAGCATGACCATAGCATAGATTTTGGGGATATCTACATGTATCATGATTAGTATGACATCTTGATTGTACATTATCCCGATGTTTTCTCTTTTTCTAGCTCTGTCATATGTCCATACTGCTTAATTAGTCAGCTGTCATAATTGCACTGGTAGGCTGAGGCAATATTCTGAGATGACTTTTAGAAGAAAACCTGGGACACTTAATCATCATCATTTGTTATGCTGAACCAAGGTTGCCAACTTATGTTATGAACTTTAGAACACTCATCATTAAAATCGTGCTAGTTCTATAGGAGCAATAATTCCCAAATGCTTTGGACACTAATCTTTCTTCCTTACTTACTGCATACAGATGCGCTACATTAGCAATCAGTGGGCACCCCTGTAAGGATGTTTCATGCATATGTTGACCATGATGGAAATCATTGTGATGTAGAACTATACATGGACTCATCTACAATGCTTTGAAGCTATTCATGGAAATGAACCAGAAGTTGTTTGACAGCTGTACACAGCGGTTCAAAGTCGAGATTCAAAAGTGAGTTCACTTTTCAGTGTTTAGCTGACAAAAGCTCTTGCTGTTGTCTTATCTGCAGGCAGTGTACAGATGCATTAAACTTAAATGAGCCAGTGATGAAATAACCCCGTAATGGTGGAATAAAATTTTTGAAAACTCTCTGCAAAGGTGTTAGGAGAATCGTTGTAATCTGATGTTAATTGCAGGGAACGAGAGTTGCAGAGACAGCGAGAGCTAAACTGGGCGAAAATCCACGGCATTGCAAAGATCAACCCACAGGTAAGTCTGTTGTGTGATGATGGCGATGGTTACAGCTAGGTTGTTTATACTGAGTAGCAGCATTGTACAGTTTTATATCTGTTGTTTATTTGTTCATCAGACTCATATTTGATGAGTGTAATAGTTATATTGTAGTGTGTTTGAAATGTTTTGTTAGAAACTATAGTATAGCTGGAAAAGCTGCTTCCGATTCCGAAGATATCCCCTTATCTTACCTTACCTTCATAAATGTCGCTGTGCTATGTTTGATGTTTATTGTGAAACTAAGTAGTAACAATAGCTGTTGTACATTTTCCAGAGATTTAATAATCGGAGAAAATCTCCAGAAATATTAGTGACAATAGCCTTCTGATCACTGCAGATCAATGAGAATATGCATGCAGAGCCTGTGCAGTGCAAGCAACCGTGATATATTAGCATTAGCAATTAAGCGATAACAATGGCCATTTTGACCTGTTTTGTAACATATATAACTTGTTTTTCAGGAGTAAGTCCATGCTTGGCCAGGTCTCCACTGGAGAAACTTTGGGGTTTGTTGTAGTAGGTTTTATACAGCCCAGATGCCACTTGTGTCACTCGACCAGCAGTGTCAATGCACCAAAGCCTTTTAAACTTTTAAACTTAAGCGAAAATGTAGCTCTGTTTGTATATGCAGACATGGTGTGAGCAGCTGTTGTGTGAATATCATGTATTGACACGTAGTTGATATGTATTGTAATTAGAGTGGTTTGACGTGCTCCATTAGTGACTGTTATTGAGGCGAGCTGGTTGTTGTCAATTTGATGCAGTTTAACATGCACCATGAAGCTGGCGATCTGTCCTGGCCACCTGGAATGATCGATGAATGTGACATGGATGTTGATATTGACATAACTGCTGAGGTAATGTGTGCAGTAATGTTCTGATCTTTGTGAAGAATTCGTTAGTTGCTACAGTTGTGTGCAGTTCCATGCATTTATGCTGAGAATGTTTTAGGACTTGGCACGCACGAGATTGCTTGGCCATTGGTGGCATTTGACACAAATACATTCCTTTTTTGCTGAGTGCTGAACTGAAGAAAACGATTCTACGTGAACCAAGCATTGCATGGGAGCTCATCCCGTTTATGGCTTTGTAAGCTGTCAAGGGTTAAATTGAATTTAGCTAGCAATTACAAACTGGCTGGCTCTTAATAGCCAGCTCCTTCAACTGACTAGATGAGCATCCTATTGGTCCTCGTCGTGGTACAAGGCCTACTGGTACATAAACTTTGCTGGCAGCCTGAATAGTTTGTCAGTCACATGGTGACACAAGTTGTGGATTGGTGTATTGGTTTGATGATAATGGCATTGAGTACATCAATGAACTAACTGAGTTAGTTGTAAGGTGGGTTACTATTGATGAGCTTATCTTCGTGCTAACCGTGTATAGAGTCGTATCAGTATTTATAGTTTTATCATATGTTATAATTACTAGTTGCCAATAATTGGCCGGCTCTCAGTTCATGTCAGTGAGTATAATGATGTTATTGCAGTTTTGCCACACTATATTTGACAGCTGATGGAGAAACGCATACACTTATAATACATTTTCAGCACCTATGTACTTGCTGTTATTGTTTATGTCAGTGTAAATAAATTCATTGATATTTCAGGGAGAGCTGATGAATGGCGTGAGACCTTGGAGGCCGGTGCCACCACATTCCGAACCACCGCACCATACTGCAATGTCAGCACTGCAGGCATCTGAACGCCTCACCACGGCCGATCACTTACCTCCTAGCAGTATCGAAATGTCCACAGACTGATCTCAAGCCATCTGTCAACTCTGAGATATCTGCTAGACCTTGAACTGTGTCTGATACCAGCCCAACATTTGGTTGGCTTGCACATTTCCCACTTTCTTGTTTTGCCGTCTTGTTTTCTTTTATTATTAGGTAATTGAGTTAAACGTGAGGTCGATGGACGTTCTATCGCTAATCACATTTTTAGACATTTTGGCATGTACGAGTATTGTACTGTCATAGTGCACTGGTGCAGTGTTGTCTTGCTGCTTTGTCTTGTGTATTGTTACATTCTCTGCATTGCATTTAATTACATGGACGGTCACTGATATTAATTTGAGTGAGAAGGAACTGCAGCCATCCACAATATTAGTTAACTGGTTATTAATTACTGTGTCATTGTAACATTGATGTGCACATTACTGTAGATATTTTTTGTCATATATTCACTTGTATGTGCTATTTGTTAATGTGTTACTTCTGTTGGCGACTGTCATAATATCTTCTCATTTTCGCCGAGGCATGTACAATCAGTTGGTTTCCAGCCATTATCACAAGTCTGCTACTGTTGACGACAGTATTGTCGTTCAGTTAGTGACGCATGTGCCGGCAATATAATCTTTGTCAGTTCTGCCTTCAGTGCTTTGACACTGTTAGTTTTACATTGGAAAGGGCACCTGTTGTGTCGGTAATAATACTGCAACTATGTCCAGTCCATAGGTATCATTGAAGACGTATTAGGGAATACTGCTAAATCAACCACCATAGTTACTGATTGTACTCATAGGCTCTGACTTGTGGAAAATATTGAGGCGGCTCATCACTTTGAATGATATCGAGGCAGTATAGGCATGGTGAGAGGTTTGGGTCCCTAGATGACTAGGGGGTCTGAGGGAGCATCGTGAGCTCCCTAGTGGGAGTCTGATGCAAAGGCCCATCTGCTCACAGTTTTTGTTTCGTGGCGCAGTGAAACGTGTTCTCTGAGCTAAAATGCGTGAAATGGACAATTGTTGATGTTTTGTATGTGAATTATTGATTGGGGCTCATGGCTGATGATCCTCAGGACAACAATATTAGGGGCTCGGATCACCTCGGGCCGTACAAAGTTGGCACCTATGCTTGTACTAACAGATGCTATGAAATATGAATATGCCGGTTTAGTAGAAGTAGTAGTAGTCAGTGATGAAATGGATGCAGACACAACATGTCTCTATATGTCCACATCTCCAATATAACTTTCTACTAATGTACTCTATACATTTAACTTAACACACTCTGGTCGAAATCGGTTTGTTAGTGGTGCATGTGCCGGCAATGTAATCTTTGTCAGTTCTGCCTTCAGTTTACTTTTGTTATTCTGGGGAGATAAAGCAACATTGTTTCAGCTGTGAGCAATTATACTTCAACTGGGGCAACTATCTCAATGCCTTGTCTTTGTGATGTGCTCGTTTCTGCTTCTGAGCATAGTTGTCCTTATTTCTAGCATGACTGTATACAGTATATCAGCTTGCTATTTTCCATGTGTGACTAAAAGTGTACATTGTAGAGTGACATTTTGTGTCTTCTTTTTCAGCCGGTCCACCATATCTCAGGACAAATAGGTGAATATGTTGTATGTCATTGTGTCAAAATTCAAAATATACTACAAGGTGTATTGTCAGTTTTCAGTAGGGAATTCCTTGGTAACAGTACTGAGTAACCGTTGAATGCAAGTCGTTGCTGCAACCATTTCTCAAATTGTGTCTGAAATGCTGCTGTATTTAGCACATTGACAGTTGTAAAACTATGGGAGACTTGTGACTTATCTTAACTAATGAATTGGTGTAATATTAAATTAATGTTTTGGTGTAGCTAACGTAGTGGAAGAGAAGGTATTGCTGGGTGGTATGGATTGTGTTGTCACAGCAGTCTCATTCGTGCTCTATTGCCAATTTGTTTGCTGTTGTTTGTAATGTTAATTAAACATAATTATTAGTTATTCATTTTGTAACATGGACTGTAGCAACTGCACTGATGCTGTTATTTGTATATTGTCAACATTCGTAGTAGTGATTGACCAGTTTCCAAAGAGTAACTGTTCTTGTACAAAAATATTGAATTTGTTGTTTTCATTTTCTGTCTGGTACTGTCAGAATTTAGATCATACTGTGAGGTGTATTGTCAAGTTTCGGGTAAGGAACTCTTTTGAATGCTGAATGCAAGTTATTTCTTAAACCGTTTGTCGAATATAAAGATAAAAACCTTTTGAAAAGTGCCATGAATTCGAAACTAAGATGACAGCTTAGAATAGGAAGTCAGCCGAAGGGAGGTCATGTAAGCAGAGACATGATAATCTGTGTGAGCTCATAGCATTAATGAGATGGTCATAAATGTAGAGCAGTACAATGGTGTGATGACAGACATGTGAGGATTAAGAAGTTTGTTAATCGAGATTCGAGACTTCACAACAAATTCAGTTTTTTTTAGATATGAGAGAAAGGTTAGAGTTGAGAGTTGAGTTCATCTTTCCCTAGGACAGATTTCTTAAGAAGAGGAAAACTAGACTGTTTGATAGTGGAATGAAAAATATCATGATAAGTGACAGTGTATGTGATAGTAGGAATTAAGATTCAAGCAAGTCTTAAACTTGTTTTGTTACACAAACGTAGGACGTAGCTTTAATTTCACAGGCCTGTTGAACAATGAAAGCTGAGATTCTCGTGACAGACTGAGCTCCAAGGCTTTGAAAACGGGGTCTCGAGACCAAGACTCAAAACTTGAGAACTTCGAACTAGTGTAATCTGTATCGTGTCTGTTATGGAAGTGACGCAACGTCGCGCTCGAGCTCAAGAAACTTGTACTTTCTGAAGTTTCCGGTACACGTTTCTTGAGCGTGTCATCATGTCAAAGTTCAAACCTACCGTATTGCAGGTAGTCGCGTAAACACTTGCTTACTTACTATACGGTGTTATGTTATGACGTAATTATTTACGTCATTACTTTTTGTAGAGTACGACGTAGTAGTAGAGAACGTTTTCCTCAACATTTTCGTTAATTTAAAATCAAAAGGCAACTTTATTAACTATCTCAAGAGAACTGTTGTACTAGACAACGATGGCTACTGGTGGTGAGAAAGATACGGCCGCCCCAGGCCAGTCTGAAGCGTCGGCAGAGGAGCATCCAGAAATCTTCTACAACCCTGCTGGACGATATCAGCCACTGACTGGCAAAAGTTCCGCCTTTGACTTGATCGACCTTGCTACGCTTCTCAGCGAAACGTCGTAAGTTGTTGACAGAAATAATGGTACGTTTGCCACGAAACGTAAACGACTTTGTTGCGGTATATTTTTCAGGCACACTTCGCTTTCAGGAGTAGATACTGAGATAGCATATTGTATTTACCACGTAGCACAAATGTTAGCGATGTTGAATCAACTTAACTTGAGTATCATCATTATATCAGCATCGTCGTCATTTATTGACACAATAAAACTAGAAAGCTGAGCTACCGCAAAGATGACCGCGCGATGTGCCCTTTATATGGGTGCTGCTATGAAAAATTTCGAGAGTCCCTGAGTACGCCGACGGCTATTTTTGCCGAAATTTTTAATGGTTTTTTGTTCCCATCGATCCTATGAATGTGCAATACAAACTTTGAAGTTCGTAGCCTTACCCATTCCTGAGATAATAGGGGTACTCCAAAAATTAGGACAGTCCCTTGATACGCTCACGCTCCCTTTTCTCCCAAATTTTTAATGGGCTTTTGTTCGGATGGACCCTGTGAATGTATCGGCCAAATTTGCAATCTGTAGCTTTACCCATTCCTGAGATAATAGCGATTGGAGTTTTGGGTTGGGTTGCGAACCCCCAATCTTGGGGAAGGGGAGGCCGTAGGGGATCGGGGATGGTACCGTTCGAAAGAGCGTTGGTGAGTTCCTGGAGGCCCTCCATAGTAACTTTTCATCTGTCTTTACGCGTTTCAGAGATTGCCACTTTTGTGCTGCAGCACGCCACTTTTCCTCACCCCACCTCTAGTCTCCCCCAAAATTTTCCCATTTTCCCCTGGGAGTAGGTGGATTGCCTTTGGTCTGCGAAGAGCGAAGATGTTGGGCTAATTGTCCGTGCAATTGGTTTCCAAGATTTCCATCTGATGTGATCCTGATCCACCAACGTTACAGACAGACAGACAGACGGACCTATAGTGTGGACGACATATGCAGTCTCAATACCGCGCGGTAATGAAGGACACATTTGGATTT
>Ga0056132_1000505_pt1 | contig 10065 bp, 8 predicted proteins | sample WorMetLIZISLAND2_3_FD_71119 | JGI IMG/M metagenome (GOLD analysis project Ga0056132, IMG submission 71119) | Marine gutless worms symbiont microbial communities from Max Planck institute for Marine Microbiology, Germany - Olavius clavatus LIZARD... ...
AACTTCAACCCATTCCTAGTATCGATCGGAACAAAAGTCCATTACAAATTTCTGGAAAAGTAGCCGGGTGCGTAGTGAGGACTCTCAAAACTTTTCAGGGCACCCATATATTGGGCGCATTTTGCGGTCTTCTTTGCGATAGCTCAGCTGTCTCGTTATGCTCATGGCCCTCCCTACCTCATTACACCCAAATTTTGGGGTGTTCCCACTGGACCAGATCGCCGACGTTGGGGTCAATGTGAGCAGGTAACTTAAGCTATTCGGCCGTAAATTATTTTCAAAGTATTCCACCCTATGTGACTATGGTACCTGAACGTCACAGACAGATGGACACATGGACGGACAGACATACTGTGACATAAACGAGCTCTGCGTAGCATTGCACAGTAAAGACTGGCAGGTTCGACAATGTTAATCTACATAAAAAGGCAACTAATGTTCACGCTGCAGACAGTGCAGAGTGTTAACTAAACTATTCACAAACATACCTTGATCAGCACCAACTGCTTCCATTGCTGGCCTTGTGGAGTTATTCACACACCGGCCACCACGCATCTGCCAGCCACCACGTGAACGACTGCGTGGCATAAAGCCGCCAATGCCTGCCATGCATCACAGCACACCTCACCATCACTGACTGTGAAACATTATCATCAAAATGCCTAGTTTCCAGCATTCCGTTGCCTTCTGCCGTTGCCGTTTCGCCGTTACACAAATTCCGTAAGAATTCTGTATGTGCCGTAAGAATTACGTTGCCTACGTTAAAAATTCCGTTGTGCCGTTGCCGTTGTCACCTGCCGTTGCACCGTAACCGCCATTCCGTAGCCAATAGGATCGAATCCTATTTTTGCCGTTCTGCCATTGGCAGACAGCCAATCAGCGTTCTGGTCACTTCATCCCTATGTATACAGAAAGATGTTTCCAGCAATTCCGTTCTTGCGCGCAACAGCAGCTACGGAACGGAAGAACGGCAACGGCACAACGGCAAAACCGCAATGGCAGAACGGCAACGGAACGCTGGAAACTAGGCGTAACTCAGTAAAAATGTCTGTTCATTTTAAGCAGCAATGCAGTCTTGGTGCCATTATCAACATATACATCAAATCGTGCTGCTGTAGGCAATAACAAATGTACGCGTTTTTGCATTTCTAATACAGTACTAACATAACAGTTGTCAAGTACCCGTGGAACGGAGTCTAGGTTTCTTCTTTTTCTCTGGAGAAGTAACAGCAGCCATAGCATCAGCAGGGCGTTGTTCTATGGGTGGTGAAGTTATGTCCCACTCGTCACCTGCTGCAGCCTCAGGAAGTTTACCTTCATCAGTATCTGGTGTATCTGCAACATGCACATCACACAAAAGGCAATTACCTACAATACAGAAAGATTGCAAAGCAAACCTAACTTAAATAACAGCTTTCTTGAACAAGACTTGCACAGACATCACATAATCTGTCACTCACAGCAGCTTGATCTTTGCAGTTCTTACTTAGGACACGTTAAAAATCTATGACATAATGTAACACAGCAATTCAGTGATAAACACACAGACTGCAATGAGTGTCTACGGGCATACTTCATACTGTATGCTGCATACATGGCGGACATCAGCAGATCTAACATCCCCTATACCATGCCATTGGCTTACAAACCAGTGCAGACTGGTAGAATTGCCACAAAGGAGTGTCGCGGCCAATGTGTTAAATATATGGATGTTGACTGGTGCACACATAAAAGCAATAAATGATACAATGCTCCATAAATGATACAATGATCTGTAGGACAGCTGGCAGCCTACGTCTTCAGCAAACTGCCAGAAAGCCAGACTGTGATACTCTGCAACTTAGCAGCAAAGCAAGATGCGGAAGGAGTCCAAAACAATACCATACACCTTTGTGACAACAAAAAACCATTTGTTACCTACAGTGTAATGAGTTTCAGCTATTTTGAAAAGTGACCATACAAAGAGCCAGATAACACAAACATTTATGTACTCCTAAATGTAATCATTATCATCATCATAATCATCATTTATTTGCAATATAGACTTGACTGTGATAAAAACGTGGCAGCAGAGAATTGTTAATATGCAAGCTGGTTCTGTGCTAACAAATGGAAGGGGAAAAGTCAACCTTATTTCTAGGTTAGACCATTCCTTTTTGGAAACTGATGGAGCAGGACTTAACAGGTTGGATGCCCTTCCTGTGCCTCAACCAACAGCATCAAAACACTGATGAAAAATAAGTAAGATTATATGACTGTTTTATTCCATTACCGTATATACTTGCATACAAGTCGACTCCCAAAAAATGAGTCCCTATTTGGAGTAAAATGACTGACCCACATATATGCTAAAAGTAGTTCTTGGGACTTGAAGGCCATCATAGCAGCAATCATGATAGACGAGGCAGACAGCAGCTGCAATTAGTTTCCTTCCTCCCTCCCCACTGTCATCGCCCCCGACACATCAGCTGCCCCTCCATGTCCACTGATACCAGGCATGCATGCCAGTGACGGCATTTGACAACAGTTTGATGATCACGTTACGCAATGTTAATTAAGTCTTACATCTGTCAGCCGAGAGATGAGCTTTCAGACGTGTAAGACAACAACTTAGCGTTACAGAGTGCAATTGACCTTCGAATGATTTATGACCCGCAAGTAAGTTGACCCCAACTTTCGGGCAAAAATGTGTCTAAAATTTCTCGGACTTATAAGCAAGTATATACATAGGTATAAACTGCAGTCTAACACCGACCCATTGTGGTGGTCTTTGAATCCATATTCTCCTGATCATCCTCAGACTTTTCGGACATGGACATCATCATCAGCAGTGCTGGATGAGTTGATGCAGAAGGGTTCCGCCTCCAACGTGGTTTCTGTTTCTTCTCAGCAAACTTCAGGGACAATTCTCGTATTTGATTCAACCCGGTTTCCGATAAGCACACACCATCCAAGAAGAATGTCTTCGGCACTTTTGGTGGCATGTCTGTACCAATATACCACATGACTGAATACATACCTGATACAAATCTAAAAATAAAAATGCTCACAAACACTAATCTCGAGTGCATTCGAAGTTATTTTACAGTTAATGCACTACATAAGTTATTTACTTAATTACTTACCAATGATAGATATGGATGCCACAAAAGTCCCCTACTTACAGGTTATTCTGCAAACAGCGTATAAAATGGAGAGCACAGTTAATAATGTGGAGTGCGAGAAGTTTATGGCATCTGCAGAAATGTACCACACAGAAACAATGTTAGATCACCAAGAATGAATGCATAAATCGTACACAAGCAGCAATGATATAAATTACCAAATTCTTTCTGGATTGATTGCAAGGATGTCATGACTGGAGTTGCCGGCAGGAGTGGAGATGACACGGGCGGCGTCTCCACTGGCACAACTACAGCACACAGTGTCACACTAACATCTAAATTCTGTATGCAACTAAATATACTGTTCTTTTAAAAATGGGTATAAAGTAACTTTCTGCTATGACCACACAAACACAAATAGGCCAAATAACACATTTTTAATTAAATTCTCCATTTTATAAACTTGTGCAAAGTGTGTAATTATATTGGGTAATCCAGATAGCAGTAGAAACTTACCTCACCTTTGCTACATCACTCATTTTAACTTTTTTCTATTTTAGAATTTGTGCTTTTAATTTTTACTGTCATCCACTACTGCACCAGCTTCTGAGTTCACACAAGATGACACAGCTGCATACTAAAGCTGCATGAAGTCTAACTCATTTGCTGTGAGGACTCACCAGGTGCTGGGGCTCCAGTGCTTGGTCGGCAGAGAACACAGTGATAATTGTGGTCAATCGCTAGTTCTGCTTCATCTTCATTGCTTATGCCATCACAAGAGGCATGCAGCCATCTGACAACATACAACAAAGAAGTATAGTCGATTACCAAATGCCACAAGTAAAGCAAATTTCTCTTCCTTGTTGACAGCATATTCACTGTACTTAGACAGAGAAAGCATCATTGAAGGCAACAGTTGATGCCTGAGGTTAACAAATGCTGAGCTGTCAAACTGCATATCAGATCTCCAGTGTCACGAAGTAATGCACCAATGGCCACTTTCAAAAGAATTAATGTCAACCAATCAGCAATGCACCAGCAATTATAACAATATACACAGTGAGCCTGAAAAACGTGCCACTTTATTTTGAACTATAACTTCTATGTTTCTTGATGAATTTTTACACTTTTTTGTACCAACTGAAACAGGAATCAATACTTCACACAGGAATTAGAACATTTACAACTACGCCCTAACTGTGTCTCCTCACTACCTGACAAAACTAAAACCGCATAAAACAGCTCATTTTGAAGTCAACTGTCACCGTATTTGCAAGAATGAGCAGATTTTTGATCAAAAGTTATGTTTAAAACTCATCATTATGCATTTAAACTAAACTTTAGTGAAGTAAACTTCCACCACGACATGCGATGTGACGCAGTTATGACATCGTCAACATCTTAAAGGACACTAAGTATGCAAATTGTAGAGCATTCATACCTGTTTTCATTGATACAAAAAGTGTAAAAATTCACCAAGGACCACGTAAGTTACAGTCAAAAATAAAGTGGCATATTTTTATGGCTCACGGTGTATAGTGTATCATTTAATCCAGAGTTTAACACCATACAATAAACATGTTGATCTTAAAGAAAATTCTACAGTACACGATGTCGTGACTAAACTAACCGTTCACAATAAGCACACTGCAGTATCAGCTCTCCATCAGTGTAGCTGACTGAACATGCTGGGCACACCTCCAGACTGGCACACTTAGCACACTGCGAGTAATTGTTCTGCCAGGCACAGCTATCAACAATGCCCGGCGACGTTGCACCACAAGTGACGCAAACAATGCACCACTTGCACTTCCATGCACCCTGTGGCACCTCATCCAGTGGTGGATCGAGGCAATAGATGTGGAAGCTAATGTCGCACTCATCGCAAAGAATCAGGCGGCTTTCATCATGAGGTTTGCCGCAGCCTTCACACACCGTACAGTCAAGACAACGCCAGCCTTTCTGCAGCATTGTCTTCGATATCTGACAAATATACAAACATGTTTTTATCATAAAAATGACACTACAGTAAATTAAACCGAGTCCAGCTAAAACACATACTGGCCATTCATACAACTCATTCAGAGATCATTAGTGCTACAAAGACTACTTACTTCACATACACTGTGCACCAGTGAACACAAACTATTTCACTTAATAACAAAAAATCCCAAGCAAACTTTCACATTTCACCAACAGTCATTTTGCACGGTGCATACAGAACAGTGAAAGTTGTTTTCAATGACTTTTCAGGACCATTTATGTCTGTTTTCCACGACATTAGGACTGACTAATCGAGTTGTTATCGAACAAGCCCGGCCAACAGACAGGTTTTGGTGTACACGGGTCCAAAAAGAGGCAACCATTTGGTTGATTTTCCACAAATTTCCAGGACTTTCCAGCACCTAGGAATGATTCCATGACTTTCCAGAGCTGGAAAATTTGCATTTGAAATTCACTGACTTTCCAGGATCTGTATGCACCATTTTAGAGCTCAATGGAAAAAGTCGGCCTTATTAGCTACAAGTATCCATCAGACAACGCCAACAAAACACATTTTCCCACGTTAATATAAATCCCACGTTAATGTGAAGGACCTGAAGGTTTCCAAGAAAACCTATGAGGACTACTGGATTACTTCAGCTTACATGTTGGATGCATAACGGACAGTGTTAAAACACTGTAATACGGCAATACATGACACAAGAACCACGCTATCGCAGGGACCACCGCGCTATGCTCAGTAATTTTCTCGGTACCTATCGAAGTTAACAGCGGCATCGCACGGTTTTCAGTGCGATAACATTCATAACAACACTTTGAATTAAATAATAGCACAAATCATGGCAAAATAACGGTGTTAAATATATCTATTTATTGCCTTTAACTTCATTAGTTGACTCACATTGTCTGCGCTATAAACATCAGTGACCGTTCAAAATGCTGAAACTGTACATAGTACGACCACTATGTACCGGTAAGCCTATAGCTCCATTTCATTGTAGGCCTAGTCGTACTGTTAAATGTTCCGCATTTTTGAGCTCATTTGGCACTAAAATGTCACACGTTTCATCATTTGGCCCTTTTCCTAATACATCGTCACGGAACTATAAATAAATTTTATTTATAGCTCCATGATACGTCGTGTGACGTGTGTATAGAGTGCCGGGCAGCCGGCTGCCTAGGCCTAGCTGCACAGTACACAACTAACCTCGGAAATCCCCTTACGTCACAATGTAAATACGCGCACATGTTAAATTTTAATACGCCCGCTTGTAGCCTCTGTAGTTCAGTTCAAGCTCACACCCTTTTCCACCCTAATTTTGGGGGTGTTCCCGTTGCACCAGAGTGCATGGGCCTTAAGCTATTCGGTCATGAAACTATTCGGCTGTGAAATTATTTTCGAAGAATTCCAACCTATTTGAACACGGCACCTGATCGTCACGGACGGACAGACAGATGACATGCAATCTCATAACCACGCTCTGCGCTAGCATCGCGCAGTAAAAAGCTAAAAAGAAAAGAAAGTGCAACAGTAAGTAATGACAAAAAATGCAGGTCTGTACCTTGATATTGACACAGTATGGATGGTAGCACTGTCCACACTGCACACATGCTATTAGCTTTCCTTCTTCACCAACACCATAACTGCCACAGCTTAGACACATGTCCTGCTTTAATGTAAAGTGATCACGTGCCGAACACAGTACAGTCGTAAAAGCATGGTCGTCATCTTTACCATTCTGATCTTGGCTGCCATTGCCCTGCAAGCACACAAAACAAGCACTGTGACAGTATGACTAACACCTGGCTGCACAAAATTCCAACAATGTGTAACTACCGAATGTTATTTTGCTGCATACTACATATCTCTCAGCTTTTCTTTAACCAGCACATCTTTCCATGCTCATCACAGATTAGGATGGATACCTAAGGCCCTGTTGCACCAACGACGATCAAGCTCAAACCGAGTTCAAATTCGACCCTAACCTTAGTTCAGTCAGCCAAACTTGAGCAGTTTGGAAGCAGCATCGTAGACCGCAATGACCCAGCAGCACCCGGCGAGTACTTTTTCACACTGATCTCTCATTATATTCTCTCATGTAAAAATTGTTTGTGATGGTTTTTGACCAATCAGCGTAAGCCACAAATAACCATAATTCAAAATCGCAGTTCAGCTGAACCACCATCAGTTGAACCAAATTGAAGTTGGTGCAACGAAATGTGACTTGAATTTGGTTCAAATCTCCGATCAAAGTTGAACTCGGTTCAACTAAACCGACATTTGGTCGTCGTTTGTGCAAGAGGGCCTAAATGTCTCCCACTGAAAACTTTCAGGGCATGCTGGAGTTAACCAGATGCCTTTCACGATGTTGTTTGAAGTCTGTTAAGCATTGTAAATGCATACGGCAATGTCACACATAATACACAAAATAAGCAGCTAACATTATGAGGCATGCCATAGCTCTCAAACCACAATATCAGGATATATATCGAAATAACTTGCAGAAAAAGCTAAAACTACCAATGTGCACAGCCAAACAACCTCACCTAAGCAGAAACAGTAAAAAATTTCACACGGCTACAGAGAAGCACACAAATTAATATGTCACAATGGGAAGCATGTTTAATGCTCACCTTCTCATAACCGCTCATCTGTTTGAGTTTCGGCTTGGAAGAACGTTTGCGATCAGCTGAATGAGATGAAGGACGCTTCTTTTTCCCAACCCCAGCAGATCGGCTCTGAAAACAACAATCACTTTATATCAATCCCAGTAACTTGTGTACACAAGTCGACATACCATATATATAACAAGATACCATATATACGCATGTACAAGTCAATCAGCACATAAGTTGACCCCATAAAAACGAGTCCCTATTTCGTCTAAAATGACTGTTGAAGTCAAAGGTAATTTTTGAGCACTTTTAGGCTTTCTACCTGCAAACTTGTGCAGCTCCTCTTTGATTAATTTCACGGTTTGAAACCAAAACTGTATTGCCTAGCACGTAAAGATAAAACCCTTTTGACGACATTCAAGGACCCATTTGTACAGGTTTTCCTAAACAGCAGGAAAGTAGACCTGATCACCAAGCGTTTGCCTCCCGTCCCCATCCGCTGCACGTGCTGGTAACAAGGATAACGATGGTGTATGATGACCATCATCCCCGTGGTGTCAGGTTGAACAAACAGCATATGGTACGGGTTACCTCATTTGACTGAGCTGTGGACTTTCAGCCAGAGTGTTGAGAGAAACTTCAAGATGTCTGGTGCTGGTCTCATTGGTGCAGCATCAGACAACAACATAGAATTACAGAGTGCATACTGCACAGCTCGTCAACCAGCAAACAGTTTTTACGAGTCCCCCCATAAGTCAACCTGACTTTCAGGGTAAAAATTTAGCAATTTTTTGACTTATATGTGAGCATTACTGAGCAACAAGTGACTATGGCGAAAATATACACAGAACTTCATCAACACACCTATATAGTGAAAAAGTGGAGAAATGTAACAATCTATTTCACTAAATGAACACAGTAAAAACATGAGATATCCCAAAAGCTTTAAATGGTGCCTTAAATCTTACCCGTTGGCGACTGGCACTTCCTTTCTTGCCACACTCATTGTCAAATGCTGGTTTACCTATGCCCGGTCCTGCAATCCTTGATGATTGATTGCTGAACATTGCTGGCTCACCGGCTTTCAAGGATGCATCATCTCCCAGGCCACAGCCCATTGATGCTATCCCTGCAGAGTTGGCATCATGCACACTTGGTGACAGCACTGGACCAAGCTGCTGCACACCCTTTAATACATCATCATTTCTTTATTATTACTGATATATTAATAACTATGGTAAATATTCACACAGATGAAAAACTGGAAAGAGACAAGCAAATGGACAAAAGAGCAAAAGCATATATTATTATTCTTATTATTATTATTAAAAAATCGTACACAAGGTACAGAAAATAGACATAATTAGTTAGCTATATTCTAGAAATATTAGTTAGCTCACTGTCCTTTAGAAGTCAGTGATAAACTTCCAGTAATAAACAAATGCAATGTCAACTAATTAACTGAATAAACCACTTGACAAAGCCGAACCTTTTCCAACGCATTCAAATCAATGTCCATGCTGGAGATGGAATCCTCTGTCATTACAAGTGATTCCTGTGAGCTTTGTGCCATTTCTTCAACATCATCGTGATTAGACCCAAGATCTGCAAGTAGCCAGTACAACAATCACATCAGTTAAATATTTACACAAAGAATATGCACTGCAGAATAATGCCCAATTTTATGAACTCTGGTTATAACTTGGAATAGCTATTCCAAAATCAGAGGATAACCCGAGGTTTATTCTCAGATTAAGTTTTGGCAACATCATAATAATATGACCATTTAAGTACAAGAATAACAGAAGTGTTTCAGATTGTTAAGCAACAGCTAGAATGGAGACTTTCTGGCTCAGGTATTAAAGTCCAGTGCATTAAAACTCAACAGCCTTAGCACTGGAGTGACTACAAGCATACTTGATGTTGCCCCTCTCTGTGGACAGCTATGTCAATGAACAATATGTACACTGTAACATACATACACACATAACAGAGGTACCAATGTACAATGTTTCCTTACACTACATAAATTACTTCCAAGGCAATTCACAATTCATCAAAATGAAACAGCAAAACAACAATGAAAAATAAAACCTAAATAAACCTAATCAGACATAAAACGCTGCATGCACAACTCCATGTAAACTTTGATAGGAAAAGATCACGTCCATTCCACAAATTCATGCTTCACCCACACGACTGATGAACCGGCTGCAGTCAGTTCAGAACGCCGCCGCCCGTCTGGTTACTGGCACCCGACGCTCCGATCACATATCACCGGTGCTCCGGCAGCTACACTGGCTACCGGTACGCCAGCGCGTCGACTTCAAGGTGGCCACAC
>Ga0056132_1000506_pt1 | contig 10063 bp, 11 predicted proteins | sample WorMetLIZISLAND2_3_FD_71119 | JGI IMG/M metagenome (GOLD analysis project Ga0056132, IMG submission 71119) | Marine gutless worms symbiont microbial communities from Max Planck institute for Marine Microbiology, Germany - Olavius clavatus LIZARD... ...
CCACAGGTATATTCGTCTTCTCGAGCTCGCCATTTCCGTCTATGTGCTCGTGGCCATTATCAAGAAGCGGCTGAAAATCGATGTCAGTTTCTACACAATTCTACAGATTCTGAGCCTCATTATCTTCAAATAAACTCAATGAAATTGATTTCTTAATGAAGAATCATACATAACCAACTGAATTTATTCAGATAAACGTTGGGGTACTAGTACAAGGTTTCCTCTTTTTGGCTAAGTTGGAACCAAGCCTATGAAACCAAACCATTCATCCTACTGCTGCCTTTGCTGCTCGCTGGCTGTAACCATCCCGAGCCGAAGCCGCCCCCTACTCCGACGGATACGGACTATTACCCGCAGGCGGAACAAAACCTCGAACGCATGCAATGCAGAGACCGTGCGGGTAACCCGATGTGGGTAAACCGGCACGGGGAACACTTCCGGCACACCTGCGAGAAGATCCAACGAGAAGGCGGCATCTTTCCCAATCCGAAGTGTATAGCGAATACAAAGAGCTGTACCGAGGTGCAACAGTGTCCGGCGGAGGAAATGCAATGAGCACATCGATCACCGAGCACGACGATGGGGTCGTCACCCGTCCGGGCGGTCAGCTCGACGATGGGGAGATGCGGGTCTTCGACTACCAGGCGGGGGCTCATCGCCAGCCCGACTGATCCTTCATGGATCGAAGCTTCTCCCGCATCGAGAAGTCGATGCATCAGAAGGCGAGCAGCACTCGGGGGGGACACAGTAACCATATCATCCCGGAGCACACCCCCATCAGTGACCAGGGGCGCATTAACACCTGTACGGCCAACAATTGGTGCGACATGTTGGAGATCCTTGATGGCCTCGATGGTGGCGACAGGACCGAGCAGCTCAGTCGTCTGTTCCTCTATTGGATCGCCAAGTACCACACGGGCGATACGGATCGTGACGCCGGGGCCACTTACGGTCCGCCACCCGTCAGCTTCGGAAGATCGGCGTCGTCGAAGAGAAGTGGCTGCCCTACCGAGCTACGACAGCCGCTGTCTTGGAGCCCCCGGGGCTGGACCTCTACACCATGGCCAGTAATAACCGGATCGAAGGTTTCTACCGACTGAGTTCCGTCAAGTCGTCCCGGGGGCTTGATGAGGCCGAGCTTGCCATCCGAGCCAATCATCCGGTGGTCTTCAGGGCCCCCGTCAGTCAAACCTTCGAGCGAGCTCGCGGTATGGAGGTCTTCGCGCCACCCGATTTCAAGGTGTCCGTGCGGTGCAAGGATGCACCGTCATTTATCGAGGAGTCCGTGCCGGGCAAGAGACACCTTACCCTCACGCACCTGTTCCGGATCGTCTTCCCGTGCTCATTCCGGTCGGGAGGCCTTCGGCTCGGCCGCAGGCTGTTTCTCGGCACTGGATTTTTCCGGTTTGGCGTCCTTGGACGAGTCCACGTCTTTTTTCTTTTCGCCCCCGCCTCGGGCTCGCCGCCTTGGTGCAGGTTTTTCTTTTTGCCGCTTTTGAAGTCCGTCTCGTACCAGCCGCTGCCCTCGAGCCGCAATCCCGCTGCGGAGACCAGCTTTCTCAATGTCGGTCACGTACACTTGGAGCAGTCTGCGAGCAGCGCCTCGCCGATCTTCTGGAGCGCTTCCAGCTCGTGGCCGCAATGCTCGCACCAGTATTCATAGAAAGGCATATTCGTACCTCGTCGATCGTCAGTTAGGAAAACTCGAAGCCAATGGGGCTTTCAGTGGGTGATTTCAACCAGGGTTCTACCTTCAAGGAGTCAGGGCCCTCCACGGTCGATGTATCAAGAGCTTTGGGTGCGGCTCTTTCTGAAACGACGCGGAGAAACCCGGAGACAAAGGCCAGCCGACCATTAGGATGAGTCGTGCCCACCATTGGGCGTACTCGATATCTTCTGTTTTGCCGCAAATGAACGCGAATGGATGCAAATGGGCGATGTTATAGCTTTGTTGTTTCCGGGTATAGGTAATGTGTAGGGAATCTCTTTATCGAATCCTGGAAATGACAAAGCCGGGAGAAGCTATGGTTTTCCTATCTCACGCAACGGCGCTACGACGCAACGGGTTATCAGGTACGGCCTTGACGTGGTGCCGTTGCGCCGTTGCGTGAGCTATTCTAGCTCAGCTAATCGGTCAATCCGTTTACAACACACTTGATTGTCTTTTTTACCGCCAATGGACGCGAATGAGCCGAAAAGGTCGGTTCATCCTCGTCGATTTTTCTTGAATAGATTTGCGTTGATTGGCGTTTATTTGCGGCTGAATCTTCTCCCCGCAGCGCTTACTCGATATTTTCCGGTAGGCGCAGCCCGCCGCCTAGGCAATCCCTGCCGGTACGGTCGACCCGACCACGGAGCTTTTCGAATCCACGGGGCGGCCTGGATCGCTAGGTCTCAGAGCGAGTTGGCCTGATAGGGACGGTGCGCAACCTCCACAAGGTGTCCGATAAACCGGTCTCGACTCTCGGATTTTGGACCCCCGGTGTCGTTCCAAAAGAGCCGCGCCCAAGGGCTTTGTGGTCAGGTTAGGCGCCTCCTTCGAGAGAGGGCCTCTATCTGGATCATACCTGTAATACTGTCACAGTCTCACAAGCTCTACGGCGACCAAGGATCCCGGCAACGCCCGGGTCCGACGGAGTCCGGGTGGCGTAGCCGAACCTCAAGCCTCAAGACCCGAGCTGACGCGATGAGCGCCTCATCAGGGCCTCGCAGAGGGCATAGGCGGTATCGTGCAGACGGCCGGCCCCGATAGCCTGGGCGGTATCGGTCAAGCTTCGAAACGGGTTGTTGCCTCGGTCCGCAGGGGAATCGCCAAGCGTTCACACAGGCGACTCCAGACAAGGGGGGCTTGTCGGCATAAGCGTTCGTAGCACACAAAGAGGCGTTGCTCGTCATCCTCGGGTACCTATTCCAGTAAGAATCCATAGACGCCGATCCACTGCACCAGCCAGTATTCCAGCTCGGTCGGCCCATAGGGCGTGTCGATTGCCGCTCCCCATTCGAAGGGTCGGTGATCACTGTCGAACTCATGATGCACGAGCCAAGCCATATAGCGGCGTGCGAACCGGTCGGAACGGTGCCGCACAACGAATCTCCGATGCTGCGTCAGCAAAGATCGTGCCTGCTCGGTCGGGTTACGAAACGGAATCAAGATGATGGCGTTGGGAAAGCCCTAAGTAATGCGGTCAGACGCAGCAGGTTGTTGTTCTTCGAGAGATAGCGTTTCTTGTTATGTCCGCGATTGATCAGGTCGATATAAACTCGAAAGGCGGCGATGGATTCATCCGCCAGTGGGACGCTCACGAGTCGATCCTTGCGGATATAATTTCCCCCGAATGAGCGATAAGCGTATCCTGACGCTCAAGCAACCGATCGGGTCTGTGCCCTCATTACGCCCTGGAACTTTCCGATCGCTATGATCGCCCGCAAGGTCGGCGCGGCCCGGGTCGCCGGTTGCCCGCCAAAAAACCTCTTCTTAAGGCCTCCGGACTGTCGAAGCCGATGCGTAGGCCATCGCCGTGAGCCCTTTCCGCCTCGTCTATCTGCGGCCGCGATCCCGCAGCAATCTTGGCCCATGTATTCGGCGCCAATACAAAGGGCATATCCCGATAGGTCAGAGCGCTGAATTCCGTGGAATCGTACAGGGCCCGCATCAGCACCGTGGTCCTGAGACCTGGCAAAACCACTCACGAACACATGCGACACCGCCCCGGATACGGGCGATCTCACGGCGAAGAGTCGGCGCTCCAGAGCAAAGCTAACTTCGAGGACCGCGGGATTACCCAAGGCCAACCGATGCAGAAGCCTTGCCGGAAAGTCGTACATTGCGCTGGCCCACCACAAGCCGAACTGCAACATGGGCGGTGGCGATCATGGCCCTGAAAGAGGACCTCGACTTTTTCAAGGTGCCCTTGCCTCGCGGGCGAGATGTCCGTACTCCGGGTATAATGGTGACTTGGTGAAATTCCATCTCTGGAATTTTCCAAATCTCGACGCGAAAATAAGCACTTGCGTGCTTAAAAGCTGGCGGGGCATCCTTGACTCGCACCGGTACCTTGAATTCTTCAAGGTGCCCGAATACCGCGCAGATAACAAGCTGCGAGGGGCCTTGTTCATGTTGATCCCCAAACATCTCGACGATTTGGCCCGGTACCTCTCCGGCAGCCTGCCCAAGGGCTTGCAGGTGTTGCAAGAAGATATCGACCGCAATCTGCGCGCATCCCTCGAAGGAGGGTTGGCCAAGCTCGATTTGGTTACGCGCGAGGAACTCGATGTCCAGACAGCGGTGCTCGCGCGCACCCGCGAGAAGCTGGAACGGCTGGAGACGGTGGTGGCGGAGCTCGAGCAACGGCTCGGCGTCGGTGAGGGCCTGCAACAGCGCCCCACACCGAGCGAGTCGACCACTACACCCACTTGAGTCTCTGTGTCCTCAATAGCCGGGCGCGGGAAGGAATCCAAGCACCGGCCGTAACCGTAGAAGTCCATCTCGGAGGTGGTCTGCCGGTGCTCTCCATCGTCGGTCTGCCCGAGCCGGCGGTAAAGGAGAGTAAAGACCGGGTGTGGGGGGCTCTGCTCAACAGCCACTTCCGGTTTCCCGCCGGCCGCGTGACCATCAACTTGGCTCCGGCGGATCTACCCAAGGAGGGCGGGCGCTTCGATCTGCCCATCGCCGTCGGAGTTCTGGGCGCATCCGGCCAGCTCGCGGGCAATCTCCTGGACCGTTTGGAGCTGATCGGGGAGCTCGCCCTGTCGGGAAATCTGCGTCCGGTCACGGGGGGCCTGCTGGTAGCCCTGGCGGCATGGGATGCGGGTCGGGCATTGCTCCTGCCGCGCGCCAACGCCGAACAGCAGCTCGGACTCTCCACCCGGGCCTATCACCGGATAATCTAAAGTGGCACGCACCATTGCTGATCTGGCCGCTAGCAAGCGGATCGAGCCCCTTCACCTGAGTGAGGCCATCGGCTATCGTCGATTGGACCGTGCCGACCCGACGAGTCGAGCACCTTGAGGGAACCTTGAAAAGCTCGAGGAGCCCTTGCAGCGCAAGGAGATACGGCCATTTTCAATTGAATTCTTGGGGAAGTGCCACGGAGAAACCGGGCGACCTTATCCGCATCCCGCTCTCATCAAAAATCTCGTAACATACTGTTTTACAATTGAATTAGTTCGTACCGCCAAGCGGCTTCACGGACTGTAAAGCCGAGATGCCTAGCCTTCACACCAGTGTCTGAACGGTCTCGGTTCCCCGTGGCCCCCTATCTTGCCACTTGTTTGCTGCGCGACAGCGCGCCACCTAACGGTGGGGTGGGTTCTCTTTTGAACGGAACCACGGCTTCTTGATGGCTCAACCCGATCCTCTTCGGGTGTTTGCCGATCGTAGAATCGACAACATTCAGGTCGAACGTCTCGTTGACAATCTCTGCCAATATCCCGTGCCCACAATCAGGCGAGACCCGGTATAGGTACGTTGGAATTTTTAAGGCTCCCTTCGAGGTCCCCGCGAGTGGACAGCCGGGAGGCTGCAAGCTACACTTGCAGCCTCAAATCGGGGGCCATAGCTCAGCTGGGAGAGCGCAACACTGGCAGTGTTGAGGTCGGCGGTTCGATCCCGCCTGGCTCCACCAAGCCTGAGGATACCTTCAAAGCTTGCAAGGATGCGATTTTTGAAAAATACTCTCGAGTAAATCCGGTCCGATACGACGACCGGATTTTTTTTCCGGGCTTACAGGACCTTGGGTTTTTCCGAGGTACCTATAAACCGTCCCCATCGTCTAGAGGCCTAGGACATCGCCCTTTCACGGCGGCAACAGGGGTTCGACTCCCCTTGGGGACGCCAAACCATAAAACTATCAAAGGGCTGTGCTGTTTCTCGGCCAACCCTTTGTTTTTTTTGACTGCGGGATTATTTTTTTGGGCATCGTTATTGTTTTGTTGTTTCCAGGATTCGATAGAGAGATACCCTCGCATTGTGTATACTCGGAAGCAACAGAGCCATAACGCACCCATCGGGTGATGCACCACTCGGTAGGTGCGGGCTTGCCCGCGCTTCCGGCACTGGTGAGACACTCCGACTCCACCACGGGCACCTCGAATGCTTCGAGAGGTCCTTGGTCTACCGGACAGAAGTCCTCATTCACCCCCCCGTCAGGTTCATATGGTGGAGGAGAAAGCGGTCGGACCCGAGGCCGAACTCATGGCCTTTGGGCTTGTGTTGCATGGCCGTGCGGATGGCTTGGCCCAGCCGGGCGGTATCCCCCGGATACCGGCGTAGGATATGGCACAGATCCAAGGCCTGCTCTTGGCCTAGGCATGGCACCAACCGACCATCGGCGGTGACCCGCACCCGGTTGCAGTCGCCGCAGAAGTTGTGGCTATGGGGGGATATGAAGCCCACCCGGGTTTCGGTATCCGGGATCCGGTAGTAACGAGCCGGCCCCCCCGTGGTTTCCGTGGTGGGGATTAGCTGGAATCGGGCTAAGAGGTCGGAACGGATGGCGTCGCTGGAGTAGAATGCCTCTGCCCGGTCATGGGCCCCGATCCTTCCTACGGGCATCTCCTCGATAAAGCTGATGTTGACACCCTTGTTCACCGCGAACCGCACCAAGTCCGGGACCTCGTCGTGGTTGCGATGCTTGAGGATGACCACATTGAGCTTGATGTGCTCGAAGCCGGCGGTGAGGGCGGCATCGATGCCGCGCAACACGGAGCCGAGGTTTCCGTTGCGAGTGATACTGTGGAAACGTTCCGGCCGCAAGCTATCCAGGCTGATGTTGATCCGTCTGATACCGGCGGCCCGGATCGGCCCGGCCAATTCCTCGAGCCGAGAGCCGTTGGTGGTGATGACCAGCTCGTCGAGTCCGGGTAGGGCGGCGATCTCGCGTATGAGCCCCAGGATATTGCGGCGCACCAAGGGCTCACCGCCGGTCAGGCGGACCTTACGGACACCCAGCTCCACGAAGGTCCGGGCGATCCGTGCGATTTCAGCGAGATCGAGTAGCCGGTCATGGGGTATGAAGCTTCGACCCGGCTCCATGCAGTAGACACAACGGAGGTTACAGCGGTCGGTGACCGAGATGCGCAGGTAAGTGATCCGACGGCCGAAGCGATCGGTCAGGGCGGTGGGTGAGGTGGGCGTGATCTCAATGGTCACCGGAAAACCTATTCCCATTTCCGAACGGCTCAGTGATAACAGGATGTCTTGGAAAATTCAAGGTGCTCTGATCCCACCGTCACCGACACGAAGCGGCTCGGTCCGGGCAGCCATTCGGTTGTCCGGTCCGAGCGGGCACCATGGGTTGACAAGTTTCGATGATCTCTACAGAATTCTTAGCCCAGCTTCCAACCGGCGGGGGCTCTGTAAGGGGACCTTGAAGAATTCCATCCCTGGAATTCTTCCAGTCGCGAAGCGAAAATCTTTCACTTCGCTCGGGTTTTTCAAGCACTGGCGTGCTCGGAAAATGGCAGGGTATCCCGGATCCCACATGGCTGCTCGGCACGTTTCGAGTCGGTCTCCCGACAGTCCATATTCTTTACGATTTTTCTAAGAAGGAGAACTCAGCTTGGCCAACTCGATCCAGGCCCGAAAGCGTGTCCGCCAGGCGGAGAAACGCCGGCGGCATAACGCACCCCTTCGCAGTACCATGCGCACCGCCATGAAAAAAGTCATCCGGCTCATTCAGGCGGGGGATAAACAGGCGGCGGCAGAGGCCTTCAAGGCGGCGGCTCCGGTTATCGACAGTGCGGCCGGCAAGGGGCTCATCCACCACAACAAGGCGGCCCGCCACAAGAGCCGGCTCAACGCCCACATCAAGGCCATGGCCTAGGAGCAAGGCCATCCCTGCACCGGACGCCCATCACCCGCTTCCACATCATGGACATCGCCTACCCGGCAACCCGCATGCGCCGCATGCGCCGCGACGAATTCTCCCGCCGCCTGATGCGGGAGACCCACCTACGGCCGGATGACCTGATCTACCCGGTATTCATTCGAGAAGGGGTAGAGCAGCGGGAGCCGGTATCCTCCATGCCGGGGGTGGAACGGCTCAGTATCGATCTGCTGGTAGCCGAGGCGCGAGAGGTCCGGGCCCTGAGTATCCCGGCCTTGGCGCTATTTCCCGTCATCCCGGCGGCGGCCAAATCCGAGGAAGCTTGGGAGGCCTATAATCCCGAAGGACTAGTCCAACGTGCCGTACGTGCGCTCAAGGATGCCGTGCCGGACCTGGGGATCATCACGGACGTGGCCCTGGATCCCTTCACCAGTCATGGCCAGGATGGCCTCATCGACGCCACCGGCTATGTCGTGAACGACGAGACGGTGGAAGTACTCGTCCGTCAGGCCCTGTCCCATGCCGAGGCCGGGGCGGACTTAGTGGCCCCCTCGGACATGATGGACGGTCGCATCGGTGCCATCCGCGCCGCGCTCGAAGCCGCGGGTAAAACACACACCCGTATCCTGGCCTATTCCGCCAAATATGCCTCGAGCTTCTATGGACCGTTTCGCGATGCGGTGGGCTCTGCCGCCAACCTAGGTGGCGGCAACAAGTACAGCTACCAGATGGACCCGGCCAATGGCGATGAAGCCCTACGTGAGGTGGCCCTGGACCTACGCGAAGGGGCCGACATGGTCATGGTCAAGCCCGGCCTGCCTTACCTGGACTTGGTCCGGCGCATCAAAGACCGCTTCGGGGCCCCGACCTGCGTGTACCAAGTCAGCGGTGAGTATGCCATGCTCAAGGCCGTGAGCCGGAACGGTTGGCTCGAAGAGCGGGCTACCGTCCTCGAGACCCTGCTCAGCATCAAACGCGCCGGAGCGGACGCCATCCTGACCTATTACGCTAAAGACGCCGCCCGCTGGCTACAGGACTGATCCGCACAGCGGCACCTCCCATGGCCGACCAATACGCCGTCATCGGAAACCCCATCGCCCACAGTAAATCGCCGCTCATCCATACCGAATTTGCCCGCCGGACCCGACAGCGGCTCACCTACGGACGCATCCTGGGCAACCCGGACGACTTCCCGGCGGATGTACGCCGCTTTTTTGCGGCGGGCGGATGCGGGATGAATGTCACCCTGCCCTTCAAGGAGCAAGCCTGGGCCATCGTCGACCGCCGGAGCCCCACAGCCGAGCGCGTGGGTGCGGTCAATACCCTGACCCGGCTCCCCGACGGCCGTCTGGGCGGGGACAACACGGACGGCATCGGCCTAGTGCGGGACCTGTGCGCAAACCACGGCTTCGATTGCGGCGGCAAACGGATACTCCTGCTCGGAGCCGGAGGTGCCTCCCGTGGGATACTGCCGACCCTCCTGGAGGCGGGACCGGACACCCTGGTCATTGCCAACCGTACGGCTACCAAGGCCCTCGATTTGGCTGCGGCCCCCGGGCCGGATCGAGTCGACGGCTGCGGGCTGGAAGGGCTGCAGGGTCGGTGCTTCGACCTGATCGTCAACGCCACCTCCGCCGGTCTTGGGGGAGGCGTACCGACCATCCCTAGTGGCTGCTTGGCCCCAGGTGGCTGGATCTACGACCTGCTTTACGGCGATACGCCGACTCCCTTCCTGCGCTGGGGTCGGGAGCAGGGCGCGGCCCGAGTCCTGGATGGCCTGGGAATGCTGGTGGAACAGGCCGCGGAGTCCTTCTTCCTATGGCGCGGCGTACGTCCCGCGACGGCCCCGGTCATTGCCCGACTCCGAGGTAACGGATCGCACACAGGGGCATCTTGAAACATTCGGGGTACCCCTGCCAAGCCCGGAGGCTAGGTCATTTTTCAGGCATGTCAGTGCTTGAAAAAACGGCTCTCTTGCGTTTGGTGTGGGTAGCGGGTCATAGCGATCTGACTACAAGTCGTGATGGGAAGCCCCGACTTGACGACGAACGGAGAAGTTGGCAGCCGGGTCAACTTATCCGCCAAGGTAGAAGATGGTAATCAGGACCATCTGTCGGGGAGCGGCTCGGCCTGCACCGCGCTCTGAGCGCTGTGGCAGAGCTCGCGTAACGTCTCCTGGAACCGGAAGGTGCGGTGTGTCTTGGGGTTTCGGCTCTTGAGTTCCGTGAATTGGGCTA
>Ga0056132_1000507_pt1 | contig 10054 bp, 7 predicted proteins | sample WorMetLIZISLAND2_3_FD_71119 | JGI IMG/M metagenome (GOLD analysis project Ga0056132, IMG submission 71119) | Marine gutless worms symbiont microbial communities from Max Planck institute for Marine Microbiology, Germany - Olavius clavatus LIZARD... ...
GGCCTGACTCAGTACTTTTTTAGAACTAGAACGGGATGACCTAGATTGCGCCAATCAGCGTGCGCCATTTCTTCAAGACCAGGCGGGAGTGCTACAATTGAAATTAGTGAGGCCTAGAATGTATTTAATGGGAAACGATACCGAGATTTTGCCTTAGTTGTTATTCACAACACTATACAGATCATACTTCATTTCATATTTTAATCATGAATTGTGAGTTTTGTCATAATTTACAGAAAACAGCGTGACAGAGAGAATGTTCTTCCCCAGTCGAAATTTTGTGTCCGGTGTTATTTATACACTGAAATCTAAACAAGAAAGCTGAGCTATCGCAAAGATATGGCCGCGCGATGCGCCCAATACTCCTATATGGGTGCCCTGAAAAATTTCGAGAGTCCTGACTAGCCCACGGCTACACTTTTCATAAAAATTTGTAATGGGTTTTGTTCCGATCGATACTAAGAATGTGTGTACAAAACAGTGGCGGTTCTAGGAAAAAATATTTGGGGGGCCTGGCCCCTCATCATTTGGGAGGCAACCACGGCTAAGCGAAATCCAATTAGTGGTGTATTGCCAAAAAATTAGATGGGTATATGCTAGAAACGTGGCGCCGAGCAGCGAGCGCTAAACGCTGAAAGCGCGAGGATCGAGGCGCCAAGAGGCGTGGGGTTCTTGGGGGACACCCCCCTCCCCAGCCGACTAGGGGATCTGGGGAGCGTCGTGAGCTCCCCAGCGGGGTCCGGGGCGAAGCCCCGGCCGCCAACGCATTCTAGGTATATTTCAGGGCCTCAGAATCCTTCTAGTAGAAACAATGTACTACGGAACCAATCAAAAATTTGGGGGGCCTGGGCAAGATTTGGGGGGGCCTGTGCCCCCCTGGCCCCAGCCTAAAACCGCCACTGAGTGCATACTTTGTGCTGTTTATCATGTAGGCCTATAGGTATATGTTTAAATAAGCATTATTTTCTCTGTATACACTGATTGAGTTACAATCTGCATTCTGTAATGTATTCTGTAATGATAATTCAGGAAAAAATTCAAAAGGTGCCATAGTACAAATTCAAAATTCGACTTTATTCCGTGAAATTCAAACATCGACTATGACATTTCGCATATTTAACGCATTTCTGCTTAATCTCCACCCAATCAAAAATCCCCACAAAATTCCCACAGGCCCATTGGGATTCATCACAGTCTCCATACCCGTCCCATACCCATACCCATGGGAATCCCCATGGGAATCACCATACCCACGGCAGCCCTGGCGATAAGCTTATAGGGTAAATGGGTAATTCGAGGTAAAGCAACAGGCCGGCAAGGCAACATACGTGAGTCTGACACTAACGCTGCGACACAAGATGACATGTTAATATTTTGACTTCTTGCTTTAAATTCGTCCTCATTTGGGCGATGTCCGGTGAATCATCAAAACGGGCTGCAGCAGTGATTCATTATCGTCGTTCGCGTACCCGAAGCTTTACGACAGATTTCCATGCTCGAGGGACGATCGTGTGCCAGTAGATAGTCGTCTAAAACCGTGAGGTCGGCGTGTGATTGTGTGAGCATAATCTGGTGGACCCATGTGGTACGTGCACGGCCGACCACTCGCTGCTGGCCAATCCATTCCTGGAAAGGCAGCGTCCCTTGGCGCGCACAATACCGGTACCATGACCGGTACAGAGTGTTGATGATGCAGGGACGGTGAGTGGCAGTCGAAGTGACATAACAACGATTGCACTACACAACATATTCAAGGCAACTGAAAGGTCATCCCGTTTAGCCAACGCAAAGTGAAAGTGTGCGCTACAAAGGCGTCGATCCCCCGAGGGGCGAGGAAGCGATCCATCCAAAAATACTGGAGTGAGAATATCTTTTTGCTTCCCCAAAACGACGCCAAAAGCACCAAAATGTACTGATTTGCATGCAAAATTACCAAAAATTTTCCGCGGGGCATAGCCCCGGACCACACACGGAGGTGGACGCACCCTCCCCAGCCTTCTTCCCTTCGGCACTCCGGCGCTTCGCACCTCCACGCCTCGGCCCCTCCATCGTTCGCTCCCAGGATCTGGGCTCGTTTATTCGCTTTAATATTTAGGTTCTCACAACGGAAATGATTTTGTGTTTTTCTGACCTCGTTATTGCAGCAATAAAACGTTTCTGTATCGATTTGCAGCGTCGTCTCCAGTGTAAGGATAGCTCATATTGCGGCTCACCCAACGAAATTTTTGCGGGGGCTGTGCCACCTGACCACTGTAACGCCCATAAAATGGAGTTTGCAGACCTAGTTCAGACAAACAACGGAGTAGTGTATTCCTACCGTTAGGCCTGCAGCGACAGGTTACAGTTACCAGCGACCCGTAAAAGTACCGTGCTCAGCAACAGAACAAACAAGAGTAAAATCAGTCATGAGACATGAGGTGAGAATAGACGCTGAACGATTGCAGGCACATGTATCACCATCGAACGCGATAGGTCTAACACACTGATCAACAATGACAGAACATAATATCATAATCATTAATGTACGTACATATTGTACAGTATACTAACCACGATTCACAGACATTCTGCTATTGCAATAGGCTATGCTTTGTACAGAGCAACTCAGCTTGTTAAAATAACAGCACATTATTAACCTAATAAAGCAATCGCATGATTCGCATCTAACAGTATATATCTTCTAGATAGGAAGTAATAAGATGCCGTAAATGTGAGTGAGTCCACGCGTTTAATTGGGTTATCGTTAATGAACTGACAAGACGTCGACTGAAAAAGCGGACTGCAACACGGCTGGAAGATTTAGCTTTCTTGGAAAAAGTTTCTAGATTTTTAAAGGTTTTTGTCGCGCAAAGCTACACAAAGCTACACAAAGCGCGGTATTCTACAGCAAGTTGTCCGTCATCCGTCTGTCCGTCTGTACGTTGGCCTGTGTCCTGTACCTCCATAGAGCTTGAACTTGCAGTCGAGATAAAATTACAACACAACGTTGCTGGCGGACGTATAGACACATAAACGCATAAAATGTCGGCGAGATGAACAAGTTACTGCTCTATGTGCTCCGAGACAGAATTTTGTGCTGTGATATTTTTTCTTAAAAATGTCATGGCTCACATTGTAGGCCTATTCTTCATTCATATCAATCGTTGTTAATAGCAATAGGCCTGACACAAAATACAAATAAAAACAAATACAACAGATATATTAAGTCGCGCTAATAATAAAGTCATAGTTTATTAAATTCATTTCTTATTTCACTTAGACGAAATAAAAACATTTAATAAATATGGCACGCAACAGCCATTCGACGTAGCCTACGTTGCCATGGTTTCAAAGTCATCAATGACGTCAGCAAGCAGCAATAAGATGCTGCGTCGTCGAAGAAACAGATGAGACTGAACGACGTAACTCGAAAGAGAAGTTGGCTGTTCCGACATTTCTGCACGAATTATTGTACGGTAAGCTAAGGTTGTAGAAATTTTTACCGCGCGATGCACTATAGTGCAAAGCGCGGTATTGAGATTGCATGTCGTCCGTCCGTCTGTCCGTCAGTCTGTTACCTTCGTGGATCAGGACCACATCGGTTGGAAATGTTGGAAACTAATTGCACAATTAGCCAAACACCTTCGTTTTTCGTAGCCCAAACGCCATCTGCCTACTAACAGGGAAACAGGGAAATTTGGGGGAGACTAGAGGTGGGGTGGGGAAAAAGTGGCAACATCTCTGAAACGCGTAAAGGGAGACAAAAAGTTACTATGGAGGGACTATATAAACTCACCAACGCTCTTTCGAACCGCACCATCCCCGACCCTCTACGGCCTCCTCTTCCCCAAGATTGGGGGTTCGCAACCCCACCCCCAAAACCGAAAGTCCAATCGCTATTATCTCACGAAAGGGTGAAGCTACGGACTTCAAATTTGGTCAGAACATTCAAAGGGTCCATCCGAACATAAGCTTATTTAGAATTTCGGAGAAAATGGAGCATGCCATGCATGGGGAGACAAGAGGTGTGGTGGGAAAAAGTAGCGTGCTGGAGCAAAAAGCGGCAATATCTCTAAAACGCGTAAAGATAGAGGAAAAGTTACTACGGAGAGCCTAAAGGAAATCACCAACGATCTTTCGAACGGTATACCGTCCTCGACACCCTACGGCCTCTTCTTCCCCAAGATTGGGGGTTCGCAGCCCACACCCAAAACTCCAATCGCTATTATCTCAGGAACGGACTGCAAATTTGGCCCGTATATTCATAGGGTCCATCTGAACAAAAGTCCATCAAAAATTTTGGAGAAAAGGGAGCATGGGCGTATGCAGGGACTGCCCAAATTGTTTGAATACCCCCTATTATCTCAGGAGCGGGTAAAGCGACGAACTTCAAATTTTGTAGGCACATTCTTAGTATCGATCGGAATAAAAGCCCATTAAAAATTTCAGGAAAAGTAGCCGTGGGCGTACTCAGGGACTCTCGAAAACTTTCAGGGCATCCATGTATTGGGGCGCATCGCGCCGTCATCTTTGCGATAGCTCAGCTTTCTCGTTTATGTTAAGCACGTCAGCAGAGCTTTAGCTACATGTATACGTCATAGCGCTGTAATAGGCCAATACTATAGGCTATGCTGCACTAAATTTGCTTTTTTCTCTGACTCTCTGTCTGTCTACAAAAGTACATTTTAGCACGAAGAAGGTGTCACTAACTGATAGTTTCAGGCTCCAGCATTGTAGCTTTTCAAGAGAGAAGTTTCATCCAGAATGTTTCTAAATGATTATCCGTTGCCAGTGGAATAAATGTGAGTGGACATAGCGCGCACACTTTTGCGATGTCTATACGGAATAAACTTTCATTTGCTTTGATTTGCTCACGTTAATGCAAAATGTTTCGCTGTTGCAGCCCGTTCTGTTGGACCGTTCTGTAGGCAAGACAGTTCCTGAACTCACATAATGGCGGGAGTCTTGGCTGTCAATCGACAGGTGGGCTTACCTACATCAGAGCACATTTTACTTTCTATTGTTGCATTTAGAATACTCTAAACTAAAAATATAAAAAATATACTAAGATACGTTAAAATACAACGTGATATTGTAATAATGCTTCGATAATGCAAAACTTTTATGTTAGCCTTGTAAAGAAAAATTTAGATATCTCTGTGAACTTCGCCTAATCGGTCCTTATCTTGATTTCAGAACAGCCAGTAACCGCCACTATTCGCCACAAACTTGACTAATGTAATTTATTGTAGTGCGGTCTTCCAAAATTTCAAATAAATCTTCTGCAGATGTCATTAGTCTTGTATCAGTGCACCGTGTACGACCTAACTTGGCGCTGCGTTTAATAATTTGGCTGTTTAAACGTTCCCGCCTTTCCACTTTCTTCAATTGTCCTCTCTTACCACTCCTTTTTTTCTTAGCCCACCAGATCAAAACCCTTAGGTGCATGGCGGCGTGGTGCAATGGTTAACACGTTGGTCTCGATCAACGAAATTGTTCTGCATCGGACCCGGTTACTACTTGAATGCATGGGTGACTGTCTGCTGACATGTAAACCATCTCGGTATGTACTGTGCCAAACCACCTATGTATAAGTAAATTCAGTACCAGCCTGTCTGGCTGGGGTTAGGCGGGGCGAGTTCACTTGTGTCGGGTGGCAGCTATAGTGTGACCCCTCATAGCTCTGAAATGGCTTGTTCAGGAGAGCTATATCGTCGTTTAACCTTTTAACCGTTAACATTCTCCTTAACAGTTAACTCCCTAAATCTCAAGAAATACCGTAACATACTTGGGCCTAGGGCAGTCGGACACCCAACATTTAGGTGATTTAGCCTCGATTTCTTGTCCCTGATATGAACCACCTTAGTCTACGACAAGAAGATATCGCGAAAATTGTAGAAATATTGTAGAAAACTAGCAGCGCTCTTGTACAACACTCGTACCGACTCGTATTATGGTCATATCCTACTTGTGACGGCGACTTAAACGAATAATGTTAACACGTGTATTTTGCCGGTTTGTGTGACACCCTGTATGTACTGGTTCGCAGACTACTGATTGGCCGAAGAAAGATTCTTTACACAGGTCAATGTCACATCTCTGCTATTGTTGACTCGTCTATTTTGTCTTTAGTATACATTACACATTAATTGACGTATATTACTTACAGTTCTGTTTTGTCAGGCGCCCGAGAGATCAGGTGATGAGGCGCCTTAGCGATTGAGGTAAGTAAATGGATTTATAAAGCGCCAAATCGAGAATTGAATCTGAGGCGCTGGGGTGGGTCCCTGGGGGGCGTCAGAGAACGCCACTTGAAAAGTTTTAAGGTGTTTCTTGCAAGTGACTAGAGAGTCACGAGTGTGACGTTAGTGTTTACTCCGTTTGAAGTAGGGAATTGACGAGTGTGTTACTGTAACGGTTGTGTTACTGAGGGGGGCTGGGCGCTATGTTTATGGGCGGGTCGAGCACGTGACGACAGTCAAGACAACCACGCGTATAAGCTGTTCACTCGCAGAACCCAACTACCAAGATCCGATATACTTTGTGTGTTTGGATTTCATATGCACTGTTTTTGGTCTGTCTGTCTGTCTGTCTTCATGTCTTTTCTGTATGATTGGCTGATCGCAGAGCTCCACTATGCTAAACTGCACGTCAGCTGACCATCCCCTCCCGCGCTTCCCTTACTGGTAACAATTTTACCCCCGCATGAGTAACATCAACGTCACACAATCGATCGATTGACTAGTTGATTGATTGATTGATTCATTGATTGATTGATTGATTGATTGATAGGCATCTTTCTTGTATACGAATCTCTAAAAGGGTAATTAGTTTCGTACTCGATACAAGCGTTAGAGCCAAGCTGGCGCCTGCAGTCTTCACGTAATCAGTGATGCGGTTATAAACCCGGCTGCAGCAGCTGCAGCTGTTACTTCTGCCAGGCCTTTGGTTATCAATACCATCCAAGCCGTAGAACACCGCAAATATGGCTATAGATCTAACCAAATTATGCTCTTTACTTTGGATCAACGACTTGCCCAGCGCTGTTACATGACTTCTTGACTGCAAGTCTAGTCCCTTAATTACTATGCCAGTAAGCCACATTATTAAGTGTACTTTACTGTTTAATTGATATATTGCTTGTTTGATTTTGTCGTGTGTTTTTACAGCTTGAAATCCGAGTTTCTGCCCGGTAAACGATAGACCGTGTTTAGCTGATCACTCTACATGTAGCCTAACTATAAAGTAGCATAAACAAATAACAAGTGTTGGAGTACAACAACAAACGAACTCTGTTAGACTAACTTTAGTTCATTTTTTGTTCGTGTTTGTGTTTTTGTTGTTGTGTTTTTGTCCTGTTATAATTACTGTTTTTTATCCTGTGTTATAGCTGCCTTCGTGTGAAAAATAGTGATTATGTGATACTAAATAAACCACACAGCCAAACTCCATTACTTCAACCCACAACAAATCGAAGTAATGTACTTTGGACTTTAGCAGCCGATGTTAAATTCAAACTAGTCTTTAGATGGCTATATTTTTGATGTTCCTGTTCATACGCAAAATAAACTACGACTATTATTTATGATTTTGTTTCATCGGATATTTTGTCGGGGTTACTCGGAGTTATTCGGAGTTAAGGAACGTCCAAAGTGATCTTTAGGAATTTTTGGTTTGTAACATACTCATTCTAGAATGTAGCTGTTTGTTGTGATATTGCATTTGCAACTTTCTCCCGCACACTTTTCATTGCTTATTTTATTTTGTTTTCATGGTAATTTGTTTGAAGTTTAATTTTATTAACACAGGTGGCCACTGGCCTGTCAGTGAGTATTACGCTTTCATGGCAGTCTTACCTTGTGTCTGTTAGGCTACTATTGTTTTTTTTGCGTGGAAAATAAACATGATAATGTTGATGATTGTTAGCCATCTAACACAGCTTTATTTGCCAATAGTGGCAGCAAAGTTAGAAACATAATCAACGGCATCAAAGCACTGAAGATTATAATAATGAAGTCAAACACTTAATGTCTATTCTAGCTGTGTGTATGTGTAGAGATAAAGGACTCGAAGCATCGCAGCTACGGAGCCTCTTACCAGTCACCGTACGCCATGGTCCCGAAGAAAATCGGTGAATAAGCTAATGAATTTCTTTGTGGATTATCTGATAATAAAATATGCAAATTTATCAAACGGTAATGTGAAGCCTATTACACAATCGGTAAGTGAGTAACTGAGTATGCTTATTTAACTTGTGTTAACTGAAGTCAAGAACTCACGATCACATGGCACTAGAAAAATATCATCGCAGTCGTCTTCCTCCTGTTTCTCCCCTCCTCCTCATCATCATTGTCATCATATCATGTGCATTATATTTATTTTACTTTATATCCCTTTCGTATGGACGCGGGCTTTTTAAAATCAGCTCAGCCCTCGGCCCCACAGGACGATGGTTCTCCTGTTAGTGTCAGGCCACACAAGGTAAGATGCAAGGTAAAATACAAGGTAAGAAGAAGACCTATTTTACAAGCGTTATAAAGTATTACGATCCGATGTTTTCTTTTTTAAGTAAATTGCCCGATTGATCAATCAGTCAATTAACCAGTCAGAATTTTCAAAGTGGACTGAGTAACATAGGTACCAGAAAGTCGAGTATAGTTAAACAGTATGATAGTTACAATTAAATTGTGCTAGTGGACTGATGGTGATGACAGATATCGATAGAATACACTCGTCGTACGACAAACTGCACGGAGCCGGATCGCACAGTCGTATGACGGAGAACGAGATTCGAATGCTTCGTCTACACCCCAACCACGACGCGAGCGACATGAACAGGCTCCTCGAGATCGCACGAGTCTACGACACGTCGGCGAAACGACACCGCATCATGCACGACCTTGAGGTCACCAAACAAAAGGAACGGCTTCTTGGTCAGCTAAACTGCTGTGCAAAAATAATAGAAATCATAATAGGTGTCAGTTATAGTGGCTCCTCGCTGTCTGGTGTCCGCAGTAAAGTATTTTTTTACTTTTACATATTTGTTTTAAATGGCTTGGAAATTTTTTCCAGCTTTTGAATCTGGGATATAGCCTAGAACGAGTCTGGGCACAACGTAGAATCCGAGTGCACAGAGCTTGAACTCTATCCTTTCAGACCCTTGCAATCAATGAAGCTAATTCAGCAGTGACGTGACGTGATCATACCGAGAAGTTCGGTAGATAAGCGACGTGTCACCAGGACAACCAGCATTGACGACGAAGATGACCGCAGGCGTTGGCGTGACTGGACATGCGTCACTCTCTGTACACTGTCAGCAAGGTTCGCCGGCCCACTGCCGTTCAGACAGTACACGAGTGCACAGAGCTTGATCTCTATTCTCTCAGGCACTTGCAACCAATGCAGCTCTTTCAGCAGTGACGTGACATGATCATACCGATTAGTTCTGCAGATCATGCGATCTGCTGCATTGATAGCGGACTGAAGCCGATCGAGCTGGTATGCAGGCAATTCCGCAAGAACAGCATCGCAGTGATCCAGTCATGTTAGGAGCAGAAACACTACCAGTCCGATGAGCGACTCACGGCTGACTGAACGACGGATGCTGTAAAACTGACGCAACCTGAGTGAGACTACATTGCTGACGTGCGTCAACAATGACTTGTGGTCGTACAAGAGCACTGTTCGTTATACCTGCGTGGAGTTTTGGCTTTGTGGTAACACGTTGGTGTAAGATAGGTATTAAACGTAGTTTAAACCTCGGAGTCTAGATTCGAGGTCACGCACGACTGACGCTGGATGGACAGAATTGGCGCCGATAACGACTGGTGAGACCGGCAGTTGATGTATCCACTGATGAGAGCTGCCCCACAGGAACACTGTTTTGGCCACGTTCAGAGAGGCGGTTTGCACTCATCCAAAGCGAGACTTGTTTTATTTGCTAGTTCTACAATTGGCCTTGCACACCTTTCACTGAACTGTGTGCGTCCACGATGCAACAGCGCGAAACGTTCGCGTGGTGCCACGAGTCATGCCTCACAGCAGTCGTCTGGGGCTGCCGCATCTGTAACCGCTG
>Ga0056132_1000508_pt1 | contig 10048 bp, 5 predicted proteins | sample WorMetLIZISLAND2_3_FD_71119 | JGI IMG/M metagenome (GOLD analysis project Ga0056132, IMG submission 71119) | Marine gutless worms symbiont microbial communities from Max Planck institute for Marine Microbiology, Germany - Olavius clavatus LIZARD... ...
ACAATAGTGTGTAGGTAAGTAAGTAACTATGTAAGTAAATGATATCCTTTATTTAAATACAATCCAAGGTACCCAAGGCCTGACCGAAACAGTGGGCAAACATTATGTGGACCTGGGGAATCGACAACTAATTGGTGTTGGAGGAGCGTAGGCCGTTAGTAATTAATTCAGCGTCCACATTCTAATTATAAAAATTATCATTACGATTACCATTACAACTACAGCAAAACTGCAATGAAATGTAAAAATACTGTGGGCCGTTTTGGACTTTACTTACGGGCCGTTTTGGTTCACGGGCCGTTTTGGTCGTTTCCCTGTTCTTCTGACCAACTGACTGACTGGATACCGATTCTGCCAACTGACAGACATTGGTCAGGTCAGGCGAGCAACCGTGACGAGGTCTGCTAACTTGAGCGCCAGCCGACGAGGCGGCGGAACACTGACGGATGGACTCCCATGGATCGATCCAGCCCTCACTCACCGAATCGCAGGCGGACTTCGGTACTGGATGGACCACAATGGCGGCATCGTCTTACGGCTCTTGCCTTTGCTCGGCAGCCTTTCCAGCAACCGCGCCTTCGAGAAAAGCTAGCATGGCAGTGGCGGCGGCGTCCAATCTGGCGGAGTCTTCGGGACTGTCAGGTACTGACAAGTCAGAGTGTCTATCCATCGCATTGATGATAACGGCGTCACCGTGTGGGAAGGCTCCGACGGTGGTGGCCGACAACAGACGACTGGAGTTGATTGCGGCAGATCGACAGCGACCACATCCTTGACGTCAACACCTCGATTGCTTGAAGTAACGCCAAAGTCGACGACCGAGCTCGTCGGCGTAGCGGACGCAGCGGCCTTGGGACGGTGCTTCCGGTGAGCCTTGCCAGCCAAGACCTTGGCGCTGGCCTTCGCCAGTTGATCCGATGGGATGATGATATACTGATTGCCTTTTGGTCAGTACCAATTAACATCCATGAATGTTCACTGCATGTTTATTCAGACCACAAGGTGTCTCAAACACAGGCCGTCGAAGTCGCACTTGGCACAGCGACGAAGTGTGAACGTTGAGCACCTCAGATCAGACAGTGCATTATTATGGCCAATAATGCACTGTGGGCCACTGTACAGACAGCTGGCGTCGTGCTCTTCACGGTTTTGTCGATCGACGGGCTGGCCTACGAGTGGGCGTGGTCGTGTACATAATGCTAATAATAGAATGACCTGACGTCATTGTGACGTCGGCAGGCGCTATGAGTCATCAGTCTGGCCAGTGGCCACTGACTCGCAGGCTCGCAGCGTGCGCCGCCTCCGTGAGGGTGCCACTGCCTGATCGTGGTCGTTGTCTAGCCCAGCAGCTCCAGCAGGACTTGACGAAGGCACGCCCGGGCATGTCTACTGTACTGAGTCCTACTTGGGTGAAGGTCACGGGTCAGTATGAGTCATGGGGCTTGAGTCATGGAAATTTCCCAAAAAATGATGACGTTAGTAGTTCTAGGTCTATATATACAGCAGTATTTTTCGGGGTCTTGTACTCGACTACTCCGATTAGTCCGATGCGATACGAGTTTTTGCGAGTACGGCTGCTACGGCACGCGAGTAAGCTTACCGTAAGCGTATACCGTATAACAGCTGTTTAGTGTTTTTAGCACGTGCACATCTCGAATATTGGTCGTTGATATTCTATGATGTTTTGATGACAATGGCATGATTCACATTTTTCATCTAATCTAACAAAAAACAAGACTACAAATTTGGCGGTGTGTTGTTGTGTTTAGGAATTGGCATAGCATAGCATAACAATAAGTTGTAGAGGTGTTTAACCGTATTTGCTTTGATAATATAGCTGTACCTAAACGAGAGGAGAGGGTGATCGGATCGTTTCTTATGGAATAGCGACTAGAATTATTGTCAGTGTAGTGCGGTTGGCTTGCAGCCTTTTCGGCAAAAATGGCAAACAGCGGACTCGTCAGAAATCATTCAAACTCATCTGAAGTTAGGGCTGCCGCGAGTACTCGAGTACTCGTTAATTTCTATTTCAGGTTGCAAATTTCCATTTCCGGTTGCAGTTTTATGCAGTGCAGACTGCAGTCAATTGATGAATTTATGGAAACTTGGGGATTCGCGATTTCATTTGCAACTTGCCAGCCTGTGGAAATAGATCTGAATATATACATGTAGAGGGGTGCTATACAGGCTAGTGCAGCCAGCAGTGGGGTAGTAAAGACTAAAACCAGTGCACAGTGGTATGGTAGTCGGGGGCCTACCATCGATGCAACGTCGGCCCAGGTACGCTGACCCACCACCCCTTATTCGTCATTGGTAGCTTGTATTAAAGTACTTCCGGTGTTAACGAGTACTCGAGTACTTGTTAAGGTACTCAGATGAGTACTCGAGTAGAAAACTACTCGTGAGCAGTAGGGATTGAAACCCGGGTTTTGAAAAACCCGGGGCCTGGGGAAACCCGGACATTTTGCCAAACCCGAAACCCGGGTTTGGGCAGTGCACAAAACCTGCAGGTTTCGGGTTTGCATTTTTGCACCAAGAGTGCTGCATTTAATGAAGTATTATACCATATTTGATAACAGCGAACACGTTTTTGACTAGTTATCCATAGCGGTTAGGGTCCGCCAGAGCTAGGGGCCGCTATAGCTAGGGGCCGCCATAGCTAGGCCCATCGGCGATCCCTGTCCTGTAACTCTATCCCTAACCCTCCTCCTAACCCTATCCATAACCCTTAGAGGTCTAGCTATGGCGGCCCCTAGCTATGGCGGGCCGTCCCCATCCATAGCATACTATCGCCTCCAGGCTCCAGTTCCTTTCCAACCCCTGTGGCAGTTAGTACGTGATTGCGCGTGGCAATAGATATTAGGCCTAAGATGAAGTTGAGAGGGCCTTTTCTGCGGCGGGAACTTTGGGCACGAGAATCCGCTCTCTGGCCTTGGAGACGATGCATTAGACGAACTGCGTTCTGCGTTAATTTTGTCGTAGACGCTAGAGGCCTACAAGGCCGTGTCGCCGCGACGTTCGTGAGCAGGATTCCATGCAGTTGACTGCATGCGTTGATTTAATCACGTTTATTCACCACGAAGTTGAAGTTGATAGGCCTATAGGCCTAATGTGGGCCTAAGCGCTTTGTTTGCTTTAACGAGTGTTCCTACAGTTAAAAGTTGCTTTTCTTTGCAATTTAACATTCTTGTGTTGTTATTATTTTACGATGCAGCCTGCATAAGTTCATCTACTATTTAACAGCAATTTTATGAGAACGTAAGAGCCACTGATGGCGAATTTTTACTTGTATACGGTCGCCATCTCCCTAAACCCAAACCCGACCCGAAACCCGGGTTTGGTGGCTTTCCAAACCCGGGCTTGGCAAAAAGACTCCGGGTTTGGAATCCCTAGTGAGCGGCAGCCCTATCTGAAGTCAATTAATGAAAATGATTTTTGAGCAAATTATATAATTTTCGCTCAACCATAACTTTGCTCTTCACAATTGCATTGCAAATTGCTATCACAAATATTCCAACAGCCGAAAGACCGCCATTGTTTGTTTACCACAGTTGCCAACTAGCTTTAGTGCCTTACGGCCAATGACAGTTACTGAAAATAGTTTCATAGAAAAATTGATTCAATTAAATATGAAATCGTCAATACTTCTTCGTCAGTGTCGTCATAGAAGACATCATTCATAAAATTAAAGGAAACATTGTTTTGGGCAAGGGAAATATTAAGGAAAAAACATGAAGCTTGGTGATGGTGAATATACATATGCCTAGGCCTATAGGCATAGTATTACATGAACAGTGTGATATCACCATTACCTTACAGACAGCACAACAACTTAGTGCTTACTCATATTCACTTCATATTCTGGTTCCTTTGACAATCGGCAATTTCAGCCCAGGCTTCTCTTTGTCTCTGCTCATTTCAAAATTCTATCAAGTGGTTTATTGTAGTATATAGCAAATGCTGTTTGCTCAAAATGGCATTTATAAGTTTATCGTCAAATTGTTTCAATGATGACGCCGATGTCATATTTTGCTGCTAATAGCTAAGCTAACATCATTTATTCAGTTCTGCATCATAAATCGTCCGTAGTTAGCTGATGTATGTTTTGTGGCAAAAGTGTGCGATTGTGTGATTGTCTGCCAATAACAGCGCATGCTACTGGCCAGACGTATACGGCACAGTATGAAAAATAAGACTCAGTCCTATTGCTATGGAACTGGTATATACGGCACTTGCAGCGCTTATAGCAGAACGTTATTTGTCACGTAACTACATGAAACTGCTGCACCGTCGAAACAGTGGCCAACAATGGACATTGCACAAAATGCAAGTGAAATGAAGCCAGTTACTAACTAATGCAGACTGTTTGTCAAATGCAAAATATTTTATTTGTTGATTTCAGTTGCCTGACAAAATTGGAACCATCAGAACGGGACCTTCAAAGTCGGGTCCAAACCCTAATCCTAACTCTATCCCTAGGTTTTGTTGGTCCCAGTTTTGACGGGACACCATTGCTTTCACACTTTTTGCATTTAATACATCCTCAAGGATAAGTGTTGTTTTGTTGGCAGCATATACGGACAGAAGGAATTTCTTTGCGCGAAAAAATTGTAACGAGCTTTGTTAAATGTTTCTTGAAGTAACAGCTTTCAGCAACTGTGAGAATATGAGATGTAATAGTGGATTTGGTTGCAGAGAATGTGGACGTGTTTCATTATTGAACTATTAATTAAGATCTCAGAGTACTGCAGAGCTTATGATTAACTGTATTTTCTGTGTGTCCCAGTACATATATGCATGTATGTGTTTGTGTATTCTATGTAGCATATTTCTGATGCCGTCCAACTTGATTTTTCAAGAACATTTTGAAATGTGCTGCTAAACAGGATCCATCCACGGTCTGTTTCTGTAGCGTTCAGTGACTACTGCAGAAATGAACACCTTGTCGAAAAACAGGACGCCCTTGTTTGTGAATAGTTCACAGGTACAAAAGTATGGCTGTAGTCCCCGTGCATCAACTGCTGTTGTTTCTGATGATAGTGCAGATCAGTGGAATATTTTCAGCAGATTTTCAACATCATCCGGTGTGGATGCTGCTGCAAAACGAGCGTGCAAAGATTTTTCAAATGATGATAAATCCCATTATAAACCTTATGTCAGTAATGCAGTCTCTCCAGTATTTAATAAACAGAAGCAGCCAAAGCCATTACCATTTAGTCAGAATTCAACGACAGTCGATGGTAGTGTGAGGACTATCAGGAAAGATTCTGCAGTCGCACCACACGTGCCTGTTGATAACAGTTCAGATGCATCATCCTCGTCAAAGGCAGAGGACACTGACAGTGATTGTACTTCAGCGGTGTTGCCTGTACGTTCACGTAAACATCGGCGTCGTCGAGTATACCAGTTGATAGATTCTGATAGCAGTGACTCTGATGTGCAGATTTGCAAAACATCATTTTCTAGAGACAGTATTAATAACGAATTAAAGCATAAGGCGTCAAAGCATGTTGGAGTGACAGCAGAGAGAACTGTTCAGAGGTTATCAGCTTTGGAACATCGTCATTGTTTTGATCCTCTGTTGAACTGTGATAGCTCTGGTGTAGTCAAGAATTCTGACATCATGCAAAGTTTACAAAGAAGCCATGATGAACGTCTGCAAAGAAATAATGTGTTCAGAAATTCTGTGAGGAGGTTTCCTCCATCTCCATGTGAGACATTTGATGGAAATATATCTGAAAAAAGTGATACTGCTGATGATGTTACCATTCCCAGTGTCTCAAGCAAGTGCTCTGTCCATCTGCAAAAACTGCAAATATGTGATGTTCCGTGTAGATTAGTGCTGTCACAGGAGGACAAGCTTGTACTGTCTGGTAGTGGTAGATGCAGTTCCGCAGGCAGTTGCCAAACATCAGTTGTAAATAATAACAATTTTTCAGCCTCAGGTGATTTGGTTCAACTGTGTGAAGCAGGTGCTGTACAGTCGTCTGATATGCAATACTGCTTTAGTGATGATCTGTTTTCTGATAATGAGCAAGTTGAATCAGTATGCCTGTCTCCAAGTCACTACTGCAATTCAGGCGAATATAAAGATGACATTTCTAAAGCTTCAGAAAAAAGTCTGGAATCTGCAGTTACTTGTAAACAGCCAGAAGTGCCATTTGTCAGTTACTCTCAAGCTGAAGAAGACTGCATTTTGATTGATGATTCAGATGACGATTTGTTTGCGAATCTAACGCAGAACGATATTACAATCAAAGTTGAAGATGATGAAGTACATCAGAATGATGACTGCAAGGCATGTGACAGTGGAGATGATGATAGCTGGATGAGAGATGATGTTGACTGTGTTGCTGCAGCTAGTTCAAGAACTCCTGTTGAAGAGATGCCAGAAATGTTGAAAACGTGTGATCCTTGGATTGATGATGTGGCTGATGTGAGTTCAGATGAGCTTCAAGAAGCCTATAATGCAGCAATGAGTCGTGTAGTCCCTGCTGACTATCGTGACTATCGTGTCAGCCCTCATTCACCTGCTGACAATCAACACCTTCGTCGTGATAATGACAATGTGACAGTTGTTTCTGATGCTGACTTGAAATTACTTAAACAGAGTAGTGTCGTAATAGAGCCCCTTAGAATGAGTAACTTTCCACAAGAAATACATTCTGCACAAAAACAGAAGTGCAGTTATGAATCTGATGCTGTAGTTGTTGATGAAGACAGTGATGACTCTCAGTTCGGTTTGTCTGAAAGTGTTAGGACCAAATCCATATCTTGTGAATTGAATACTGACACTAAATATAGGGTTGGAGATACAGCTTTGGCTACTGAAGTGGATATATACAAAAAACCTGACTCTGTGTTGAAGTCTTCTGACTTAATGCGATATGTGCATTGTGATGGATTGGCTTCCAATGAAACATCTATCAGACATGTGAAAGAACCGGACTCCGATGCAGAGGTAGTTGATTGGGACCGAGCAAAATCAAAATGTGGAGTGTTTGAAAACATTAACAAACTGTCATCAGCTTGTGACACTGATGAAGTGGTGGAAAATGTTGATATCAAATGCAAGTATGACAAGAAACGCAAACGTGCTCGACTGGCTCTCGAAAATTGTGTTGAAGTTGCCGAGTTTTATGGAACAAGTTTGACAAAAACATCAAAAGAGAACAGGCGGCAGAAGCGAAAATTGACAGCAGTTAGTGATATGATGGATGTTGACAAAGTTGCTGATACAAAAAACAGGAACACTGGACTATTCGGCCCTGAAGAAGATAAAGTTAGACCAGTGGATAATTCTGCTTACGAGCAAGAGGAATGGAAAAACAAATCATTGTTGCAGGGAATTAGCAAAAAGACTTCATCTTTGCAGTGCCAGAAAATAGCACAAATGCGTGACTGTGATAAACAGAAACTTCGGAAGAACAAGAAACACACAGTTTCTGGAAGACAGCAGCAAGTTGATGATAGCAATGATCGATTCATGGGTCTTAGCCAGTTCAGTGTTGCCAAACAGCAGCTGGTTGAAAGAAATCGCCTATTAAAAGCCATTGGTTTGTACTGTATTGTCTTTCTGTATCACTTTAAAATTGCTGTGAAAAGTGTAGTGCTGTTACGATCATCGAGATTGATATTGAGATCGCGATCTTCCACACAGGGCCTATTTTGAGGTTTAAAGTGTCAAGCACGGACCCATGCTACATTGAACAGGATTCCAAACACTTTATGAGGACTGGAAGATTTAAGCAGCTGAGGGAGATGGCCCACTCCAGATTCCAGAGAGAGTAGTGAGATTTCAAAAATTTAACCTAAACATGATTTATAACCATTAACTGACTGACTATACTGACTGACGACAGTGAAAAGCATGAAAAGTACGGGCACCAGCACTAGTGGGTCTCTCCTCTAAAAAGTGTCAGATCTCATCGCCCCTCAGCACCCACTTGTGACGCCTATAGTTTCCCTCCTTCTCTTTCTCCCATTCCTCCTCTCTCCCTCCCTCTCTTTCCCGATGCCCTCTCCCCGCATCACTTTCATTCCCCCATCCCTTCTTTTTTTCGTCTGCGTCCCTTCCTACCCGTTCCCGTTCCCTCCCCTAGACGAGGGATCCGAGAAGGTTGTTGGGGGTTTACTAAATTAAATGTTTATTGCCGGAATATAGGCCTATAGACGAGCAGTGTTGTATAGGCCTACATTCTGAGACTCCACAGCCTTGGGGTGAGGTGTGATTCAGGCAACATGGGGAGGGGTTGTCCGTGGCGTGGAGGTACACTCTTGGGGCCCGGATGGCCGAAATTCTAGACCGAAGGCCGAGAGCGGAAGAGTGGTTCTTGCAAGGGGGGAATGAGCCCGTCCTGTATACTGTGTAGATTCAATCACTGAGAATATAAGTCTCTATTCAAGTGTTGACCACAAACCAGGAAGTCAGTTCTGTGTGATATTTTTGTGTTACCGATAGGCCTATTATTATTTTAGGCTTGACAGTGGACAGCCAGAAATCCCCCAGAATCTTTTTTCTGTCCGGATGCCTCTAAATTCCAGGTATAATCTAATCACGGTGACAAAATCATGACTGTTGTTTTCTGTCCACGTGCATGCCATGATGTGGCGGCAGGAAACAGGAAATGTGTCTTTTGCTGTGATGAAAAGTTGTAAAGGTCTAAAGACTTCATATTTCTCACTTTTGTAGGGCACAGATTCCCTGAAGTGAAACTCAGAAATCCGTACGTGCTACTTTCTTCAAGCACGGGATATCAAATCTTCCAGCACGGTTTTCAAATTTCCAAGCAAAAAATAGGCCCTGCTGTAGTTCCACGGCGATCGAATGGGATCGAAATCGCGATCTTTCCTATTCGATCTTTGCCGATTTTCGCTGGGCGATGGCCAGCATGTGATGCAATCACCAAGGTCATTACACGCGATGCGCTAGACTTCGTCGGGACTGAAGTGCTCCACAATGGAATGACGTCGGCAGACTTCCTATTCACGCTAACCTCCCCGCTGCCTCGCGCATGCCAAACCGCAGGGACCGCATGCCCGTGGGAAGTTGGAACGAAGCGAAGGCCTAATTAGTATCGATCGCCGGTGACACTAAAAGACGACGGGACAGACAACAGGTGTAAATGTGCCCCGCCTTACCCCAGCCATGCAGTCTGGTACTCGATTTACCTACCACCCCAATATAACTGTTAATTGATGTCAAGTGTCCAACGTCCCGTCGTTTTCTAGCGACCGGCGGACAACGACGGGTCGAGTAATTATAGACAACTGGGCCATTGAACAAAACGACGGATCGTGCCATCGTGGCCCGCATCACATGCTGGCCAACTTTTTATTAAACTCAAAATGTCACAGCTCTGTTTATTTAAAATAAGATATTTATGCCCAAAATGATTATATTCATACATATTACGTAATTTCTTTCCTTAGCGACGGCCGTGGCGGCTTGGCAGTGGCCGCGTGCTTTTGATAATGTCTGCCGTGGCGGTTTAAGTCTGATGGGATGACAGCGGACGGACGTGGACGGCAACCGCCTCCTCTCTCCTCTCCTTCCGCCATGTAGTCTGCGTCTTCTATAGTGGTCCAGCGGCCCAGTAGCGCGGGTACTGGCACGTACTCCCAGATTGCAGATGCTCCACATGCTGTCTAGACTTCAGGAGAGGCGGCCGACGCGAGCAGGCAGCAGCAAATGCGCCGATAATTCGGCGATCGAGTGTCACGCCTAGACCTGGGATAATTGAATCGATTCGAGTCGATTTTGTTTCAAGTCGACTTGAAACGACTTAACTGTTTTACCGTTGCTTTCTTTAGTATTGATAATTGAATGTCAAGCAACAAGAAATAGGCTAATCAATGAGCATGGCGCAATATGCTATTTTTGTAATAGTAAATTACTCATTTAATAATTTGTATACAAGATTACAAGTAGAGAACGACCGATTCGAGATTTGCGACCGATGTCCGATGTTTCTATGGCAATATCCACCGATGCCGATACCGATGCCGATGTGGCGGGCCTCAGTCACCTAGCAGTGACCGGTGATCG
>Ga0056132_1000510_pt1 | contig 10033 bp, 8 predicted proteins | sample WorMetLIZISLAND2_3_FD_71119 | JGI IMG/M metagenome (GOLD analysis project Ga0056132, IMG submission 71119) | Marine gutless worms symbiont microbial communities from Max Planck institute for Marine Microbiology, Germany - Olavius clavatus LIZARD... ...
GTTCAAATCCCGGCACAACTGGGCATCTAAGTTTCTTTCCCTAGACAGTGAGTTACAAGACGTTAACTCACTCTAGTCTCCATTGTAGAGATAGGGAGAAAAAGTAGGTCATGAATTAAAAATAGTTATACTGTGGAATACACTCGCGATACGCTCGTGTATTCCACAGTAGACAGTGGTATAACTATAACGTAATGCTGTTGTCACAGTGTTGTTTGTTCGAGTGCCAAAGCTGGTTCTGTGTGTTCTGTTCAATTGTTGTATATGTCTACGTTATAGGCCCCTACGTTGTAGCGTTGACTAAAACTGTACGGTAATAACGTATTATTATTATCATAAAATCGTACACAAGGTACAGAAAATAGAAATAAAAACACACAATAAAAACATGCTATTATTATTCCATTCTGTGCATTGTGCTTATTTTACTGCAGACAGCTGTTTTGTGTAAAGTCAAGTAGCTTATGTAGACAGACGTGCACGCTGACTGCTTTTGTGTCCAATGATAATGCATTTAAGGCTGAGGGATAGCTAATGAATGAACAGCGCTTAGTACGCGCGTACGCCCTAGGAAATTTTTCATATGACCTGAACCGTCAAGTAAGAAAGAGATCGTTCTTTTTAAGAAAGAGATCGTTCTTTTGTAGGAGGAAGGTGTGGATGATCGTGAACGGCCCGTTATGCACTCTTGCATTATTCAAGTGTGTTTATTATGGACCCAGCCACCACACAAATGTGAATAGAAGACAGTCTAAACAGATCCACATTATAGCGGTAAAAATACAGCGCAGTGAATCTAGTTTTTGCAGTTAGCTGCGCCGTATTTAATATTGCAGGCTTTGCAGCTGTTATTAAAAGTAGGCTATAATCCCATTCCACGTAGAATCTCCATAAACACGACGGACAGCGATGATTGCGAAGCCATAAGACGTGCTGTCATAACGCATGATGATAGCCCGTGCAGAAGGCCTACCGAAAACTTCCGTCAGTGATCACGTACAAGCTCTACGTCTTTCGACGAACGTCCAATCCGATTCTGTAGCCGTGTACTGTACGTCGGTACATAGGATTTCCGGTTCCGCAAAAGGGGACGCTGACGTTTCTTTAGAACTTAAAGCTAAGCAACATTCATAACACTGACATGATGACATCTATAAGACTGCATGCATCTACTTGTACTTGTTGAAGACGGGCGTAGAGTTGAGAATCTCTCTCGTGTGTGCTTGTGTTGATATTTTTCTTGTAAAGTTCCTATATTTTATTGTGTGATACGGCTGCGTTGTTAACTTGTGGCGGTATTTATACTGCATTCAAATACGGACACACGTTTTTAGCCGATCGTAGTGTATAACAGCCTCCGCAAAATTTCATTTTAAAATGCTTAGCCCTATCTCTTCAAAAATATTCTTTAAAAAATTCTGGGATGTTGTTTTACTCATCCTATTTTACGGTACTCACCCTGTTCTATTACGATATTAGCGTTACTGTTGGTATCGTACTAGTAAAACACCATGCAATATGAGTTTCACTTTTCACTGCTTGAGCCTTCAAAACGGCCCAAAAAATACTTAACGTTTAATACGATCATGTCCATCCAGTGCTTCCACTTCCCGCTCTATAGGTCTACTACTACTACTACTATTTCATTATCATTATTATTATGCACAACGTCAGTGTTCACTAAGACCAATACTATCAAGAACAAGCACTTGCTGATTGTGGACAGGGCGAAGGTCAAGGATATACATACAGCGTTATCCCGAATGTCTCTGCAGATGTTCTCTGAGAACTTAATGTACACTTTATCAAAGAATATCACTAACTGACACAACAACTTTTAATGCAATGCTGCATAAAACGATGCTGCAAACAAAACAGATTATACTGACTACCTTCTACGGTTTGTAATGTTCTGATATGCTTGGCTGACCTGTGAGCACAAGGCCAAGGACATGAATCACAAGGCCAAGGTGACAAAGGTCTGTAAGATGTCCTCAAGGATCCTCGAAGCCAAGGACATGTCCTCGAGGACTCCATCACTGCTGTTCACATGTGAATGAGACGTGCCAGCAGTCACTGGGTGGGTAGCACTGGTAAGGTATCGACAGACTACATAAAAAGACGAGTTTTAAGTCAATGCCTGAAACTCGATAATTGGGAAAGTCTTCCACGTGTTTAGCATATTCACAGCTTGCTGTTTACTGCTGACAATGCTCATTACAGACAGTGAAACTTCTATCAAAGGACTCTGCCACTGGATGGTACTTTTTAATGAGCTCAAAATGTCATGTGTAGCTCAAAAAGCAGTGTTCTGAAATCTGAATGAATGCTTTATTTGTCACTGTTGCAGATAAACAAACACACTATATTAACATGACTCGAGTTGCTGTCTTAAAACTTTAACCAATTCCTTGCATCAAATGTTAAAACCATGCAGCCAGCACAAAGTATGAATCTCATATAGCTGTGTTATTGCAGACATGGCAGGCAGCAAAATAAATGACTAGCATAACAACATTGCCTGCACATGTCCACAACGACTAACCACCAGTTTCAACACATGAACACGAACAGTAAGTAGAGTCAACCACACAGTTACACATGTACATACGTCAACGGTCACACCATCACTTGCAGCATCCTTCCTCAGCTTCAGAAGCTGATAAAATGTATGCCACTGCTTTCATGGTGACTGAGGAAAGTAGAGTTTAATAATGTCCAACTTGAGGGATGAGTCTTTCCACGCAGGATTGGCATGGAGCAGACACATTAACAATAGTCGTGCAGCACTTGCATCTTATTTTACACTCTTCCAAAACGTCACAGTGTTCACAGTGTTAGACAAAAATGAAATTCATGTAAAAGCAATAGTCTGAAAATGTTCATACAGAACAACCAGCCGTTGTTGTTCTTCATTACTGCACACTGCATGACAATAATGATGACAATGACGTCGACGATAGTAATACTAATAATAGTTCTGATAATAAATTAAACACAAAATGTAAGTACGTCTGTAACCATAATGCAAACAGCGTATCAAAAAGCATTGATACCCACAGAAGCTATGAAACAAAGCTCAAAAAATGATTTTAATAAAGTCCAACACTGTGGTAAGCTGCCACATAGAGACAAAGATCGAATTTAACAGTTCACCGAAAACAAATACAGTGCAAGAGATCAACGCAGTAACAACTGCAGACATTCACAATAAACACTGCGACACTTTCCCAACACAAACCAATAAATAAGAGTTCGGTAATAAACATTTTACCACACGTGCCATGTATCTTCCGGTGGCCATGACTGCAAGTACAGAGAAAAACTGACCAGCAAGGCAATCATCTAAATATGTACAATGCATCATTGGCATTCATTAGCAAGCAATGGACAAAGTCCAAATACACCAAATACTTGAACAAAAATCAGATCTCATTAATATGACATCAACATTAGCAACAAATGTCATGAGTATGAAGTGCACATTAAGGTGGTTACAACTGTCAAGATTCTGCTCACTAAAGTAAAAGTCTTCAATCACTGTATTTTAATCACGGACACAGTTGTGTATATCATAGTTTAGAGCTGCATGGAGATGGATATTTGTCCCCATCCCCATTCGTCCCCGCAAACCACCATCCCCATCCCCGACCATCCCTACAGAAAAAACACAGCATTTTTTGATAAATGTTATCTTATTATGCTTCAGGATTTAAAACCATACGCTGTAGTATAGTTCTACAGTTCTAGTCAATCTACTGCAGTCCGTGCAAGAACAACAGTCCATCCACGGAACATCCATGCAGCTGTGTACACCGTTCGCTAACAGTATTGCCAGCAATGGAGAAGGAACATACTGATGACCCCAATTCCGTGGTAACACCACTATTACTAATTCCATACCCGCGGTGTTACCACCATTTCTTGTTCCATCCCCGCGGTATTACCGCCATGTTAGACCCCATTACTGCAGAAAACCCACGGATACCGCGGTATTCCCACAATCCCCATTACCGTTACCTCTAGTATACACAGCTGTGGCTGTCATTTATTAACACCTGTTGCCAGCGAACACAAGTTAGGGGGTTGCTGGGTTACCAAATTACGTCAGTGTTTATAGTGTTTTGCAAGAAAACATTCTGCAAAAGCAGCGTGTGATACTGGGCCACAGCAACACTGAATGATGTCAGCAGAAGAGAGTAAGTAAAGACTAGTAAATGCACACATAAATGGACATGTACACATTGCTACCTGACATCCAACAACTCCACGAAATGAATGCAATCAAAAATGAAATATTAATTCATATGCATCTTACACTGTACAAAAAACACCAAAAACATAACATTACAAATCACACAGATAATCTCAAATTCTGCATTATTTGATTCACAACTTAACAGATGAGTGCAGATGGATCACAGACAGAGACTGCAATGAACTTAATGCACAGTTTCAAGCTTACAAACAATAGATAAACCACAAAAATTGTTTGCAATAAACATACTCCAACATAATTTAAAACACCTCTAGACAGCACATTGCAAACACTCAGTATTATGCCTCTGCAGCTGTTGGCAGTAGGCATATTTCCAGTGGTGGTCTCAAAAACTGCCGCCACTCTTACAGGATGCCACTTGCTGAAGGTATTGAACCAAACTAATTTGTGGCGATAAGAATTAAATTTGTATGTTCAAATGTGGCAACCTATATTGTACACAGTAGAATTTTGCTACATATTCCACTTATAAATCAGCTTTCCAAAACAGCATCAATTTGTAATTTGCACTTGATGTTTCATTATTTGATTCATTGATATGCGTGCTGAAAGCTTTAAGCATTCCTTACTGTCAGTCGATGTGGATATCTGCACGTGGATGGCTAATGTCCACATCCGTCAGCATTTGTGAGGCTAAATATCTCGGAAACTAAGGAGTCAGTGGGTTGTTTCCTATTGGCAGCCAACAGAAAAATGCCCACTGGTGGCATTACAATTTGCAGTGCTTAATTCTCCTAGAGTTCTTGTCAGAATAAGACGATCTCTTAACACAATGGTTTCCTACACTGAGTGTCTACAGGGTCCACACAGACAGTTGATCCAGGCTTTATCATGTCAGCGATGACGTCATGAAAACTAAGCGACATACGACATATGGATTATGGGTATATTTCTATTCAGGACGAATAGAAAATGGTCTATGCTGAGTCGAATGGTCACATTACCAATGATGTCACACGACCACATGACGTCATAGTGGTAACATAATGCAGCACACATATTACATCGACTACTGGCTTGTTTAATTTTATCATTTGACAAAAAAGAACACTAGAATGACCGTTATAATGACAATGATGACGATGACAATGACAGCCAGATGGAGTCTTCGTTCAATGCTGTTATGCCTGCAATGTACGTGCAGCATTCAAAGAGTTCTGAGGACAAAATACACATCTGCCACGTGAAATGACCGTAGAGAACAATCATGTCACTGAGCCTATAAGGCCACACACGAGCACAGATAATTTACAGAACTGGCAGATCAGATAAAAATACATGCCACGATGTTAGACTACCTATTTACATTTGCAGAATTCTACTCCAATCCAAACTTGATGCCATACCCATACTCAGACAAGAAAAAAAGAAGCCCAGCTGTAGTTGAGATAGCTGATCATACTTTTCACTTGGTCAGACACCTTTGCTGTACAACGAACTGTACAGCTACAGACCGTTGTCTGGAATAGCCACAGTCAGCATGCTCAGTATGTGGAAGATTTGGGCTCGTGAGCTTCAGGGGATACAGGATAGAAGGTTGTACCACAGTATAGGCAGCTATAGACTTCCTATTTGCTTGTTCAGAATCTTTGCTGTATGACCTACAGTATAATCACACGCCATTGCTGTGGAGTTTGAGGGCTCAAGGTTAGTGTAGGGAGATGAAGGCTATAAAACATGTTCCAAGGAGGGCACTTCTTAACTTTCCTATTCATTTGCTCAGACACTTTTACCATAGGATGTACTGTTTAACCACAATGCACAGTGTCACAGACAGACAGACAGATGGACAACATTTTCATGCCAACTGCCATTTCTGCTGCGAGTAGTATGATCAGCTAAATACCCAATCTCCCAGCAGGTGGCACAAAGTATGATAACTCTTTTCACACTTCTAATACAAGAGTAGCCATCAGCAGGTGTTATTAACACACACACATTATTCACACCATTACTGCTAGACAATGGAACGATGACATAGCGGAATGCTGTAGCAGTAAACTCTCCAATAAAGTACACACGGAGCAAGAAAGAAGAGTGTGGCAAGAAGACAAATGATATTACTGATCTCGACAGGCAAACTAACTACAAGCATGTGCATGGATCGATACAAAAAAATACAACGTGATGATGAATTAATGACGCTAGCACATATACGTACAATGACATTAGGTATTAGATATTACACAGCACTGACAATAGACAACAGTCAGAACAGCCGTGCAAAACCCAATATCAAAATTTCATGCAAGGCAGAATCAACTCCTGGGACTTGCGTACGTATCACATGTTTTTTTTCCACTTCACTTAAAACACATACAACAAACATTAACTACAATGCACACAGTCTCGTTGTGGCATGGTGGCGTAATGCTCAAGGCATTGGGAAGGGAGATGAGCATCCTGCCTGCACTTGTGACCAAGAAGTTGCAGACTGACTCCTGGCTATCTTATTACTGTGTAATGATTATGGGCAAGTTCAACCACCCAGTATAATTTGGTACCAGTCAAACAGCAGCGTTGTCTGCAGCTGAGAAGGTAACTGTAGGTCCGATATCACACTAGTGTGCTCATGTGTCACTGACTCACTGGTATATCGACATACCAAGGCAATGCATTTGGCACGGAGATGAGCAGCCGAGCACAAACAACTCCGATGCCTCAAACAACGTGTGCTGAGAAAGCAGAAAGCAGGCAATGTTGGTAAGTCTACTTAACACTAACTCAGCTGAGCAGATTCACACACGGGCACTAATTACAGCCGACATCAATTACACACGTCAACTGAAATCCTAAAATCATGCCGCTGCATGTAAAAAGTCACGGCATTAGTTCAGCACAAGTGTAATTGGAAATAATTACTCTCGTCATTCAAGTTTAGAAACACAGACTCTTTCAACAATGAACAGATGAAGTTCATGAGGTAATACAACTACAAAAACAACTGATACAAGCTCATAACAAAAACCAACAAAACCCGTCATGGCTGCAATACACAGTAACTCAACTTTCATTATATCCAAACAGACTTGGATAACAAGCCATTAAACATGATTACAATAATTAATGCCTGTCATCTGATCATGAACAGATATTTTCAAGACTATGACAGAACCCATCTGACTATACAACAAAAATTTGGCAAGATATCGTCACCAAACGTACACAATTTGGTCTGATAAGATGGCTGCAGTTTATTCTCGACAACAACTCTACAAAATCCCAACAGATTTGACAAAGTTTTGCAAATTTTTAACTAAGAAAATTCCCACATATCGTCCCACTTCACTCTAAATGCATAAGCACAACAAATAATGAAAGCATCTTGTTTATCTGCAGTGTGGTACAAAACAGCACAACACAAATGAACATTGCTTTTCTGTGTATTACTGCTAGGTGCAGTTCTACGTTGATCAAATGACCAGGATAAATTCTCACAATGGCTGTGCCATGATGACAGCATTATAAACACTGTTCAAACTATTAGTGTCGTCATGATTAATGAAAAAGATGCATAATTCTAATCATTTATGAAGAAACGTCTCTTTTGATGTTGCTATTGTACCACACCATGTCACCCACTCTAAACAAGACAATGTACTTGATTAACTTGAATTTCATTTCATTGTCATTTGTTGTAGAGTTGTTGTCAAAAGCTTCCATTCTTATGAACCAAAAAGACTTGCAGTAATTACAGCAGTATAGTAAATGTGCTCCAATGTCGGCAACATATGCACTTGCCGTTTTCAATCACACACTGGAAAAATCCCATCATTCAAAATTTGCAGAAACAACTGTCTCCAATTTGCTTTAAGTCAAAATGACAATGTCTTAATGGTTGTGACTTTATCATTCACTGTCACAAAACAGTCGCTGTCATATCAGTTTCAGAAAACAGGTTCTGCAACTGATATGATAGTGCTAAGCACAAATTAAGGTTATATGTGACAGCTAAATAAACAAAACTTGTTAACATTGACCAGTACTATTACTTGGCATGGTCCAAAACCAAAACTATTTGCAACAAAATGTAAATGTATTTAAGCAGACATCACAGCTAAGAAATGCAGTGCACTGTTTATTAGCATTTACTGCTGACTTAGGTTGTATGCAGCAGCTTACCAGCGACTAGTTTGCATGCATAATTCAGTAAGTACCGATGAGATAAAAAATTTTGTGAAATAAACTGCTGTAGTCAATAAAAGCATGCATTACTTAGTAAACATGTTCACTAAGAAGTTAGACAAAGAGCATCGTACATCCACAGAGAGACAACAAAAAACACTAGCAGAATGCACACCCCCTGACTGGGTAAGGCTGGACATACTGCTAATGCACTACCCATTAACGACCTCGGAAGCAGTGCAGACTCATAAACGATGATGCACTGATCACATACAGAGGTGGTGTAGGTAGGGAGACGGCTAAACAGCACATGCTGCTAGCAAAGACAACCAAGCCATGTAGACACACAGCACACAGTTGAATACCAGGCAGTCAATGGTTGCAACGGCAGCACCGCCGCGACTGTAGATAATAGGCGCCCTCTGGTGACGATCTGATGCCCTCACACGTACTTGTCGAGAGGACAGACGTCGTATCAGCAGTCCTGGGTGTGAAGTCACCGTGCCATAGAGAACCAGTGACCAGCCTTTCAGAGTCGCTACACATGCATCAACACTCAACAGTCTTAGCACCATATGAAAATACTTTTGAAAACTGACTCGACAAATTCTCTTGTTCTCAAAGCTGCATATGTAATTACTTAATTATAATTTAATTATTTAATTAATCGGTAACAGAACTTTAAAATGATGAATAAGGAATTTACGAATGATTTAGAAACCAATTTTTTTACACAACCAGTTTTTTACACAAGTATAGATGCAAATAGCCTGAACTCGTAAACATAGGTTACATTGTTACAATACACCATGTTATGTTGTGTCTACAATACACGCATCACTTATTGACAACCAATTCCTGACAACTTCTAAAGTAAGTTAAAACTAATAAATGCACAAATCCCGACAAAACTGTGCATCCACAAAAACAAAGAAGTTCAAAAAGCTGGTCTTTGACATCACAAACAAACACACATGACACATTTTGCACAGGGCGCCATCAAATGAGAAACATCCGTCATGTGCCAGTCTACTTCTTATAACATTCTACCAACAACAATCTACAACTGTCACATACAACACTCACTTTGTTTAACCGGCCTGTTTTTCTACTGCCATTCTGGGAATTGTTGTGGCAGAACTTCTGATAGGCCAGACGCCTTGAATACTGTGATGGGTGGATGGGCTGCAATGCCCTCTGGTTTCAACAGAGCATCCTGCCTGCGATAATGACAGTATTCCTGACTTGGAGTCAGCATGCTACCATCAAGTTATCATGGTGAGCCAGGATGTAAAGGAGTATTGCTCCACTATATCACATACTATGTATTATAGGCCTCAGTATGGCTGGCATAATGTAAACTGATCATTTATTATTGTTTTATGTTGAATATAATGCGCGTGCTTGCTATGCAACAAAGTGAGGTTCACTATACTGATCGATTGATTGATTGATCGAATTCCGGAAAAGGAGCATCACTAATAACAGAAGGAAAGTTTTGAATTGGTGGTAAAGAAGAAAGCAGTTCTTCAAGTTAAAACGTCAATATAGACGTGAATAGTTACCCCTATAAAGAGGGGAGTAATAACAAAAGCCACATTGTGGTCACGGATGACGCTGAGGTCCGTG
>Ga0056132_1000514_pt1 | contig 10019 bp, 9 predicted proteins | sample WorMetLIZISLAND2_3_FD_71119 | JGI IMG/M metagenome (GOLD analysis project Ga0056132, IMG submission 71119) | Marine gutless worms symbiont microbial communities from Max Planck institute for Marine Microbiology, Germany - Olavius clavatus LIZARD... ...
ATCTACAAGTGTACACCGTTTTTATACAAACATTAATTTTGTGTGTGTTTAGGATCAGAAGCCTCCGGTTCTTGGCACAAGTCCTTATCCAACACTGAAGGCTGCAAAGTCTTCACACATGCCTGCTCTTTTGCAATATGCCGAAGCTGAGGCAGTTTTGAAAAAGGTTCAGCAGTCCAGCTTACAGCTTGAGAACAACCTTGACCTTGTGATGCAGTCAAGAAATGAACTAGATGCATTTAATGACCAGACGTATGTTTAGTACTGTTAATTGGTATTTTTGTTAGTTAGATATTTGAGAAGTGAGGTGTCTGGCCTGTAATAAGTCCTGCTGCAGCAGTTGTTGAATTTGCACTTTTGGTGTCTGGTCTGATCTGGAATAACTGTGGGAAATTGGCTACGTCAACAAAAATTGAAAGCAGTACATAGTGATGGTGATGAGTCTTAATTTATTTTAATTTAATCACAAGGTTCAAAATTTAACAAACATGTCTGCCGTGAATGTATATTTCGTCAGTTTCTAAATATTGCTTCACCTTTGCTTGATAAAGAGATTTGCACTCTTGTGCCATGTACGAGGACTGCAAATGGTCGGCGAGACTATGCTGTGTCAGGCCAGGCGACGTGGAATAGCCTCCCCATCGAACAGCGGACTTCGACTCTGTCCACAGAGACATTCGTAAAAAGATTCAAAAGTCATCTCTTCAGCTGCTAGTACCTCTGAGGACTCTGTCTAATTGTCGTGATATAAATATACATATTTATTCATTCAAGCACGTAGATATTTTTTCAGAGAACATTTGGTTATTGTGTTAAAAAAACACTTTTTATGAGCTTTTGAGCTGCTTCTACTCTGGTATATCTGTAATTGCATCATTTACATAACAAGCCAGTAGCTGTTATTTTGTGCTGCTTTGGTCCAACTGCATGCTATGTATGTAAACTCAGTGCTACCGGTTGAAGTTGATTGTTGACAGGTCACTAGCTGAAAGAATACGGGTCCGGAAGTTGGTTGATGAACGAGTGAAAGCAATTATCAAACAGTTGCAGGTAAATGTCCTTTCTTTTATTGTACAGTTTTGCATCAGTTTGCAAGTAACACTTTAAGGCACATTGCTCGTTTATTTGTATTATTTCTTGTCTCTGTGCATTGTTGAATGTGAAGATTTTGAGTCTAGTCTGAAGTCGACCATCTCTGATAATGTCTGATAATGATAACAAGTTTGTACTTTACGGATGTTCATCAGGAACCTGCAAAAACTTCTCTGAGATATATAGACAAGCAGTACCCTAAGTGTATCTAAGTCGGGGGTTCGTAAGCTTTTTCTGTGTCTGGATCCTCACTGGATTGCCCACTGTGTCCCAGTAACTCTTTCATATTCATACAGTACTGCTACAGCGTGTCCACTCAGTGTATCAGCTTGCACTGTTAGGCTGTTAGCTAGATTTTTCTCATTCAGAGAATGAATCACATACCCACTATTTATATGAATTTAGTCAACCTTCATATCCCCGAGGGCTAGTGGATGCCACAAGAAAAAATCTCCTAAGGAGACTTTTTGGGGGTTAGCTTTGAAAATAGGCCATTTAAGCAAAAATTGAATGTTTGTGTTGGTGATAGCTATTGAGCACTGTATGTATGTGTGTGCTGTGTAAACTGCTGAGTGTACATCTGAGAGATTTTTCTGTCGTTTTATATTATGCAGTTTGAAGCTGAAGAAGAAATGCAGCCTGCCAATGATGCAAGGAGACATCAGGTTATGATGCCGGAGAGAGATAGAGATACAGTGTCGAGACCAAAGCGACCGGTTTCAGCTGCAGATGTGAAGCGACCATCACCATCTGTGGCTGGATACGGATATGATGCTGATGTGATATCGACACATAATAAAGAAAACATGTCACGTCCCACAAAATTTAGGGTGTGTGGATATGTGATTATTGAATGATGTTTGCTATGTTAGCCATCATAAATAATGAGTGTATGTATCCATGGCACCTAAAGGTAAAAAGTCACTTAGTGCTGCTGCAGCCTAAAATGAACAGATGTGCCTTGAGTAGTTACTTGAAAAATTTGTAGTTAGCCATGGAATGCAGTAAAGCCACAAGACAGTTCCAGGTTTGCAGACTGGCGGCTGTACTGCATGCAGTACTATCAGCTGTTGGCATGATACTGTTTTCTGTCTATCTGTGATGCTGTGCATTGTGGCTAAACGATACATCCAACTGCAAAAGTGTTTGAACAAGTGAATAGGAAGTGCCCTCCTAGGAGCATGATTTTACAACTTTCAACCCCTTACACCAACCCTGAGCCCTCAAACTCGCAACTTCCTTCTACCCCCTGTACCTGCTCTGTCCCTTAAACTCTAACCCCAAAATTTTCACGTGGAATAGCCATGCTGACCATGGTTATTCGAGGCAATGGCTTGTAGCTGCACCATACATCATACAGCATTGCAAGGATGTCTAAACAAGCGAAAAGTATGATCGACTGTCTCAGTAACAGCAAGGCTTCTTGTTATTGCCACCACGTGCATGTAATATTAAGATAAGTACAGTTGCTGAGTGTCATCGCTGCCCACCTTCTTCTGGTTAGCTGATTATGCATGGGCCAAGCCATTCACTGTCTTAAAGATCAGTGTGGCACTCTTGATCTCTAAACAGAATGCGACCTTTCCGAGTGATCAACCTGTTAGCCGCTGTCTGTGCAGACTGTGGCTGTTGAAGGATGTCAGTGCATTGCAGGCAGTAGTTAATGTAGCTCGTGATGAATGCATCAACAGTCTGTGACTGCACTATAGCTCGAAACTGTCGCAGATAATAAAACATGAAATGCCATTTTTGCACATGTTTTTGTTTTGCTGGAACAGAGTCTGATAGCTCTTCTGTAAATCATGTATTTAGTTTCAAGGCTGCGACATTGCTCATACTATCCATGATTAGCCAGTTTTTTTTAAATTTGTTTTTATCTGTCTGTGCTTTGTGACAATGTTGGTTGGGCACCAAGAATGGAATCCTGTCTCTAAAAAGTCCCATTCCAACAATAGAAAAGTTTATTTTTGGGAGACCAGGCCTAACCTGAAGTAGTTCAAGAAAGGTTGGCCGATTAAACAGAAATGTTAGTAAACAAAAATTGAAAATGTTAGCATTGTTGGTGGTGGTGGTCGCAGCAGCAGCAGCAGAATGATACCAAGCAAGGAACCCAATATCCAATAATATTGGCCTCTAGCGATACCAATACCCAATACCAATACCGATACTAATGTGCAGCATAGCAGTGTATTGATCTGAAGTGAAATATATACCACACTATATCACGAAAAATCTCAAAACTGTATGGTGATTATGATGTATGGTTTGCACTCTGCCCCCTCCCCACTCTCCCTGCCATCATCTGCTGACAACAGCCACACCACAGACGTCAAGATGGTTATCATGTGGACGGTTACGACTGCTGTCTGATATCGTATTGGTTGTCACAGTGACAAAAATATTCGCCAATGACATTACTATCCAATATCTGTGAATATCACCCAGTACTTAATAATCTAATACCAGTATCGTTCTAACCCTAAGTAGTAGTAGTAGTCGTCATTACCTTATGTTGATGTATTTATAGTAGAATATTGTGCATACATATGTTCAGCTAATCTTGATGTGATTCTGTGTAGAAGCCACGTCCTCTGGATCCAGTCCGGGACGAGGAATACATGAAGCATATCTATGGTCGAGCACTGTATCATCGACAACGTACTGAGCAGAACGAAGCCTGTTGTCGCTATCATTCATCGCCCAAGTCTAAACTGCCAAGAACTCCTGTCAGGATGCCTCGAGCTGTTGTTAAAGGTTGCTACAATGCTTAGCTCATTAGTATTTAATACTTCACTATATACAGAAGAAAAAGAAGATTTTCGCATAGACTATAGCAGTGTAGCTCGTCCCCTTTCTGGTGCTTTGAGTTGGCGAGGGTAGATTAACTCCCAACTCGGCCAGATAGCCGGCTCAGTTAACAGCTGGCGCCTTTAACCGACAAGGTCATTATGCTGACAGTCCTGGTAACACGGCCTACTCTTATGCAGAACTCGCCGTTCCTTCACCGTCGCCGTAACCATTGCTAGTACTCATTTTCACCTACCCACAGGTGAATGGCTAGGCTGAGTTGACCTGGGTGACTGGTTACATACTGAGACGGTTTACTCACCTGCAGATGGTCACCTATCCAAGTACTAATCCAGTAGCACATGGCTGGGAGTTAAACTTGCAACCTGTTGATCACAAGTCCGAAGCCCTAACCACTACACTACCAAGTCAACATATACTCGTACAGACTAAAGAGTTATTTGGAGGTTATCGTGACTGGTTGTTTTACTTATAGTATTTACTGAGCTGTTTCAGATGTCTAAACTTAGCTAACTTAAGCACATTTCTACATTGTGTGAGTTGCACATATTGAAGCAGAGTGTTACTAGTCGTTTTTTATATTGTATAAGAAAAAATAACTGGCATCACAGTTTCCATTTGAATATTATGTTAACATTGTCTGCAGCAGTAGTAGTAGTTAAACAGATACAGGAATGTCAACTGCTGCAAACTGAAAAGCAAAGCACAAGACTGAGAAAGGTATCCCCAATGTCAACAGAACCTGTCGGTGCAGATGAAAACTGAAGAAGAAGTAATGCATTCCTGTTTGACCAGATAGCATTGACAATGCATGTATTTGCCACTTGTTGTTATAGCTGTAGAAGTTGCCAGTGCAAAAACTCAGACGTCACACTCGGCAGATGTATTTCCAAGTTCGTCAGCTGTATACTCAGCTATGCCCAGTCAGTTTGTTGTCGGTACGTTTCATTTCATGCGTGACATTTATGCAGCGTTAAACAGCATACAGTTTTTGTTGTGTTATTGCTTCCTGTACTACAACATTACTGTGGTGTCATTTAGTTTTAATCAGAAATAAATTTTCACATTTTTGTCATTTTAACTCTCATAAATATGAGTAGTAGTACCCTTGAGTGTTTTGACGCTGTTTGTTAGGCAACAGTTTCCAGAAGCTTATTTTTGAGGACTGGCGCCTAACCTTGAGTAATGTTTTAGAGAAGCAGGGTGGTTAAAGAACCGAAAGTTGTTGTAGTCAGCACTCAGTATGTGTAGTTCTAGTGGGCAGTTTTTAAGGTTTGATGCCTTGTATCTGTTTCTTGTTAGCGACTTTGTCTGCACTTTGCTGTGAGAGTCACGGAATCATCAGTCTGTCACTTGTAATGATTGACAGTCGCCATTTAAAAAATAGCTCATTTGTTGTGTGTCGATTGTTGATTGCAGTGATGCCAAAGGAATGCCCCCTTTTGCTGCACAACAAGTGTTGCTCTGATACAGTAGCATGCGTAAATTTGTTCTGCTCACCCTCCAGATTCCTTTACATTTGTTTGGCCTGTCTTTGTTTTGAATTAGGTCAAGTTTCTTGTTGCACACACAATACACTTGAGTATCTCAGTAAGCGTGATGGTTATTTGTTGGCATTAGGGTTACATGGTGAGTTAATTCCGATGGCAATACCTGTGAAGTTGCCACAGCAGAGATCTCTGGACCATAAACACCAGTTCCGAGAGCCACCTCCACCACAAAGAGAGCTGTCACCTCCACCACAATCTGCAGCTTCAGCGAGCAATCAGAGATCACCGCTACAGATGCAGCCCCCACCTCCTTCACCTGTGAGTAAATAGCAATTTGAATGGTTTTTGTGATATTATTGTGGGAATTTTTCACAGTTAGAAAAATATTGCACCAGTTTGAGTTATGCTGTGATTTTATTAACACCAACTTGTTTTTTTTGGAGACCAGACAGCTTTTATCACTTTGTGTGCTGGTGAAGTATTTATTGACTTAAGATGTCAGCATTAGTAAGTGAAACACGAGAAGTTTTACAGCAAACAAAGGTCATGTTGATGGTCCCACTGACATGACGCATTTACATTGCTTCATAAAAAATAGAGAAGATCAGTATAGGTTAATGAGACTCGCCAGATAGTAGTTTCTTGATGGTGATTTTTGATGAATTGGTTTAGCTATCCTGGTTTAACGTGGAGTAAGGACCATTAAACAAGTGTGTTTGCAGTTGCTATGCATCAGCACAGCTGTCTAGACTGCATGAAACATAAATTCTGTAATTGAACTGAACTGTGTTGGTCTTATTGTTGATGGTGCAACTGAATGGCAGGATGACAATAACAACAATGGAGATGATGAGATTGAAGATGAGTTGGCAAAAGATGATGATGCAGTGATGGACGAGCAGAGTAGCATGTCCGAAGAAATGCCGGCAATCTCTTTACCTGGTCACACTGCACCAGCACTCAACTACGAGGGTCCAGAGTTTCCTGTTTGTGAATATCAGCCTCTCCCTCACTCACCTCCAGCTCGGCAGAACTCTGATGAACTGGCATCGAGAATCAAGCAGGCTGATGTACTACAAACAGAAGTTGTTGACTGGTCGGCATTCAGTGCTGTGTAGAAATAGTATTGTTAGCTTTAATAGAGGTAAGGTAAGGTAAAGATTAATTTGTTGTGGCACACTCAAGCTAGACAAGCTGCATCAGAGGCGCTCAGGTACATGGCGCACACCAAGCAGCGTCGCACATACCTGCCTTAAACCTTCACAGCCATAGCCGGTACTCATTTACCGACCTCGAAAGGATGGAGGGTTGAGTAAACCCAGGCCCAGAGTGCAAAGAGCAACTGGCCAACAGTTGCTACGCGATTGCCTGCGGCCAGTGGGACTCGAACCCAGACCTCACGATCGTTAGTCGAGTACGCTAACCACTAGGCTATCTCGTCACCCTGATAGAGCTGTTGTTGGCATTACAAAGACGTTCTTTGTTTAATGTGCTTTCATTGTTTGATGCTTTTTACCTGTTGCTCTTCATGCACATGTCAAAAATGTTTCATGTCACAGGTAATACTGGGCTGGTAGTGACATACCTGACTGTTGCACGTGAGGTCACTGTAGGCAGTTGAGTGTTTACCATGAAAATAATTGCATATTGCAGCATTGAGCTGCAGCACCTCTACTGCAGAGCTTGAGTTGAGTCAGCATTCTGCACTGTGTGGGTTGTTTGAATTGGGATCAGTAGTAGTAAATGGCTATTGTGGCTGTAGTTTATTAGCACCTACTCACACACTTATGGCCAAATTAAGTACGGCTTGATTGGCAGTTGACTGAAACTGTTTTTCATTCACTGCATTAAACAGCTGAATTATTAACTGGTTGAATTCTTGTATTGACTGTGCCATGGTGCTAGAACAAAAATTGTCATTATTACGGTTATTATTGTTGTTGTTGTTATGTCGATATAATAAAGAGATAAAAATGCAGAAAATAGTAATTTAATAGTACACAGAAATTCGCACACAGCAAAAAAAACTACACTGAATTTTTTGTCGAAGTTTGGCCAAAAAACAAGACTGATGAAACCGTTTATGAATGGTGTTAGTAATTTGTGTTGTACATATTTATGCATTCTATTTATGCTATGTATATATGTTGTAAATGTGAATAATGTTGAATGTCATAGGGTGGAGCAGGAGATAATGGCACGGATTGTCACTGAGATGCACAATAGGCAGTGGTACTCTTCGACTGTTCAGTCGCAGCTGAATCCAGGCAGGACATCATTACATCATGTATCAGACGCATCGTCACTTGTTTCAGATGTTGAGACCGTGGATGATCCTGTGATAGGTCTGTAATAGACAGATGAGAAAGCTGAAGCAAAAGTAATACCTCGGTGCTTTAACATTTGGTTGAGTATCACCGACAGCTTCCAGTCTGTAAAAATTCAACTCCCAGCAAATATTTCTTGTGCAGAATGTGGACAGCGTACAATAACCTGTTATCAAGCATTGACGGTTGTGCAGAAATCCAACTCAAAACAGTCTTGAGTTAAAGGTTAAAGCCTAAAGGTCATGTTAATGGAACTCCATCTCACAGCTACGGAGCGTCACTTGCTATGTGGGATCACATGGTATTGCCTGTCACCCGACATACACAAGTGAACACACCCTACCTTAACCCCAACCTATATAGGCTGGTACGTGATTTACCTACCCTGGAGTGCAGTTAGGGAAGGCTGAGTTGACCTAGGTGACCAGTTGCAGACGGAGATGGTTTACCCGCCCACAGACTGTCACCCATTCAAGTACTAACTTGGCAGTGCACAGATGGGAGTTTTAGTCTTGTGTGTTTGTATGGTCTGTCAGTGGATGCAATTGGTCAGTCTGGGGTCCAACTGTTTGTCGATGCTGGACGTCCAGTGGACAGTGCACTTGTCACCACATTGGTCCGCGAAGTTCTTGCTGAGAAGATATCTGCCATGTTTGCTGAAAGATCGGAGCTTGAACGTGCAGCTCGTCAACAAGTGACAGTTCAGCCTACAGCTCATGTAGATAGTGTAACGTCAGCATCAGCCAAACACATGGTTTGTACAGCTAACCTTAGCAGTTATACTTGGACTGAATTATTAACATTTTCGTGTGGTATTGCTACATGTTAGCATCTTCAATACAACAGCTTCAACAACTTTCATATTTTGTTAACCGGCCTACTTATCTAGAGTTACAACAACAACTCCTGGTTAGGCCCAGTTCTGAAGTGATGATTAATCCTAATTGATTATTCTCTTAGGATTGCTGCAGCAGGTTTTTACAGGATGGATGCTTGTTACTGACAGTTTGTTTTGGCATTGTGAAATATTTACTTATTTTCTGTAATATTCCTTCAGTGCTTCGAAGCTGTTGGCTAGGTAACATAAAGGGCATCTGGTCTCCATCGGGGGCTCGGCCTGTTCAGGATTAATTCCAGAAAAGTAGGCCAGATTAACGTAAAATTAATGTCAGTGGGTGTCTGTTTTTGTTTTTACTGAAAGTTCTGTTCTCCTGCACAGGCTTTTCTGTAGAAATTTGCAGCTGTGTAAAGGTTTCCTGAGATAAACACATAAATTGTGTAGAGCATAGAACATGGGTCAGTTAACAGAAACCGACAGTCTTTTTCCTTGTTGTTGTTGTTGTTGTTGTTGTTGTTGTTGTTGTTGTTGTTGTTGTGACAAGCCTGTCAGTGTCATCATGTTATCAAGGGAGCAAAGTGTCCAATAAGAGATGATGAATTGCGTCACGTTTGTGTAGTATTCTGCTACATGACTTCTATCTATGCATCTTTAGTTTTGTATATTAACAGTCACATTCTGTATCTGCATATGTTCATGTCTGACACACATATGTATAGGACCAGAGATCACCCGTTCCAACTCCAGTGCCAACACCGTCTTCATCAGTAACTCCATCTGTATCACACCATGTATCACCGCCATCAACGCCAGAGCTCTCTCAGGCTGCTCATCTCATTCAAGTGCCTGCAACTCAGCCAGTCTTGCCAGCTGCAGAAGCAGCAGAAAGTGTGACAGATGATGCTGCTGATTTTCCGTCGTACAATGGTCAGACTGTTTACTTGTAAATTTATTAATTTTGTGTGTTTTGATTTAGAGCAAAACATGTGTCAAAGACAGTCATAATGCAGCTGTATTTATTTAGTCTAATTTATGTCATTTGTTGAGTCTGATGGCTGCATTACATCAGACAGACTGTCTACATTCTGATGCAGATAGAATATCTAGATCCTAGATTGTAGATAGGAAGGATGTACTGGTACTGGTACTGTTAATCCATGGGTTCAATGCCCATCAGTAACAACTGCTGTCCTCACAATGTTTGACCATAGTTCTGTATGTTCTGGGCTACTCTCTATATGCTATAGGTGTCCAATCCATTTTGCACCATTCCTGTATATCATCCTGCCATTTCTTCCTCGGTCTTCTTGCCTGCTTTTACCTTCCATGACACCGAACATCACTGTTTTTGATCAGTCTTTCACCATATATTCAGCACACATGTCCAAATCGATTTAACTTCCATTCCATCACTCTTTGGTGGATGCAGGATGTAGTGGATGTAAATTGTGTTAACTGTGATCA
>Ga0056132_1000515_pt1 | contig 10013 bp, 6 predicted proteins | sample WorMetLIZISLAND2_3_FD_71119 | JGI IMG/M metagenome (GOLD analysis project Ga0056132, IMG submission 71119) | Marine gutless worms symbiont microbial communities from Max Planck institute for Marine Microbiology, Germany - Olavius clavatus LIZARD... ...
GCAGGATGTAATAGTTGCTTCCCCAATAATTTTGTTGGGGGAGCTTGCTTCCCTGCTCCCCCGATTCCCGCGACTATGCCTAGTGGTCATATTTACGTCCGTGTTTGAATTTGTGTCGTTTGATTTCGATGCTCAGTCGTTGGCCAGTGCCACATAAGAACAGCGAGACATTCTTTTACGACTGCTGTTCTGTTGCAGCAACAACAATCATTTGAATGTTGACATATTAACCTCCAATTTGATACCTAAATAAATATCCGGTATGTTGCGCTTTTTTGCTGCGCGATGTTACGCAGAGTGCGGTTATGCCACAGTATGACGTCCGTCTGTCCGTCTGCCTGTCTGTGACGTTCAGGTATGATTTTCACACAGGTTGGAATACTTCAAAAATAATTTACGGCTAATTATCTTAAGGCTTCCGCTCGGGCTGACCCCAACATGAAAATGAATAAAGATAGGCAAATTGTAGGCCGATGATTCTAGTTTCTACAAATATAAGCTATAAGCGGATATTCGCACGGGGGGCTCTCGGGGAGGAGGCGTCAAGTACAATAAGTGTTATGCTTACGTCAAACTTTGAACATGGGTACGTGTATATTACGCATATGCGTGATGCTAGTCACAGAGCGATAAATATTGGCCACGCTCAGAAGCAATCACCCGATCAATCCGATGAATCTGATCTGCTTAAATTCGTTCAGATTCAAATCCGCGCAAACTAGTGGACGTAGGCGTGAACACTTATTGTAACATTTATTAGCGCTATAAGATAATCACGTATTTACGATCATCGATCGTGGGCCTTCGTGGCTTTTACCGTGAAAATCAGCGTGCTGTGTCACTGTGTGTAAGATCAGCGTTTGAATGGTCACTGATGTATACAAGAAAGTCGTGCTGTGGCAGAGAAACCACACTAGGCCTATGCCGTTGTAAAATTCAATACGTAATGAAATTTATAGGGGCATCGCGCGGTTCTCCCTGCGATAGCACGGCTCTGGGTTACATGACTTGCAATGCATAAGATCTCGGTTCATTGTTCTATTTATGATACAGTAACTTTATATTATTTTATATTATCACTTTTTGATATCGTGAACAGCAGAAACGTGACTATAGTGAGAGGTGACCATTACTCTGTAAATCAGAACGTCGTCGTTATGTACAAAATGTGGTCGTTATCGTTATATTGTGCTTCTCTGGCGTCCGATGTTCAATGATCATGTGCATGTGGATGGCGTACAATGCGAGTCGAGTGAGTGTCCGATTTATTCTTCTACGTTATTTCACCGTTGCATATGGACAACGATGATATAAGTGACTGATAAAAATTCGCGTATAATTCTTCGATTTCAGTCTGATTTTTCCCACATAACCGACTAACTGTGCATCTTGTAGGCAACTTGTACACTGGAGCTGGGTGACTATTATAACTTGTTAACTAGTTTTTAGCATGAAAGCAACCGGGTGCTACATGATATTAGTGCACCGTTAGCGCACAGTAACTGCTCACTCAAACAAAGCGATCTCATTCCGTATAATTCATGCACTGTATTTTTACACCAGAACTAAAATGCGTGGCAATGATAAGCCTGATGGTCGTCCGCCCTCATATACCATGGACCGTCTGGCAAGTTTCCACGCCCTTCTGTTGTGTCCTTGTTCTCTAAATGCCGCCGTCACTTTCTCATTCTCTAAATAGCGTCCTTGCGTCCAGAGCGCACCGACAAACTATCTCTCAATTCGTAAGAACACTTTTCTACTGCTAGTTTATACATCTTGCAGCACCAATGCACTGAATGCATAATGCATTTTACTTATATTTTCATGGAACACCATCAAGCAACAACTTTGGGGAAGTTGCCAACACCCATGTGCCTCTGTCACCAAGCAGTATAATTTGGTACCGGCCAAACGGCGGTGATGCTCTGCGGCCGGGAAGGTAACCGTAGGTCTGGCGTTGCACACTGGCTATGCGGCACACTTCCACCTACGGGCTCACGGCCACAGAGAAGGAGATGGTCACCTAACTTCATGTGCAACGTTCTGGGGCAAAAGCATTTCTTCCCTATGATTTGTCTGAGCCGGCCAATTAACAACAGATATTGGGGGTATTATTAGTGACTTTGCAAGTGTTTAATATCTTAACATTATAGAATGGCATCATAGTTGTGATGCACTCTCTGAAATTTTTAGGGAAATGGGACTTCATTCTCTTACATTGCTGATAGCTACATAATCAGTAAATTTTTGCAGTTAGTGTTTTTAGAGTTTGTATGTGTTTCCTTACACTGACTACAGTATTGAGAGTCAAGGTACTTGGCAGGTAGATTATTAACAGTCAAGACACAAAAACAGCTGGAAAAGTGAATATTATTGAATCAGCAATCTACCACACACAAAGCAAAGCGGAATAAAAGCTACACTGATACATTATTATTACAATGTGACGCTTGTCGTACATATAATGTAAGCAGTGCATGTATAATAGAAGCAGCTTAAGCACAGTAATGGTAATGTATGTAATGGCTCATACAATTTAGTTAAACAGGAAATGAGCTATTTCAGTAGATTTATAGGAAAACATGTAGCCATGTGGGCCTCGAGGGCATAACACACCAAAACATCTCAGGTAATAGCGATAATTTCACTACAGCATTAAAAACACAGATGCTACAGAAGTGTCGTAACTGGTGATAAAAAGTCCACTAATTTGCATGAGTCTATATTGACAATTAACTCACAAAGCCGATCTTGGCACTAGAGCCAGTATCAATAAGTTGCAACAACCAACCACTTACTGTTAGGAGACGTGTCGGTGGAACACAGAAAGACATGCGTATAGTGCAGCATTACAACAGGTTATCTAACAATTACTTTCAATAATCACAAAGAGTTCAAAACACACTTTTCTGACGGTAACAGTCACTACAAAGCGTCCAATGCCAACTACAACCAAACTGAATTAAAACTAAATGCCATAAAATCACTACAGTCGAATAGATGAGTCACTTAACTACAGCATGCAAAACAGAGCACGTTGAAATGCACCACATTCAGTTAGTTGATGAATAAGTCGTTGGTAAACGAAACGTAGTCGTATGCATCAACAACTGTTCGGCCAGACGAGTCGCGATACGGTTTCATCCGAGATATACAATATTCGGCTTGCTCCTTTGTCAGGTTCTGTCACACGCCACATAATGCTTACTTAGTATCATTCATTTCACACACTCAAAAAACTACTCAACATTCTTCCACAAGTTAGGACATCATTACCTTATTAGTATTAGTTAGAGATGGGGTTTGGAATTGTTCAGGTTCTTGGCAGCTACAAAAATACATAGTTCGGTTCTGACGTACTGTGTCTTCAGTTAACTTTGATACATGGGTTCTAAACCTTGTTAAGTTTTAAGCTAACAGCTTTAAAAACATGTCGCACAGAATATACACCGTGGGCCGTAAAAAAACGTGCCACTTTTATTTTTACGATAACTTTGGCAAATGTGGACCAATTTCAATAATTCTTTCACTTGTGAATTCGTAGATAAACTGCGGTTTACGGTAAAATAAAATCTGCCACCGCACATGAATTCTGTTGCCGCACTACCTTGTGAAAGCTAAGATGTTCAACTGTACAACGTTTCACTCATACATGTATGCTGTATTAGATGGACTTATCTGCAGAAGCAACAAATGAGCGAATTACCGTTCATGACAGTTTTCTAAGTCCTTTTACTGCTAGAACCATGTTATGAATGGTAATTTGCTCATTTGCTGGACGCATGCTTTAAATTGTTACACTATTGCTCAGTTGATGTGTTGACACGTTATTTAACGCGCTGATAAGCGTTTAGCAGGCACTAACGCAGTGCAGACGTTTATTTACCAATTTGTAGTACTTACTAAAATAGATAGGCTAACTTTGAAACGTTTTGAAGAAAAATACATGCTGTTATCTGGATTTAAGCTTGAGGTTGTGCAGGTAAGTCCAGCTAATATACTATACAGCATACATGTATGAATGAAACGTTGTACCGTTGAACATTTAACTTTCACAAGGTAGTGCGGCAACGTAATTCAGGTGAGGTGGAAGATTTTATTTGACTGTATTCCGCAGTTTATCTACGAGTCCAAAAGTGAAATGAAATCGGTCCACAATTGCCAAAGTTATCGTAAAAATAAAAGTGGCACGTTTTTTCGTGGCCCACGGTGTATATATGCTTGTTGCTTCACAAAATCATCTAAAATCAAGCTCCAAACTCATTTATGAACCTGAGGGCTATGGAAATATTGCATGTTATTATTATTATTTCGCTTCCTATCTTTGGTATTACTACAAAAAGTAACTATTTTTCTGTAATCAGAACAAGTACCCAGTCTACACAGGCATCAACCAGATGCCCTGCCTGAACCAACAACTACTGTGTAAGTACTGCAGGAGTCTTATAGCAATTTAGTACAGAGATGGCAATAATACATAATAGAAAAAGCTAACAAAATCTAACAAATGGCAAAGTGTTCAGTACTTTGAAGTAATCTGCTCTGCTATTACCACCACCACCACATCCAGTAATATTACTACTTCTACTGCTACTCATTTCCACTTCTGTTTAAGCAGTGAATTTTTGCAAATTATTCCAGGTTAGGCTGAGATCCCTAAAAGGTAAATTTTGGGAATTGCCACAAAAGAACATTTTACAGAAAGGATGCCATGACTTTTGTCCTTGCCAGACCAATGTAATATCATTGATATAACATAACAATATCCATGAGCAAGCAAACGAATCGGGACACTTACGGCGAAAAGTTCGTTGGCGGTGATGTATGGTTTATCTGCGGTTGTCAGAGCTCGGAAAGCTGCTTCCACTTCATGTGCTGACTGGACGTTCTCTGTCTCACGACTTATCATAAATGCCATGTACTCTTGTAGCGAAACGAAACCATCTCTGTACAATCAACCACCAACGTACACGTGATGATTACTCAAAACAACACAAGAACTCAATATATGCCTGTTAACTCTATTAATGCACAACATTTTCTCTATAAATTAGCATTTGTAGATATAGTTTTACTTTCAATATGTATACAAATTTTTTGCACATATACCACATGATAGTGTATCATTGAAAAAGCAGCAACATAACAAACCTGTTTGGATCAACCATGTCGAGAATGGTTTCAAATTCAGGATCTCTCTGACCCTCTTCCACCATTGGAAGATCGTAGCCGAGAGCTCGCAGACACGACTTGAATGCCTGATGGTCTAGACGGCCAGTTCGGTCTTTATCGAAATGTCTACAACACAGTCAAAAAATAAATCATAGCATTAATAGCAGTGAGTGAGTAGTTTCTTAACAGCACATCAGCACATAAAAGGCCATTCTGTGCCTCAAATGTTTTGAGTAAAAGCAACAAGCATTAATAGGAAACAATGTTCGCATAATATTCTGGCCATGATGTTTAAATAAAACAGACATTTCTCAGACACTCCACACTACAGAACAACTTGTTCATAGGTTTAAACTGCAGCAGAAGAGAACACAGAAAACTCACTTAAACATCATGCTGAACTCTCGCAGCGAATCTTCAGACACGCCACTTTGGTTACTGCACAAATGTTCACACATAAAAATGTTAACATCATCACCATGAAAACTACGTTAAATAGTCCCACATACATCATTACACTATATGTAACTGTAGTTCGTTCAAAAATCTCTGTGACGGTAGACTGAAATAACAGGAAACAATTACAATCATTCCATGAATATCACACATGACACTAACCAGGCCTGTATCTGCTGTTCGAGATTGTGCTGCATGCGCATGCACAGCTGATCAAGTTGATCCCACTGCTGGGCCAGACCAACAGTACTGTGTTCTGTGTAACTGCAAGCAACAACCAACAAAGCACACAGATGACATAATAACATGATCAAAGTAAAAACTGTTAAGTCAAATGTTTTGCTGCTTTCAAGCAACTGGTTAAGAGACATAAAGACATCGAGCCTGCATTATTAGGCCTAGTGTAAAATTCATTCAAGGTTCATTTTTGAGGGACCTGGCTTAAATTGGACGAGCCGTAGAAAAGTCGGCCATGTAAGCAACAACTAATAGTAGTAGTAGTAGTAGTCAGTATTAGCTCATACACACAAGAAATCTGACATTTTCCATTTACCACAGCAAAGCACACTTATGCCATTTTTGCATAAGTCATTCTGTCATGCAAATGGTAAGTAGTGGCCCAGGTATATCAACTGGTTTGACTGACCATTAGCGTGCACTACCAAAGACGAATAATCAGATTGGGCACAATGTTAGAAATACATTCAATAAATGCAGATTGTGCATTTTTGCTTCATAATTCAGTAAAAAAACTCTTTATCCATCAATATTATTGATAGAAAATAAATATAAATATAACACTAGTTGTTGGTCATTTATCAATAAGCACATACCGATTGTCGAGAATTAAGCGTTCTTCTAAGCCGGCACTCAGATCTTCAATCTGCTTGAGTTGGCTGCGCTGAGCACGGACTTCACCAGACTTTCTCTATAAAAACAGACAAAGTGTACAAATGTGACAGAAACTGATGGACACTGCTGCACAGCCGATGGCAGACACTTTGTGTTCACTCACCAGGGGCAGCACATGGCCACCATCTTGCAAGTGTGATGTCAAATCAAAAATCCCGACTTTGTCATATGATGCATATTTACTTGAAGAAGACTACTGCCAAATTTTATTCCGATCGATTTGAAACAACGGAGTCTTAGGCTTTTTTTGAAGAGGTCGGTCGCCCAACAAGAAGATGATACGAGATCAGTTCTTGATTACAAACTCCTCATCAGCACTACAAACAACACTACTATTAGCAATAACAACGAACATACGTATAAAACCAGACAGACACAAGTGAACAATTTACCAGTTTTGACTACAAACCTTTGTAGCTTCCAGCTGGTTCTCCAGGGTCCCACTACCTTCCATCATAGCAGCTCTGCATCACAAATATTTTCAATACAGCAATCAACATAATTCCAACTTGATACAAAAAACACAACTTTCTACCTGTTGAAATTAAACTGAAAATTTAAGTTACTCTTTGGACTATAGGTGGAATACACGTTTAATGTAAAATCAGTATTGTGGCAGTACTGTATGACAGCACTTTCAGTTTTCAAGTAAATACTTCCACACAAAAAATTTCTCAAACTAGATTCCACAAAGTCATTTCAAGGACATTTAATTCAACAGCTGGAAAACAGTGTCAACTTTCAAATATTCACAAAATTTTAAGCACAGTATTTTTCTGGTGTTCTAATATTAATATATTAACACACACAGTACTAAATGGCTTCTGGTAAGATGTATAGATGTATATCATCATGCATTTATCATATACCAGTACAAGTGTGACTTTACAGAAAACTCAGCACATGGCAAATCAAACGATGCATACTAAGCATAAATTTTAGACATAAAAAGCATGCATTAGTCATTCAATAGCTACCACTAACTTGCATCCATAAAACTATAAAACAACTGAGACATGCAAATGATCATCGAGAAAAAACTGTAAGCTGACACCAATGAAATAAACCCACGTGCTCATGCAAAGCATTAAACATAGATCCAAACTATGGCATCAAGCGCTACAGACGTCCTTAGATATCCCTCAGACAAATGGTAATATAAGTTTTTAAGCATACAAAAGATTTCACCTTAGTGGCCAATGTGTTAACTGATGCTAAAAAAGTGATAGTCTTATGCCTTTTACAACACAAGTGTTAAGCTGAGAAAATGAAGTATTTAAAAGAACTCAATACACGACAACAACACTTCACGACACATACAAAGCGGACACAAAAGCAATAAGAAATCATGCACATAATATACAAGCACTATTAGAAAGCAGAAGCAACCATCAGGACCACTACAATGACTGCAGTCAATAAACAGTATAAATGATATTAACCCGTCGAGCAGCCATAGCCTAAAACAAGACAAACAGGACAAAAACACATGTTATCCCTGATGATGTGAAAACAATCCCAAAGAAGTTTAAGTCTAAATCTGTTACTTTCATTTAGATAATTTTTGCTCTGCCAATGTCAGGCTCATATGACAAAAGACAACAGATCGTAAGGACACCTGTATTGAAATATGTGACCATCTGCAACACAACTGAGTGATATACCATATTACGTATTTCCACCCAATTATCTCAGTTTGATCAGTATTGTACTACATCAAATTATTAAAATCACTGTCTTATTTAACAAGAGACAACTTTTTAGGGTAAGCACATTACCACATACCAATTCTGAAATAATGTTTTTATTTAACATTCCTATTTTCATACTCGACAACATAGCTTATATCAGGTATCCAACAGTCTCCGTACAAAAACATTGCAACAGTGGGACAGTTCACAGACCTGATGACCTTAGTGATGCAAAACCAACAGTGTCAAAACCAGTGAAGGATGTTCACAATAGCTTTATAAAACTCACTAAATATCCACGGTATGACAAGTTTGACAACTACCTTGTCTCGGTGAGCCATTGGTGGAATGCATTAGCTGCAACGGCGTACTGTTTACGCAGAACATCATTCTCCTCCTGACGTTTCTGCTCAACTATCAACTCCTCATCGCGATCCTACAACGTCGCACCAAACATACTACACAAACTGTCATTTTTCATCCAAAAACAAGACATAAGTACAAACTTGCATCCAAAGTTTTATAGTCAATACTTATATCATGTCATACTACTGCAGTTAAATGAAGAAATGCTGCATGACACATTAGCACAAGTCAACAACTGTCTTTCACAAACTGATACTAACTACCATTTCTCAATTTTTGTATAATTAAGCAATTTTTAGAAGTTACACCAGTCAAGTCCCGATGTCCTGACATAATTTATTTAACTTATCTTCAAATTTATTTTTATACTTGAAAACTCACACGAATAATTCTCTGCAGGTTGCGCCAAGTATCTTCAAGTGCTTCCATGGTAAACCACGTGTATGGGTTTGGGCCAACATTAAAGCTCTTGATCTGCTTGTCGAGCTGTGCTAGTTGGTTGAAATCTTGCTCTGCTGCACTCAGTGATGCTTTGAACTGGTCGTGCGCCTCACGCAAAGCCTTCAACATTGCAAACATCACAGTCACAACACATCGTACAATCTAGGCATCAGAATATTACAAACTAACGAAATCTGTTGCCACTAGCAACACAAACAGTGCAAGTGCCTGAAAAATTATTTTTACTCTGCACGCATTAGAACTTTCTAATGCTAGCATTATTATCCAACACAATACAAAATCAATACACAACTGTTAGCGCATTTAACTGCCTTGTTGTCCTGCCACCACTGTTCATTATACTTGCTGTTTTGTCATACTTGGCAAATAAATTGATTAATTGATTGATTGATTGACAAGAAAGCAGATGTTTCAATGTAACCATCTTGCATTGTATATAAAACAATAACATTCCAAATTACAACAAATGCTTAACTGACCTTTATCTCCTCAACAGAGTTACAGCGGACAGGGTCGGTCAAATCTTCCTCAGCATTCTCAAACCAGGAGTTGAAAGCCGATGCCTTCTTGGCGAATGTGAGGTACAGGTCTTCAACCTGACGGTACTGCTCCTGCAGGCGCAGAAGACGCTTCTTGCGAGCATCCGCATCAGACAACAGACGCTGCCACCTGAACATGAACATAAACAACTCAAAGTTCAATTCTCTTGTTTGAAATAAATCACAAGACTGTCTCTGAAAAATGGTAACAACATGTCCTCGACTATCTGTGAACTGCCTAACAAATTATTAGTCCAATTAATTAGCTAACTACGACACTAGGACATAGATACTACTTGAGTGAGCGGCGCCGCTATGTGGCAGCCACGTTTTCCGCGTGCCTGATAATTTGCTTGTTTTCTGTGGCAGCACGCGTTTTTGATATTTGATAGTATCATTGCGTACTAGCTACAAG
>Ga0056132_1000516_pt1 | contig 10009 bp, 7 predicted proteins | sample WorMetLIZISLAND2_3_FD_71119 | JGI IMG/M metagenome (GOLD analysis project Ga0056132, IMG submission 71119) | Marine gutless worms symbiont microbial communities from Max Planck institute for Marine Microbiology, Germany - Olavius clavatus LIZARD... ...
AACATTTATGAAAAAAATTTCAAAAATTCAGATTTGATATGATTCTCACATGACTGATCCACGTGTTCATGCAAAGTTCGATAAAAACCGATCAAGTGGGAATAACAAAAACAGTGTGTCATGTAATACAAAAACTGGATTCTGAGCCACTGAGTAATTCCGTGGAAAATTACAATCAGGTTTTGTCCATATTGATGCAGTTTTTGGGGGACAGGGTATAGACACACTTCTTCCAAGATAATTACATTTTTGGTGTTAGGCTGTGCAAGAATTTAATAATACTTTAAATGTTTGTCCGAATAGTATTTTTCAGGGCATCATATTTCACATACATATTTTAAAGCTATTTTGTGCACAAATATATCTCATCTGTAAATCTCTTCATCTGGAAATTGTTATAATTAATATGCTGTGCAACATCAATCACTTAAGCCGACCGAAACAGATAGGCTTACAGTTACATATTGCCTATTATTGCCTATTAGTTACGTGTGTAACTTACAACCTGAAGTCTCTTATTAATCTACTGCATATGTATACTGTCAAAATATTTTGGCATAATATACAAATAGCAAAGTGCAAAAATGCAGAAAACCGACTAAGGAATTTATAATAGCAACAATAATAGCTTTGTCCGAATTTATCAAATGGTGATGTTGATGACAATCTTGATTTTGGACACGGTTGTTATGCAAGTAAAATGCATGTAACGGCTTTATGACGAATGGATGTCGCTGATTGCATGTTTGACAGAAACAGCTTGATTATACCAAGCAACAACACAGACAAAAGTTAAGCAGACTAAGGCAATCACAGTATGTGCATTACCACTGAACAGAATATTATTATTATTTGATACGCACAAGGCATAGTGATCTAAAATCACTGGAAATGCACTTAATAAGACATAAAAGTCAAACGTGTAACTGACTCAATATTTTACATTTTACAACTAACATAAAAAAATCTCTAATAATATAATAATGGTACCTGTTTAATGCGCAGCAGTTTGAATACTGAAGTACATTAACCGTACAATGCAGTTGACCAGACTTCACAAAACCATCACAGTACACAGTTAAACATTTTGTCATGTCGCCAGTTTGACATCACCAACATGAGTGTACAGTGCATACAATTTGATATAGCAGCTCAACTGCTAAGGTGTAAGGTGTACGCAGGGTGTGGACTGCGGTTCTTTGACATAACTAGCAAAATCAATTTATTTCATAACAATGCAATATTTAGATGTGAGCAGATATGTCAAGTTTGCCAAAGGACCAGAGTTTAGAGTTGTGGTCTAAAATATGCAGAAACAGAGCCAACATATTCAACACAATTTATTTTGTTGCATAAAATTTTTATTACATCTAGTTGCCTGTGATGACAGTACAGTTTAAAAATTGTGTAAGTATTCAAAGAGTTAAGCATGTATGTAGATAAACATTACTTTTCTCTTTTCGCTATAACAGCTGATACAACATATCCTAAACCGTACAGCACTGTCAAGCTCATAGGCGCGGCCCAACAAAATTACTGGGGGAGCAACCAGTACATCCTGCTCCCACATTTTTTTCTGTAAATTACACTTAAAAGTAACTTTACAGACTAAGGTTATTTTTTAATACAAAAATTCTCGAAAATTCCCCAGCTTTTGGGGCTTTGCCCCAGGCCCCATTGTACACTGTGTATACCTTTTTGAAAAATACATACTGCATAAAGTTATACTTTGAATTTGATTGTCTTGATTGTTTTTCACCAATTTGTGCTCCCCCAACCAAAAAATCGATCGTTCCTGCACCTATGGTCAAGCTGAATTAAATAACCACAGGTGGATAGTACTGTACGTGTAGCCACCACAACACAGATAAGCTGCTAATGATCCCGCTAGTCTTGCTGATGTATATTGACTGTCTTCAGATACTCGTTGTACCGTTTCTCTTGCGCTTCATATTGTTTGGCCAGCTTCTTCAATGCCGACTTGCTCAGCTCAGTACCGGCAGCATCGTGTGTTGGCATACCCTGCAATGTACAGCAGTAATGTTTCCGCTTGTTCATCATGTGATGCTTGAATATTCAGAATATTTATTGAATATTCTGCGAGTATTCAGTGACAGCAGCTACAAAATGAACTGTGTATCAATAAATCCTTTGCTGTTAAAGCATCTTTCAGATGAAGCATGGAATCGTAAGAGACGTGGACTGAAGGAGAAGAAAGGAGACCTATACTCATACGAGCAGTGTTGGCTGGACCAGTTCCCAGCAAAAAGTAACTGGTTTCAAGGCAGTCAGTTATTAACCCAATGGTAGACTGCAGTTACTTTCTGTCAGGACACAATTACGTTCAAAGCTGGAGTGTATCAGCAATTATACCATTTGCGGACAGGCACATGTATGAACAATGAACAGCTTCTCGGAGTTGTTACATCATGGTGAAATGGCCAGGAGCTGAACTCGCAACTTCTTATTTGAGATGACGCTGTAACCATTATGCCATGAGTCACTCATTGACCACGAAACTGGATTTTTATTTCAGTTCTCTCTCATCTGTATACAGCAGTAATGTTTTAGTTTATTTGGTTTAACAACACTGCTCGTATGAGTACGTAAAAATATGAAATCAATCATGCCAGAGTGGAAATTTTTCTCATGAAACAAATGTTTTGTAATACAAAGTACTGTGCTAATAATCCTTGATCCAATGTCCTTTGTTGTATCACTGTTCTATTATAATCACTGTCGTCATGATACTGTAATAGTGATGTACACAAACCGCTTTAAAGGCAATTTTTCAGGTAAACCTCAGGTAGGCAGTTGACCTCTAGATTCTCACTCTAAATCATCTTTATTCTGAGCATCCTTGTGGAACAGGCAAAAACTCTTCATAGCACCAATGACAATCCCATCAAGTCTTCTCTGCATGTTCTGACTGTTTAGTTCCCTCAGTCTTCATCGATCATACTCAATCACATCGTCTTTACATTCAACATGTCCACAGCACCTTAATCCAACCTTCATAATCACCAAGCTGACAGGTTCCAATCCCAGTAATTCTCTAAGCTCTTTTTACAGACAGTTGCAAACTTTCGTCAGATACTGAACAAAGTTCAAGTATCCAAGTTGCCAAGTATCTACTACTAATATAACATGTTTTATGTAGAAGCAACCTACATTGTAGACTCAAATATCAACATGTACAAATGCTTTTACCTTGTCATCAAACTTTGAATACTTGTCAGTTTCGTGTCGGAAAAAATCTGAAGGTGGAAGCTTCTTCAGTGCCTCTTTTTCAGCCTTCACACATCCAAATACAGCAAAGAAGCTTTGCAGTAGGCTTTTCTTTTTACCATACATTAAGTATCTGGAGCAAAACTGAGCTATTAATGATGACAGGTTTCACAGTGTCATGTCCCGCAAATTCAGTCTCTGCCCAACAATTGTTGAAACAATTGTTACATGGAAATAAAGTCATGCCTTAAAAATGTTTGTCTGTCAGCGTATACAGATAAGTGGACTAATATTACAGTTCATAAAATGTGACAAGTGTGGTTACAAACATTCTGAGCTAATTTTTCTTCTGCAATTCTTTGCTTTTCAAGCCTCTTCTGTTCTTCAATCTAAACACGGTCAATCAAAACATCCTCAGTGGGCTGGGTTCATAAATGATATCTACAATTCCACAACAAAACAATACTCGAATAAACAATAAACAAAAATTGTACATTTTAATTGGTAAAAATATGCTATGCATGAGCAATAAGCAATGTTAACACATCAGCTCTTGAATCATGATAAAAAAAACTGACAACTACATTTTGTGCCAAAAATATGTTAAGTACCTTCAGTCGTTCCTCACGTTCCTTCATCAGAGTCTCGCGGGCAATAAGCTTTATCACTGCATCTTGACCTACAGTTTAAAACAAACAGTCAGTTACCCAAGAGTCACTGTCCTAATCCATTTACAAACACTTGGTGAAAGATGGCTGGCACAATAACCTGCCTGCATACTGGTAGGACCATCCATCTGCCATGACACTTAGAACAATGTCACCGGCTCTGAGCTGGTATTGAGTTTCCATCTGGTCAGGATCATACCACACAAGCTAGTCAATGTGCAACTCTTATGAAAACCGCACAAAGCATTGCAGGAACTCAGCCTTTGATTCAACTTCTACATCTTACATAGCGCATTAGGGGTTTTTACGTAATCGCGCTTTACAAATCTACATTTACTTACTTACTACTTACTCATAATTATCTTCCACCTTGACTACATTATGTCCACCTTCAAGCTCAGCTGCCATCCGTCTAGCTGGAAAAACCACTGGAAAATATGACAGGCCTTTTAGAATCGATTCCTTGGTTACTTAGTTACTTACCATTTACAAAGTTACTGACTTGTCGGTCTTCTTCTAGTTTCAACCCACCTTGGCATCTGTTACCGACTTTAAACCATAGATAGAAAAATAACTTTCAGCCTATCACTTGACACTAACAGACATTTGCTTTGCACATCACAAACTGAAAATGCTGCATCAAAAGTAGGCTATGTTCTTTTATAGTAACAGCAATGGCAACTGGCATACCGTCTTGATCTTCAAGTCGAACACCAAGATTTGGTAATACATCATCACGAACTTCATCACACAGTTTGAGGATTTCATGAGCTAAAGTACACACATCACTAATTCCTTACTTGCTGTATCCAGATGCCACAAGTTTGCACAAATATCATAAATACCACCATCTTCCAAAATTCACAAACTAAAAATCAATTAACAGTAACACTGGACAAAGTTCATTGTAATAACAAAGCTTTTCAACAAGTCTACTGTATTACAGTCAACTGTTAATATAATGCATATGTAATACATTCCAGTACGTTCTAAGAAACAATGCGGCAGTATGTTTTCACACCTTTTTGAGATCGAGCTATTTGTCGAACACTTTCTCTAAAGCTCGTAAACGCAGCCAAATAAGGCATAACAGTCTGTTCAACCTGTAAAAATCATTACAAATTATGAACACACCAATTCTAGTTCATTTTAAAACTTTAAACAGCATTAAAGCTATTACATGTAAGGTACACAGTTACTGTACTGACATTTTATCGTATTTATAGAAGAGTAAAATACAACTGATACAAACAGTACATGTCAAATACATAAATGCAGGCATTAACAACATGTATTTACAAACTTAATACTAATAACAATCGTACAGCAAAACACGCATTTCACTGCAGATACAACACTGATAACTAGATGGCCCCCTGTCTACAGCCCGGCCATACATGGCTTGGCCCATGTTGCAACTTCTACATTTACATTTACATCGGCCTACTCAGACCCAATGACCAACCAACCACAGGCAACCGTGGAGCTTGTAGGTATGCTGCAAGGCCTGAAGCACGTTGTTAAGAAAGGTACAAATTTGTTCTCAGTGACGACCTTTATTAACATCAGACCCAGCCCATGTGTTACACAGGTATGTCACATGTCTGCATGCAAAATTTCGATACAATATGTCACACCATTTCAGAGGAGTTCGCAAACACGCAAACACAACTCTCAATTGTAATGATTAAAAATAGGAAAAAACACTCACATCAACATTATTCTGTGAACTTGGCACAGGAAACCCAATTGCTTCATCACCTTCTATTGCTCCAAACATCTACAGAAACATTACTGATATGCAGAACATGTCATGAATGCCATCTCATTTGCATGTGTTAGGAGACTGATTTGCTTTACCTGACAATCAACATATTTGGTGCTGCTACTGAAACTGTCAATTACTCATCCACTGACCAATTGCCATGCTGCATACACCGTACATTGTAATGTAATGGCAAGCAGATACTACAATGGTTAATGTTTTGCACAAATTTCTGTTAGTACAATAAATCACTTAAACAAGACTTGTTGAGACATGTTTTGATATAGCGATGGCAGAAACCAGTTCTGTATTCACAGTTCACAGATTAACACACGTAAAATAACACAGCAGTCTCCTTCAGAATATACAGCAAATTTTTAACAAACTTTTACACATTCTATTCACATTTTAATGGACATGTGTTCAGTGTTGCTATTGCTGGGAATTATACTTATCTTCACGCAGCTCAATTTTCCAGCTGACTATATTTATATGCCACATTTCATTCCTGTTACCCAAACAACAATGCAAAAGCAAGAAAGCAGTGTGGTTCATATCAGTGCTTATAAAATCAATCATAAATTCACCCGAAGTATGCGTGTGATGTATGTGGCAATGTTCTTCAACAACAGGCTGTTAGGACGGATGCCAGTTTTCCGTCGACTGTCAATGTATATGTTGCACTGGCTGACGAGTTCTCTCATTGCGTCGAGAACTGATCTTGTGTCGACCGAGTCTGTCATTCACACAACACAGACAGACACGCACACAGGTTTATTTTTGTATTCAATGATTGACATTGCGCGCATTGTCATCACATCACCAGAATCACAAGCATCATGCAAACACCAACTATACATAATGACTTACTCAATAACTCAAGTCTCGATAATATACTGATTGTTTATCTAAATTCTGCTTTGCCTTCTCTAATGTCTAAAGTGTTTCATCCAGCACATACAGTATCCACTACTCAAAAATGTATTTAGTACCCAACCTACAAAGACCGGACCAGCTAGCATCACAAGTGATGCTACAAAGAAAATACACAGCTAGGCAGTACGAGTTACATAATCACAATAAGATAAAAGCCACTATTCCATGTCAATGCACTGTGGTGAAAAACAACTCCCTTTTTATTTTTGCAATAATTTGTCTACTGTTATTCGTAATTTTTTGGCATATATATGTTATACGAAATCTGCAACTGGAGGATATATAGTTAGCCCATCTAATCACCCAAAGAAGACTTGGTAGGATTGTCAATGAAGATATGAACAGTTTTAGTCTGGTCCAGGAGAATGAATACTCAAGCTAGGACCAACAGGTAATGAGAATCAAAGGGGCAACCAGGTAAAATGATGATGATAACACTGTATTCAGTCAATTTAGATGTAACACTAAGGTGACAATTACCACATAGGGCTTCGTGAACTTCGTTCTGGCATTTCTGGAAGCTGTGCATACAATCACACAAAAACAGATGATGTCTGACTATTGAACACTACAAGAAGAATGTATGTAAGATGATATTTTTAAACAATGCCAGAATCATAAAATGCCTCATCTGCACTGATGTTCAACAACACATTTGAAAGTTTCACTTACATTGCTAACTGAGAAGCTTTTGACATCAAGTATTCACTAATTACTGCAAAACATTACTAATTAACACCAACATTGCATCTCGTGCACTAAATTTGTAATCAAACTGACCGAAACTGTTTACAAGAAAACCTAGCTAACGCAAAGGTAAGCGCGCAACAGCCTTGGTATATAAGATGCAACTCACTAAATCGGCCCTCACTTAGGATCGCCCAGCAATATGAACGTAATCTATACATCGTTGAAAAGTACTTTCAGTGTGCAACAATTCCCTCGCTGACAATGAGGGTCTATCTTCATTCCTTTAGCCGATGTTGCCTCCGAAACATGCCAACTAGCGCAAAATTCCGAGAAAATTCGAACTTACAGCAGTTCAAGGTCATCCAAGGTCGACTGAGTACCAATCGAAAGCGCATGTGCGAGTTCCTATTAGTCATTAATAGTAACTTTGTTCCTATTTTGCACCGTTTCTGAGACACGGCGACTTATTGGCAGAAAATTGCGTAATTTTCCTACCCCTGTGTCATTCGGCACCCCCGCTCCCTATCTTCCCTGTGGAATTTCACGGTGAAGTTAAGCGTCAGGAAACTAGAGTCACGGGGCTACTCTGTAGCGAAGGTTTCGTGATCCTAACTTCAACCGTCTTTGACTGATCCACCCGTGTGACGGACGGACAAACAGACGGACGGACGGGCGATAGCATATAGCGCGCTATATGCTATCACCCGTCCGTCCGTCTGTTTGTCCGTCCGTCACACGGGTGGATATGGGTGGATAGCATTATGTGCTATAGCGTGCTATAGCACATAATGCTGTTGCATGCTAATAAAAGTAATCATGATAATAATCTCGTAATGTTAATTGCAGCAGATACCATGTCAAAGCTATTTTCAAAATTCCAGCTGAAGAACATACATTTTGTTATCCTCCACAACAGCTATTAACACATGAGCTTGTTGATTCTGTGAAGTAAACTGCATTGCTTACTCAATATTTAGCTCCTTTTCCACTCCAGTCCACTTTGCAAAAGAGTCCGGACCTGAGGTAGGTGACCGTCGAACGATGTCTTTCACCGTCAAAAAGAACTCCTGTAACAAACGGCATACAGAATCAGGTGTAATAATGAAAATATCCAAACTAGTCACACTATCTGAAGAATATAATTCAAAAACAACATTTTTACCGAAGGACTAACAACACTGCCAAACCCTGGAACAATTAAACAATTTAACTAGGTAATAATTATTATAATGCTGAACAAAAAACGATCCTTCATAGAGCGATATAACATTCACAAGTGAATACATCTTGAAAATGATTTTTATCAGTGACTAGTGCTCTAAAACTTAACAAGAACAGTAAGGCAAACATCAAATAGCATCTCAGCATGCTGAGGTTTTAAAAACTGCACCAGCAAATGTACACTGTAGTTAAAGATGGAGAAAACAGAGACAGATGTGTAAACATCAGCTCACATTGACAAACTTTTCATAACTGAGTGCCACTTGCATCGTTGCATCACTATAGTCAAGGGTGTCCTTCCAGGAATGTAGCAGGAAGATAAGACGTAACTGTCTGGCTGTGTGCCGCGACAATGCTTCTTTTATTGTCACAAAGTTCTTCAGCGACTTTGACATTTTGCAGCCAGCGATGGTCAAGTGGCCAGAGTGAAGAAAGTATCGAACCCAGTCATTGTTGCCAAAACACGCCTGACAGTAACACAAGTCATCAATCGAGTTAATGTGCAACAGATACTAAATAGACGACTATAAGATTTGTTATTATAACACTGGCATGAAAGTTACAACTATATATTCAATTTCTTTCCAAACAACCTACTTTTCCATGCCGACCACGGACTATGCCGCAACACCCAACTTCACCATAGTTGCAACTCATTGGTGTGATGCCCCAGTTAGCGGCCCTGCTGACTACATATCCAGATCCTTACACAAAGCTTTTGAAATTGCTGCAGCATATTTTTTACACACAGGACACCTTTTAATGATCAACTATCTTTTCTTCTCCAATAAACAGCATCAAAGCACTGTAATATAAACATGTTAACTGGTTGCCTCCTTGATCTTTCTCCTCTATTTGTTCCCAGCCTCAACATCATTTCCATGCAGGCCAAAGCTTTTCATAACTTCCTCGATCCCAGCTCTCACTAAGTCTCCCGCAGATGTCCTCGCCATCTAGTTCCATTTGTACAACATAGAATGCAACTTAAATAATTACCAGCATAAGATGGACATTAACTCTCTATGTGTTATTGCAATTCATGTTACCTCAGACTGGGCAAGTTCATTGTCATGATGAGGAAACTTGAGGTCAACACCACCAGTGTGAATATCCAGTGATGAGCCGAGAATGTCGCTGGCCATTACTGAGCATTCAATATGCCAACCTGGACGACCCTAGACAGCAACAATATCAACAATCAACAGTCAACAATGAAGACCAGAAACCCAGAATATGATTCGTTACAATAAATGATTGAACCAAAAGCCATGTCAGTTTCAACCACATTCATAATATCAATGATACAATTACACAAATGCTACAGATTTCACACAGATCTCACCTTTCCCCATGGTGAATCCCATGATGGTTCTCCTGGCTTCGACGACTTCCACAAAGCAAAGTCATTCGTATTTCGTTTTTCGCTTAGACGATCCTTGGAAACACTCAGATCGCCTAACAAAGTCAAACATGCCACAAATACCACATAATACAATAACAC
>Ga0056132_1000519_pt1 | contig 9991 bp, 10 predicted proteins | sample WorMetLIZISLAND2_3_FD_71119 | JGI IMG/M metagenome (GOLD analysis project Ga0056132, IMG submission 71119) | Marine gutless worms symbiont microbial communities from Max Planck institute for Marine Microbiology, Germany - Olavius clavatus LIZARD... ...
CGTTTCCGAGCTAGAACACGTTTTATGTGCTACTTACCCCACCCCTATTCAACCATAATTTTGGGGGTGTTCCCGTTGCACCAGATCGCCCATGTTGGGCGTCAGCCAGAGCAAAGGCCTTAAGCTATTTGGCCGTGAAATTATTTTCCAAGAATTCCAACCTATGTGTTGCTGATACCTAAACGTCATGGACAGACAGACAGACAGATGGACAGACGACTTACTGTCGCATTACCGCGCTCTGCGCTAGCATCGCGTGGTAAAAATCAGTTAATTTCAGTTAAAATCGCTGCCATACTCTATAAAGTTATTTAAGATTATGAACATTGCATAGACTTCGAGATTGATGTGTTGTTTCTGTCAGGATACAGCCGCTGTGATTCCTCAACATGAGACGCTATGGATCCAGTTGAAAGGCTACGATTTTGTTGTTCTGGAATCTTTTGCCAAATATGTTCACAACATTACGGACAAATTTGGGCTAAACACTTCAGTGTAAGTTGGTACTGTCAATTTACAAGTCGTGGCCCTGTCACATGCAGCATAAATTTTTTGGATTAATTCATTTTGTTCATTAATTCTTTTGTATTATTGATCCAGTGTTTAAGTGGCAATCCAGCATCTATTTAATGAATAAATATGTAAATACTCATATATATTTAATTCAATGGTTTTACGCTGGTGGTTGGGTGACAGGAAGGGCGTCTAGCCTGCAAAAACCTACTGCAGCATCCAAAGTAGTTTTTTCCTAGGAAAACTGGTATTTTTAGGTCACAAGATTTGGTTTTCAAATTGAATTTTATGTCAACACAGGACACCCAAGTTTTCTGCCTTCGAACTGGTAGCAGAATCTCCTTCCAGATACTTTTCTCATGTGTCGTGCATTCTGGTACCAGTTTTTCTGGTACAAGAATTTAAGAAACTTGGACAAGTCTGAAGAGGATCTTGATGTGTTCTAAACCACGAACATTGGCGTCATGTGAGTCAAGTGTACCTGTCAGTGGTCGCCGAGTTTTGTTTTCATGGTGTACATTCTTATAAGTATATGGTAGGAGTTTATTGTTTAGTATTTATTTATCTATTTCATAAATTTAACAGAGTTGACACATTAACCACTTAACCGATTCTTTGACTACATTGCTTTGCATTGCTAAATGCTTTGAATCATCAAATGCCAGTTTCTTGTGAATCGTCAAACACCAATTCTTGTGTGCCTGATTTGCATGCTTTGCATTAACCAAGTTTCTTGTACGAGATTCTGGTACCATCTTTTGGTGTGGAGAACTTGGGTCATCTGCCATGACCTTAAATTTAACGCCAGTCGTTTGTAGTGGTATGTTTTCAGATGTTGATTTTCAGTCAGCTCACTTTACAATGAGGGTTCGACGTGAAAACTTAATCTCCAGGTGGAGCCAAAGCCATTGCGCTTTATGACACTCCTCCGAACTGCTTAACTTCGGCTTGTAAACAAAATTTTAAAAAATAATTATTATATCCTTAAATTATAAAATGATTGGCTAACGGATATTTCTTCATTTGAGCTACTTATCATTGTGAAATGCAAAAATTGGACCACCTTTCGAAATACACAGCGTTGTGTACTTGTTACTTTTAACCTCAATGGCTTTGGTGACATCTGGCAAATATCCCTCATTGCAATGTGCATTGATCAGAAACACTTCCTGGAGTGTGCCATGCATGGCAGTTAGAATAAGTGTCACAATAATGATCACAGGTTGATATTGTTTGTTGTGTAGGTTTCCAGTTCCTGCGCGGACGTCACGTGTCCAGATATATAAGCCATTTTCCGGCATTGTTGACAAGGAGTATAACTTAGCACTGTATGAGCGCGTGGTTGAGGTAATCATGTTGAAGACTCGATTGAATAATAGTGTAGTGCATACCCTTGTCATACCAGACTATTGTGTCAGTCATTTAAATTTAGCATTTGTATAGCGCAGCATAAACCAAGTTCTCACCTCATCTTTGGTCTTTGTGCAAACACGAATTCTTTAACCTCATCTTGAACTGTTCACGACTATAAGTCTCTCCATGGGAAGTGCACACTAAAGCATAGCAGTGGATGAAAAAAATATTACAGCCTCCTCACTCCTCACCTCCTCCCTTTTTGGTGTTTTTGTCACGTTGGAGTGCCTTTACAGTGTATGCTTTGTGACCTTCTCTTGTGTACCTAGTGGCAATCTTTAGTAACAACAACAGCAGCAGGCTTTATTAAATCATAATAGACACGTCGCTGCTAAAAATGGACAGTAATGGTTCAATAGAATCACAGGTATAACGGTAAAGAAGCTAAAAATAATCTTTGTAAATATGCGATATATAAAATTACATTCCTGAATACTAGTAGTTTTGAAGGGGAGCTCATAGTTATGAGAACGGGTGACGTGCTGCATTCTGGTGGTAGGAGTCGATGAAGGGGGTGAATGGGGTTGTATTTGAGTGCAGTGAATAATTGTTGATAAGCCTGTTCACAGAGGGCACCCACAGTTGGTAGACAATCTACAGTGTAATAACCTGATTTGCTGCTTATCGGAGAAAAGCCTCCAGTCTCTTTTTCTCGCCAGCCTTTGCAAAGCCCCACCCAGCAAGGGTGGTGTGGAGTAATTTGGAGAGGGCAGTCGACTGAAAGACTAATTCCAGAGAGGCCTGGGGCATACCATGGGTATGGCACTATGGCGCTTAACACTTCAAGAACTCTAGTTTGATTTATTGATTCAGTGCTTTGATGCTGTTGGTTTGGAAACAGTTAGGGACATAACCTGTAAAAAAATTGCTGCACTAAGCCCTAGAGGTTGTGCCTTGGTGATAGGAAGGGCATCCAACCTGTAGAAACTTTGCTTCAACACCCCTTGGGATGTTGGTTAATGTAGGTGGGTGGGGTTTAGTCTAAAGTACCTCGTTGGCAACATCCACTTGCTTACATCAAAAAGAAAGGTAAATAGTAACTGCTAAAAGCAGGCTGATTAGAAATCCGAAATTAACTGATATTTGTTAAGGAGATTTGTTAGCAAACTATTTTAGTAACTGTTACATTACAGTGTACATTCGTGACTTCACTAAGTGAATTAAATGTAACGATATCTTTTTAGTATTGTTATCTAGAATTGTTATCTACTGTTGCATGTTAGCAAGATTTTAGCCTTCTGGATTAACTCTTAAAAACAAACGATGAATTTCACTGGGATAATATTAGTATTCTTTATTAGCATTGATATATTATGTCAAAATCACTTTGAAAGAGTCCAAGTTGATGAATATGGTCTTTGTCACTTGGAAGATTTGCACAAGATTACTAGCAGACACATCCCGCGTGAAAAATACCTTATTTTTTAAATGTGCAGTGCTCAGTATGAAAAGCTTACTATCATCGTTACATTGTATTTTCTGTAACCCCATATGTTGTAAGTTTGTATGCTGATATTTTTGCAGATTGAGAAATTATCGTCAACATTAGCACCAATATTAATAGAATTACTTCAGTTGAATACTCCGGCAGGTGTACGGTTGGCAATCAAACAGGTAATCTACCTATTTGTTGGCTCGGCTGCCTCACCTTTGATGGTGATTTTCATTAGACTTTTATCTAGTTTTATTTATTGAGCAAATCATGTCCTGGCCTTCTGTGCAGTCGGCTTGGTATCAGAAAGGACATCTGGCTTGTGAACCATGCGGCTTCAGCAGTCTCAAAACATTTCCACAGAGCTAATCCAGGTAAACCGGGAAAATGCCATTATAGTGGTAGTATTTGTTTGTTGAACGTATCATTTACCTGTCTGTGTATATGTATGTGTAGTACAGCCATTATCTTTTCTACTGGGACGTTTTCTGTTTGACTTATAAAACTGTTAGTGCTTTACTGAGCAACTTCTCTTATCATGCAGCCTATGTCTGTGATAACACATTATTTACTTAACGGTTAGAACTCCCTCCACTGTCACACCTTTTAGCTTCATTTACCACCGTGCTTGCAACAACCTCGGGCCAACCAGCTGATATTGAGCCATCTGGCACTGCCCCTACCACATAGAACTCTCTGCCAAACACTGTGACGGCTGATGGCTGGGCATTTTTAAATCTAAGCTAAAGACTCACCTGTTTAATCAGACATTTAGGTCTACATGTAGCTAAACCTGTCTGCCATGCCCCGAGTACCTCTGAAGTTACGACCAAATGGCGCTTTATAAACTAGATTATTAGTTTATGTAGTTATTAATTTAACTTATGTTAATCATAGTTTCTTTCAGAGTTTCAGTGCACTGATTCTGTTGGTTAGGGTATGGGAAGGTGTCTGACCTGTAAAAACCGCTACAGCGGTCTCCGATGGTTCTCCCACAGGGACCCGGTCTATCCTGGATAAAATAGGCCGTTTATCTTAGTAGCACTGGTACTAATGGTAGTACTAGCAAACCAAGTTACCGTGGAGAGGGTTGTAAATTTTCTGGGAATTTAATATTAGGGGAAAATTTCAGGAAATATTTGCAAAGCTGCCAGCATTGCTATGGATTAATAGGAATTTGCACACAGGGTTGTGCAGTGCAAGTAGCCGTGATGCAACAACAATTAAGTTAACCAATAACCTACAATAACAATGACCATTTTGACCGGTTTTGAAATGTATTATGTATAAAACTGAAGATATGTGGATAAGTGACTAATGGTGTTAGTTGGAAGGGCTGTACACTAAACTGAAAGGAAATTTTTCGAACTCGGATTTGTTTTTTTTTTGGTTTCGGTGCTTTATACATGAATTTGCTTACTTTCTGGAACTCACAGCCCTAATAATGGATGCATTTTGTACTTTTTGTACTACAGCCCGATCCAGAAGAAGATGATTTTCGTTATGTGCCGGATCTTTTGCTCATGGACCTGAAAGCCGAGGCTGCAGAGCTTGAAAGAATTAGAGAAGAGCGGAAGAAAAAATAAGTAGAAGTGATGTGCTAGTCTGAGTGAATTTAAAGCTTCCGGTTGACATTTCATTAAAAATGAATCCTACTTCAGATGACACTTTTCATTTCGTTCATTGACATTTACGTCGTGGTAATAGTGAATGGATTGTGGTTTGTAATTTCGATACTGTTGCTGCAGGCCTGATTTCTCTTTGACATTGCCTTGAAATTACCTGTATATTTAAGGAAATTTGTCAGTATTTGATGAAACTTGATGGTCTACTTTCGTATGGACTGCCCTGTGGAATCATGATATGACAGAATAGTAATTAAGCAAGTACTTCATAATACAGCTGCCAATATTACACTTTTCATATGCTGACAGAAAGTAGTGTAGCTCTTGCAAGTTCAAAGTCGGTTCTTTTGTATCAAACTCTTCAAAACTTGAAAGTTAGTCCCTTACATGTTGGGGTCTGGAGCTGATCCTGGTCGTAGCAGTCAGCCCACAGGCAGGAGACAACAACAATTTTATTAGCCAAAGAAAGGAGATGGTCGTAAACCTGGCAGCAGGCTGCCATGACTTTCTGCTGGCCCATGGTGGTTAATGTAATTGGGTGGGGTTTAGTGTGAAGTACCGTTGGCAACATCCACTTGCCTACATCAAAAAGAAGGGTATTAGGACAGGAGACCAGTCACTGGAGATTGTAAATTAAGGGGGCAAGCGGCTGACCCAGGTTTACCTGGAAAATTGACGCTAAATGATGTGTATGTGTGTCACTGAAGTGCACAACAGCAAAACTTATTTTCCCAGTAACTTTACTGTTATTGTTACATCCACCTTCAAATCAGCAGTCTTGTATGCAAGCACTGATATTAAAGCACTAACTAGCAAACAAAAGTTCCTGAACTCTAGCAACAAGTTAACAACTATCATGGACTATACTGTCAGCGCAAACACCATCGAATAAATATATGAACAGCAAACATTTTCATGATGCGGCTAACAATTCATTAGGACCTAGAGATTAGAGATTCAGCAGATTATAAAATCACCTGCATACAAAGTCTTCATGATGTTCTAGCTAACTAACAATGCTTCTGCTATATAAAACACACACTAGCTACAAAACAATGCCTAAATTGACAAACGTTATATTTTGTTGACGATCCAAACAAAATGTGAGGCACAGATATGGACAAATATGAATATGTACCAAACAATTCACACTAACCGATCTTCACCTGACACTAAATGCCCTGATTTTTGAAACAAAAACTTCAAGTGACGATCCCGGGTACTTTTACTTTAATTTCATGATTTGAACATTAAGCACAACACCACTGACATCAGCTACGTAAGCATATGTGCAGCTTTTAAATACGAAGACATACGGGCCAATTTTTTCAGGGTGGGCAGGATGGCTGAGCTATCTTTTCCAGATATTTTTGACCCCGTCTGAAAAACTGCTCATCTAACCTGACCAAGTAGCATGCTGTCAACAGACTGAAACTGTTTACATTGTACAGAATACAGGCTCTTAGAAAGTTGCTCTGCCCGATTCACCCTGAACAATAATTAGTAAAAACCAGATTTCGGGACTTCATCTCCCTGCCAGTCACTGAGAGGGCAGAATAAATTCCATTTTTTCGTTTAATAAATACAAAACGTTATTTATTTTTCATTTTTGGCTGCTGGCTGCTGCTTGAAAAAATTAGCGATTGTCCAAAAACTTTGACCGACTCAGGGGGCTGCAGCCCCCAACCCTCTGGCTCGTACACCTATGTTTAACAAGTTCTTGACACTGAAACATGACAGCGACAAACATACATAGAACATCAAAACTGTCAGATGCTGCACACAATAAATACATCCATATAGTAACACTCTGCCCGTTTTAATGACTTATCGACAATCAATGGACTGGGCCAAGAATTACAAATAGCTAACACAGAATATGTGACTGAAATTAAAACTACCCTATATTAACTGCACTACTGATGTGGCCAAATTCAATTAAGTTTGTCAAAACACTGATTGCTAAGCAGTATTAATAAATCTAGCGATGTAAATTCACTTTTTATTATAATCATTTCATTCACAATTCTCACAGTTTACCTTGCTGCCTAGTGACAAAGGCGAGGCAGTAGGCCACATAATGATGCCCATATGTGAACTAGTAAAGCCCTGTCCACACTGTCAAGTTGGCAACCAGTCGCCGTTTTACTACAGTCGCTGAAGTTAGTCGCCGATGGCACCGTTTTCCGGCGAAGTCAACGGCGAAGTCACCGAACTATAGTCGCCACTGCGGACAGGGCTTAAGTCTGATATCCTGTGTTAACTATTTATAATACTTGGACTGTGCCACTCCAAGATGCACAGTTCTGAAAGTTACCCAGTCCAGTAAGGCCAAACAGAACAGAATATTGCAGATGATCGCTTGAAAATACAACACGTACTAAGAACATAAGAACACAATCATTGGTCTCACATTACAAGAATGTACCATTTGGAAGAACAGTTGCATATCAGTGTAGTTAAGCAGTGTGAAATTTGCACTTAGGCCTGAAAAACTTCTACAGTTACATACATACATACACACACACACTCATATTCACTCTGCATACAACTAACAGTTAGCACTGAATAGTCACGATTTATGCATAATGTGTAAATAACAGGCTATACAACTCATAACAACTCTTATCATATAAATAACAATTAAAGCAATGATGTGCATTCATGTGCTGAACAATAAATACAGTAAAGCACAACAATATTAATCATTTAGTTACCAGTGTCAGAAAGAGGATCCGGTTCCAATTACATACACTGACCTACCAATCATGCCTGATTTGCCAAGTTATTGCTTTGACGAGAACAATAACGTAATAATAATAATAATAATAATAATAATAACTCAAATGTACAGTCAAAGCAATCAAACTATCTGTTGTTCAGAAAATTCATTGTTACATGTGTCTTCAACCTCAGCAGAATCATATGCAAGCATTAATACAAATAATCTATATTATAAAAATCTGTAGCTCCAGTTATGCTCTAGGAGTAGAGCAATGGTGTGAGAATCCATGCAGCCATTGCCCACTTGGCTCAGAAAATTCATTAATACATGCATCTTAACCTCAGCAGTATTGTATACAAGCATTAATACTAAAGCACTAAAGACACACATTACTGATCACTACAAACAGCTAACATAATAACTATACTGTCAGTGAAATGTCATCTAAGAACTCTAGGCATAAAACTTATACATTTGAAAACCAACAGTAAGTCACTTAGCTGGTAATTAAATCACACAATGCTAATGGACAAGTCCAGTAATAATTCTAAACAGCAGCATTTCACATGTAAAAGCAGATTTAAAATGAACACGCAGAATATTCTACATGCAGAATATGATACACACCCAGAAATGAAAAAAACTGTCTGAGCTTTGGCATGAGCTGTATAAGGGATGTATGACCATTGGTCACTTCCAATGAACTGGAAAAAAGTGTGGTCCATTCCAGTGGAATAACAATAAAAAACTGAACACAAATACCAAGTAACAAAAAGTATACAAATACAATGACTAACTGGAAAGATCCGACAGAAATGAATATACATAACCTCCAGTAAATATATTGCATTCTGGTTCCCTGACTGCCAAATAAATCTTGATATCTATAACTGATATCAACAATAATAAGAACACTTACAGCAAATTATGCATGTGGACATGTGGAATCTATCACTTACGAGTGACAATTGGTCATAACGTTTTCTGTGTGTACTGTAACTGTGATATTAAATACAGAAAAACTAAACAAAAATGCCTCCAAATAAAATATGCAACTCAAGTTTTAACTGACATTCTATCATAGTCAATTTAGCTTCAGTGGTCATCAAAGCAGTCAACTGACACAAAACAAAATTGGTCCAAAGTCACAGTTCTGGAATGGAAACAAAATACATTACTACCCCGGTAGATATTGCATAAATGAAGATCACAGTATCGAATATCCAAAAGGTACTCAGTGCCCAGCCTACTCAAGACCAGGCTGGTCTGGCATTACAAATCACACAAAATAAAATAAAAACTGTTCAAACATATGCAACGTGAAACGCGTGCACATTATGAAAGTAGTCTCAAATGCTGCACTCGTTCCATTAGTCTGTATATTTTACGGCACATGTGCAAGTTATTAGAAATATGAAACAAGTGCTAGACTGATATGACATTTATGACACGGGACACACTTTGTGACAAAAGCTTGCCTTCATCAGGGGAATACATTTATGAATACAAGGCTACTGCAAAACAGTTAATAAAAGACTAATATAGTCACCACAACCAGACTGCATCCACACCACATCATTTATCAAACTGTACATGAAACCTATTTTGATGGCAGACAGTATCCAACTATTGCACAACATGCTTTTGGTATTGTAGTGTGCAATAGTACAACTGTGTCTGATAATAAACGTACTATTTGGCCCTCAAAATGAGAACACAAAACAGAATACAACTTGGCACTTAACTTATAGAGCACACGGTATGACACAGAACATTAAGTAACTATGCATAAAGCCGATGGGTAGCCAGGCAGTTTAGGCCATCACCACGCAGAAATACACCGGAAATAAATGGGAAAAAAACAACCGTACAACGAAAAAAGAAAAACACTAAGCATGTGAAATCTGAAAAAGCCACAATACTGCAACACCACTGTCTCTACTGTAAAACGTGCTACAAGGATGTATATAACACATGCCTGTAGCACGAATTATATCTATTTGTTCTCGCTCAGAGACTATGCCACTGCAAAATGAGAAATGCTTTTCTCTGCAACTGTAACGAATATCTGTAATATGTACTATGACAATAAATAACTAAGTACTACACATGCGCTGGCTGGACAATATTGCCAAAAACTAAGGTTGTTAAACGGTTACCGGTTAACCGGTAAAATTACCGGTTACCGGTTTCAATTTCCAATTACCGATTACCGATTTACCGACATTTTCTTCACGTAATGCTTCAGCTTCGTCTCACACGCGCACACAGGCAAACAAAGAC
>Ga0056132_1000521_pt1 | contig 9986 bp, 6 predicted proteins | sample WorMetLIZISLAND2_3_FD_71119 | JGI IMG/M metagenome (GOLD analysis project Ga0056132, IMG submission 71119) | Marine gutless worms symbiont microbial communities from Max Planck institute for Marine Microbiology, Germany - Olavius clavatus LIZARD... ...
TTCACTTAATCAGTAAATTTGGCAATAATTGTTCGGAACGTAACATCACATAACAAATAACGATGTGTAACTGCAAAATCCGAACTTCAAGTTTGACTTCGTATACACAAAATAATTTCAGAGAAAAACAGCACATTAATGGCCACAACCCTGCTAAACAAGCACACAAAATTTGGCCCAAAAATTTTAAAGGGTTACTGAGTTATCACATTTTAGGTGTTGGGTCATTTTTTAGCCGCACCCTGTACACACCGTTCCAAAAAAGTTTCCTGTTTACTTCGGTAATAACTGTCAGTTTGTGTCAAAATTTCATTAAAATAATTTTTGAAAGAATTATTTATACCTGATTATTATTGCTTATTTATTTACAAGTAACAGGTAGGCCTAGTTGTGGTCGGGAGGCTATGGAGTTTGCACTTTAGGTGGCCTAACTATACATGATCCAGTTGCTAATTTCCTGTACGCTATACCGTACCAAAAAGTATGAAAATTGGTTGAGAGTAGACAAATTTGTTGCAATGAAAAAGGTGCAGTTTTTTGTCCCATCCTGTATAATTGAATTCATTTAATTACTAAACGCTTATTTTAAGCTTATTTTATTGTTACAATTAGTTATCGCCTGATCCATTTCGGTTATATACTGTAACTTGGTTATCGTTAACGACATAGCGGTGCAGTCGATGCTGTTCTCATCAATAGAGAATGAAATGCTAGTCTAGTTGGAGTGAAAGCGTATCTTTCCAGTGTGCAGGTGCCATATAACATCCGTTACTCGCTCGAGCAGACAGACAGACGAAACGACCACGCCGAGCTGAGCGCCGCAGCCCGCAGCTCTTGCACTAGTTTCTCTTGGAGGCGTCGGCGACAAGAGCGATGATCGTCATGGGGATGAGCGAGCGAGGTTGCTGCGGCTACTGCTGTTGCTAGCCAGGCATCCACACTTTCCATCGGTCAATAGCCGAACAATCGATACAGCAACACTGTCCGCCAGGCCAGTCGGCCAGTCGGTCGGTCAGCTTAGCCGTCTACGCGGCTTAGTTATGCTACCGGCGAAAGGTATCGGTGACGACGCCGTAGTACGCAGCACGTATTGTTTAATTACGATAGCGATTGTGATATCGATCGTGCGTCGCAAGTATGGCGGGCGACGCCGGCCGCATTATTGGTATGCATCCTCGACTAGCTGCAGCAGCTGCAGTTGCGACGACATCATTAGTACTTTTACACAATCTTCATCTATGCGTCGCTTATATATGTCGTAACTACGTTGATTAATAGAATGTATGAAACTAGAGAATTTTTTTATCAATATGTGCCAATATTTTGTATACAATACAAGATACAAACATATTACTGCACAACAATGTATGTATTTCAACATTCCGCAACTACCATTCCACAATTCAAATTCGTATGCTGGGTGATATTTTACATACATAACTGTTTAATGAACTGGCTAGAGACAGCGCAAAGTAAAAAAAAGTATAAAACACTGGTATAAAACAATGTTTGTTGGTACAGCAAACAAGAAGCCACGCTAAAGCAAAGATGACCGCGCGATGCGCCCAATATGTGAGTGCTCTGAAAATTGTATGTAAGCGCAAAATCAGTCGACGATTGCGCAAGAACCTCCACATTACAATCTTATCACTATTCGGTGGAGAAATTACTTTCGAAGTGTTCCAACCAATGTGATCAGGGTACCTAAACGTTACGGGCAGACAGACAGACGGACGATATACTGTGGCATCACCGCGCGGTAAAATTAGGGAGACAAAATGTCGCAGATATTATCGGCATCGCCGATATTTAAAAACCAACATGGACCATCACTGCATGTACACGCCCACTCCACGCACGTGCAGCTATAGGCCTAAATTAAATGAAACAGTGTGAAATGTTTTACAGAATGAAGACGAACATAATCGTCTGTTAGACAGTGCGGATACAAAATATGACGCGCTAATTACTCACATTTGAGCCCTAAACAACTTTGCAACCTTGTTTACAAACAGTGCGCGGAGTGCACTGGTGTTGATATGATGTGACGTCATACGCAATGAAGCAAGAAATTAACGAAATTCGGAAATTCCGGCCGTCTCGTCCGAAATGTCATTTGACGGCCGATCCTTAAGGCGTCCACACAAATCTTCGCATGTAGTTTATATTTTTAGAAACTAGGATCATCGGCCTACATTTTGCCTGTAATGTTATCGATCTACCTTCATTCAAATTTTTATGGTGGGCTCCGCAAGACTTTCCTATTTCTGCAAGTGGGACGTTTCAGCCGTTCAAGGTCATCCAAGGTCACTGATATTGGCGCTAATCGAAAGCGCGTATGCGACTTCCTATTAGTCCTTATTCCTTAATACTAACCTATCTTACACCGTTTCGGAGCTACGGCACGTTTTATGTGCTCCTGACCCCACCCTATTCCACCCAAATTTTGGGGGTGTTGCCGTTGCACCAGATCGCCCACGTTGGGGTCAGCGAGCGCATGGGCCTTAAGCTATTTGGCCGTGAAATTATTTATGAAGAATTCCAACCTATGTGATCACGGTACCGAAACGTCACGAACAGACGGATAGACAGACAGACGGGCGGATGGACGACATGCAATCTCATAACCGCGCTCTGCGTAGCATCGCGCGGTAAAAATCATGTTACTGTCGTTAACGATCCAATATTAAAACAACAACATCGTGCCTCAAAAAAACTGTCAATGCTATTTTTCGAATAACTCCGTGAAACGTTGGCCGACTGTAATAATTTTTGGCATGCAATATCATGAAGAAACGTGACATAACGACTTTTAGTTTTGTATTAACATTGTTGCTACACTACCTTGTGAAATGCAGAAGTCAAAGTTTGGACGTTTACAACAACGAATTCATGCCAGGCACCGCATGCAGGCTCAGAATGCGCTGTGAGACCACAGAATCATTTATAAGCTGTTAATTACTTAACAAGTTAACACTAATCAGGAGCGAGTCTATCTTGGACGTCGACGAACTGAAACGACCCATCAACAGCGAGTGGGCCGCTCTGAGTCACACGGTTATTGAACGTGCTGTTAGCGAGTGGCGTCAGTGTCTGGAGGCGGACATTTTGAGCATACGCCGTAATTAGGATGATGTGATGACACTGTGACTTTTTTGAGAGACAATAACTACCAGTCATGTTTGTCGCTATTCTGTTAATCATTCAAATGTACACGTAAATATTGCGTTGACGACTCAGTCTGACACTAAATTTCCCAAGGTAATGCAAGCACATACACTAAGTGAAGTGGGCATTTTAGGCAGAGTTTTGTTAAGGGTTGACTTCAGGACAATCCTTCCAATTTTTATTGAAATCGATTCAATATTTCACAGACAAGGAGAAAAAGATAAGTTGGCACAGTTTTTTCTGAGACACGATGTACGCGTATTTTATAAAGTATTCAGAAACAATATTGCTTTCTCGTTATTATTAACGGGACATATTTCGACGAGACCAAGGACAGTGTAAGGAGATGCTGAAGGAAACCGGTATGATTAAAGAGGGCTCGCGATAAGTGTAAAACAAAACAACAATCGACGAGAGCGATCTGGCAATATAAACTGTCCGCTGAGATGAAACGTCGTCGTCCAGTGCAGGGTCGGTGACATGAGGAACTCATCTTCTCCATTTCTGTATGTCTTGCGTCCGTCAACCAGCTTCGTTAATTCCAATCCACTCCAGTCATTGATGTCTTGTATCCATCTTCTTCGTAATTGGCCTAGTCTGCGTTCCTACTATATCTACAATATAACGCCTACCGTCAAGTTGTAAGACCGTCAGCTCTGAGTAGTAGTAGAATAGTAGTATAGCAGTAGTAGTGATACTGATAGCACGTTTATTTGTCAACATATTTCACAAACAATGCACTTGAAACAGTGAACATATATGAGCACGTGACCGTCATATCGTAAACTAAACAATATAACTGACGAAGAAGTCGATGATGATCGATCAACAAAACAACACTTACGAGTTTGGGTTTGGGTTGTTGAATCGAAGAGACGACGAAGATTTCCTATTTGGCCTACAAATCCACACACATTAAGTTTTGATGGGGTCACTAGAGAAGTCGATAGCAAACAGACATCAACAAAACCGACTTTCCCAGGCGGCGAAACTATTTGTAACTTTTAAACAAAAAGTTTTGCGAGTATTAAGTTATGCCATCTGCCAACATCTAGTCCCTCTGCTGTGCACATTCGTTTACGCGTACAAACGCGACAGTATGAAGTTTTTAAGCTATCGATTTTCGGGCTTTTTCAAATATTTTGATATTTGTGGGAAGGGGAAGTGGGGACGTTTTGTAGCCGTTGTGGCTCGTAGGTCTATATATTATTAGACTTTGAGTTTGATTTGGTAGCCTAGTGATAGTTATAACGAACGATATAGAACGAAACAAAAAACTTCAAAATTTGTTTTGCGTTCAATCTTTTTTCAATTAAAAAAGCGTAACGTGAGGTAACTTTCAGGTCATTATAAACAGATCATCAGTTCACTTCAGTCCTGGACTAGAGGCCGCCCAGGACGTCCACGTCCCATCTGGACAAGACCTTGGAAGCAGACCTTCAGCCGCTCAACCACGGATTGAACTCAGCATGGCGACTTGCCCAGAATAGAGGATGACGGAGGCAGCTTGTCGAAATGGCTACGCTCCAGTCAGGGGCTCGCCCGCGATGATGACGATGATGATGATGATGAGTTATCTACTCTGGGGTCTCAAGTTAAATATGGACCTAGCCAAATTTGTCTTTAAATTTTATTTTTTTCGATTTGAGAAGTAGTCGACCCAGTAAAGCCATAAAGCCGTCACAGCTGTGTTTTTAATGACATGTAAATCTCCACTGCAGAACGGTGACGAGGTTAACGACGCGTTCAGGTTTTTATTAGTTCGTGGAACGGTTGCCTGCAACGTGCGTGCGACGAGTGACGTGTCGAGATGTGCGGCAGAGCGTAGCACATTGACGACTGTAAACCGGTGACAGCAGCGTCTGCATTAGCAGACACGGGTATAGCAGCAGTAGTAGCAGTAGCAGCAGCAGCTGGCCTACAGGAAACATCAACTGTACTTCAGTCAACATCGCATTTGCAAATCGCGCGAACTAAATATGTTGTCCAGAAATGCATTACGCATTTTCGCTGGATGAATAGTCTACTCTTTATTTGAGTGTTCGTTGTTATCTCGGTGAATTGATATTGAATCGCTATCAGCAGCTTCTCAGATTGTACAAAACAACTTCGGGCGAAAATTTAATCTGACCACGACTTCAACTTCATTTACGATTCTATGTTTCGCGCCTTAATTGAGACCTCATTCGTCTTTTCCATCGTTTAAGGTCTTTTTCCGCACGTTTTTGTTTTCCTGCTTACGCCAATGACAGACCAGCAGCAGCAAACATCACACGACCAGTGCAGTGCAATAAACTGACTAGGAACTTAAATCCAACAATATGTACGGGCCAAAAATACGCACACGATTTCCAAATTTCCCTTAAATAGAGAAATGATTTTCACAGCACCGACATTACACAAAAGATCTTTAGCGTAAAAAGTTATGCACTATCAGTCCGTCAACTTTGTACTCGTTGGCAAAGGTGCACTGTGATCAAACGTCAATATAAACAACATTCGCCCTTCTAACAGAAGCAAAGAAATAGGCCTTATTCTTACTGCATACCGCAGTCAGGCTGTTTTGTACTCTTACTTAACTTTTCTTTCGTAAAGTACAACGATATTTATATATCAGCGTATACTGTGCCGAAGGAGAGTGGACAAAGACAAAGATGAATGAGATTAGCGCGTAGCTCCAGGGGAGGACTTTTCCAACTTTGTTACTTCAGCTTCATGGCAGCCAGATCGCCGCTACGGAACAGTCTCACAGTAGAACTTCGTCAGCACAACATAAACCTTCAATAATTTCACCGACTACTGAAGACGTTTCTGTTTCGTTAGGCTGCAGCATATTGTGACTTTTTGCCTTATTGCGCCGTGTATAAGTTCACTTACTTACTACCTACTGTTTGGTCGGGCGCGTACGGCTTCTACAAAAAACAACTTCTTCCGGGAAACATTCGTGTGCGATGGCGTCTTAAAAATACCTGTGCTCTAAGCGACTAAGATATGAATCTTCCAACATATTAAAGCAAGATTGTCGGCTTTAACGATGGCAGAGACAACATGCTGCCGTTCATGTGCAATTCACTGATTGCAGCAGTTGTCGACGACGACGACGATGATGATGGTGATGATGACGAGAAAGTTATCAACGTACCCGCCCTTCCTCTTGGCGATGAGTTTTTCGGTGTCAACCCTAGAGAGCAGCAGCAGCAGCAGCGTCTCCATGACGACCAAGACGCCAGTCAGTTTCATCACGTAAGTCAGTCAGTGCAGACAGATGACGGTTACAGCTTTGATGCTTCAGCGAATGCAGATCAACAACGAACGCAGACCTACAGAACACACAACACGTCAAATGTTGACCGACTTATTGGGCGACAAAAGACGAGCGAGAAAATCGAGCGACAATAATCGGACGTATGACAGGCCCATTACGACTGCATTCACTGCAGTCTTAGTTGTTCTGCGTGTAGCCGAAGCTGTTTCACTTTGTAGTTTGCACTCTTACCACCTGGTTTCAGTTTGTCGGTTATTGTCCCTCACTGGTTTTCAGTTTATTTCTTCTTCCTGTTCTTCTTTTTCTGTTTTACTTATTTTCATTTAGCCCCCCATCTCGTTAGTCATCTATGCGTTACACTAAACTAAACTACCCTTTTCAGTTCTTTCTCTTTCACACACCACCACTGTTTTTTTATCCGAATCATCTTCATCGGTTTTACATTTCCTTCTTCTCTTTCTAGCTTAATTTAGTTCGTTTCCGTGTGCTAGACTGTGCTAGACTAAACTGGCAGTTTTCTGTAAGTTTTTCAGCACACGTTAAATTTTAAAACATATTCCAATCTGCACTGTTTTGTGTTTGACTTCAACGAGACACAAACTTGTTTAGCAACTAATCATTAAGGTAACATCACTAATAGGACTATTGAAACAAGAGGTAGCTTTCGACTCTGCAGCGACTGAATCTTTTCTGTTACAGTCCGCTTACAGTCAGGAGAATACGTTCACATTCGGCAGAGCAGCGTTGCGAGCAGCGTGCTGCCTAACGACGGCGACTTATTTCGTGTGCTGGTCGCGCCACAAAGCCCGGCTTTGCGACAGCGAAACCTCGGACAGCATCCGTCGCGATGGCAACCGGGTCCGTCAGTGAATCAGGCGAACTGCTACGACAAAGGCGATAAAGCCGAGACGCTGCAGGCCACAGTTGTATCGTACGACTGCGTGACATTTTGGGAGATCGTAAATATTGTCAGAAAACCGTGTTTCTTTCATTGTTCCTCTGTTCTCGCGAAGACCGTGGTGCTCAGTTCCGGTCGTTTCTTTGACGTCGCGACTGTATAGGCTAGTAGCCTACAATGCGCCAGCATCGCCGCTCGCATCACGCAGTTGCAATTTGCTTGATTTCCCCAAATTGCAATCATCCTGGTATCAAAGCGATTCGCAAAGTGTCACACTACGGGACGGCCGTTATAGACCAACATTGCCGGTCACCGGCCAAGCCATTGGCGTCTGTGTAATCTGATAAATGTGTCGAAAGCGATTAGAGAAGCTTAGCTGCGCCACGCGACATTTGATGCGATTATGACGACGTCAATGCAACCTCAGCAACTTGGAAACTCAGTCGGCTTCCGCTGACGTCACAGCCTGCTGTAAAAATAGAAGTCGCCGGAATTAAGCGTCGTCGTTGTTGTGCCGGTACTTGAGTCTGCAAGAGCACCTGTGTCTCACAGTGCTGTGTGCGTGTTCCTTCGTTGTTATCGATCGACCGTCACATCTCCACGACACAAGCTCCTGAGGTGCCTCGTGACATTTATACTGCGAGATGCTATGCAAATTACCGTACCTCTATGTGTTGCGAAATGGAATTCCGTCTTTACGTCATACTGTGTCCATCGAGTAGGCCTAATAAAACTGTCATCTTTTAACTGTCCCGTCAGCTTAGTTTTCTATGAAATTAAAACTTGTCAGTCGCATCCGACTATTAATAGGTTCCTATATTCATTGAAAATGTGATGAATTATTTGCAACAGTTCGCAACATCTTGGATATTTTATTGGACATTACGCGGTTTCCATTATCTCATTTAGTCATCTTTCAGATCTAAGATCGCTCTCTTCGCGTGAGAATGTATGCCTGGCGCTGCGTCATACAGTAACTCTGCATAGCGGTGTACGCGCAGTGTATCTGAGGTCGTTCAACGCTTCAGTCTGCATCAACTGGTTGTCTTCAGTTGTCAATGTCAAGAGAAGAGCGCAAAAATCAACAGCATAGCAGAAATTCTCTTATTAAGAGCCCATCTGCTCCCCGCTATAACAGCCTACCTGAACACTTTCAAGCACCAGCTAAAAACATCGTTTCGGCGCCGCTATGGGTTTTTGTTGGTGCCCTCCATAAATGTTCAAATTTACTTACTTACTCACGTAACTGTCACACGTGTGAAGACTGAACATGAACAGTGTGATGGTTCATTCACCTCGACCTTCACCTGTGTGACCTGACCTAATGTCTCCGAGCCACATCACTGTGTTCTATATATTTTATAGCCACACCCATCTATATATGGGTGTGGCTATAAAATATATAGAACAACGCCGCAAGACCGGAGTAGAAACCGCTCGCTAACTTGTCAGACACTCAGATGTATTAATAACCGTAAACTTTTAAAAGTAAAAATGATTCTGTTAATATCTGTATTTGTTGAATTTCATTGTCAGGCACGTCAAATACTATAAACTGCTTTATTTTCCTCTGTTTTCATTACGACGCCCATGAATGAAACCGTCACAGAACAAAACGTATAGGGTCTGATCGCAGCAAACCAAAGCTTTTAGATGTCAGCGAAAAATTAGTTTGTAGCTGTAACATAATGCAGTTACATTTGCGGGGTCAGTCGGTTGTTTCTTCTTGTCGCTAAGACTGCAAGAAACATAGGCCTATATATACATATAGCCTACACACTACAGTCGAAGTCGCATGCAGTCACGAATGACGTCATCGTCACATGACGTTCGTGACGTCATGGCTGCAGCTGCTGGTTCGGCGATCGTAGCCGCTTGTTTAGTAAACTTAATCAATTTAGTGACGTCGGCAGCTCGGAGCAGAAGTCGTAGTCATCGGTCTGCGGCGATACGATTGGATCGATCAGGCGGTCGCGACACTGCAGGCCGGCCGGTCACGTGACAGGAAGTGACGTCAGAAGCCTCCGCTGTACATGACAGATGTAGTCTCGACTGTAAAGGTCAAGGCTACGGTATACTTATAATCTCTGGAGGTTCTGTGGCAGAACTAACAGTCTAAACCTCTGTTTGTGCGTGCCTTGCATCCGGAACTCATTCCACACCACAAAGCGTAAGGCACTTTGTTTGTGGGCATTGTTAAGGCACTTCTTAATGATTGCGTTTTGAGTCATATAGAGTAATAGGGAGGTATAAATCTCATTGTAGTCGCCCTGGAGGTGACTCTTCCTAGCTCATAACCAGTGCTGTCACTGCGTCTCATTCTCTCCGCGACCTCCTTGAACGCCTGTGTTTGTGGACGTCAGTCAAGACATTCATTCAGTCTCTAACGGATTCGTACATGTCAAAAAATGCAATCATTTCCAAAGCTTCGCAACATCTCGGCCATTTTATTACAGCGCGTCAGCATAGCTTGCTATGCAGAGCGCTGTATTAGCCATAGTAAATCCGTCCGTCTGTCCGTCCGTCTGACCGTCTGTCTGTCACACGCTGGCACTGAGTCAAAACGACTCAAGCTACGATCATGGGGTCTTCACTGGAGGATAGCCCCATGACTCTAGTTTCCTCATGGTTAACTTCACCGCAAAATTCCAAAGG
>Ga0056132_1000522_pt1 | contig 9952 bp, 8 predicted proteins | sample WorMetLIZISLAND2_3_FD_71119 | JGI IMG/M metagenome (GOLD analysis project Ga0056132, IMG submission 71119) | Marine gutless worms symbiont microbial communities from Max Planck institute for Marine Microbiology, Germany - Olavius clavatus LIZARD... ...
GTACGTTAGGCGTGGTGTTAAAATAGATAGCGTATCACGCAGTAGTTGTTTTAGCCGATCGTACTTCTGCATGCAGTACGATCGGCTATCACAGCAATAGCTGAGCTTCTTGTTTTAAAGCTGTTAGCATAGACTTTTAGAGACTTGAACACACTAAGGCCATATTACAAAATTACACAAAATTAGTTTATTAATATAGTGAAGTATTTAAGGCTGCAATTTGTTTTTTACCAATTATTGTTTGCTGCACGCTGCACTTCATTGCGTTCTACATACGACGTGTCTGTCAGTTATCAACTGACGCACTGCACTGTATCAGTTATGAGAAAATTACTGGTACAATTGTGTTTTGTGCCGGTTCAGGTTCAGCCGAAATCTCTTCAATTCTCGAGGAGCGAATCCTTGGACAGAGCACAGCAGCCAACCTGGATGAGACGGGCCGTGTGTTGTCAATTGGTGATGGTATTGCCCGTGTTTATGGTTTGAAGAACATTCAGGCCGAAGAGATGGTGGAATTCTCCAGTGGACTTAAGGTATTTATGTTGCTGGAGGATTTTTTTTAACCAGTTGATTGTTTACTAAATATACTTTCACTAACATGACAGTAGTTCGCAGAATCTTATTATATTATAATCCAGCAAGTTTTGAGATCACTTGAAAAGCCCACCTTTCGAAGCTTTAGTTCTAGTTAATGAGGGAATAAGTTCAGTAAGTTTGCTGCTTCTGTAAGGGGATAGACTGTAAAAAAATGGAATTCCCACAGAAGCAATGACTGTGCCATATGTAAAGCATTACAGAAGAAATTCCACTGATAACATGTCATCACCCTGGAATGGATTATATCGTGAACAAGATATGATGCAGTGGGAATGACCTTAGCGTACTTCACCTGCCTTTCCATTAATCAGTGACTTACTTCGAAGACTCCTCTTGTGAACTCTGGTTGAACACGGGGAGCAGTTTTTAACTGATATACACTGTAATTAGTTTATGTACTGATTCATAAACTTCAGTTGTTTGTATTTAAATTCCCATTGTGTTTTTAACCAAATGATCAATTACATTTTTAACAGCCGTTAAACACTAAACAGTCTTAGATATTTCTCCCATAAATTTATGATTTGACCTGTTGCTTTATATAGGTATAAACTATTTGGCCACTCTCTTGTGAAACACATAGGAAAATTAAATGTAAGCATGCCTACTAGACATACTGGTAATCTAACATGAAAGATGTTTTGCATTGACTCAAATCCTCCATGATTCTGTGGAGGATTTGAGTCAATGCAAAACATTTTTAGAAATTGGTGGATCTATTATTCCTTGTTGTCATGTAAGATGTTATTCGTTTTTTCATTACACTGTCAGAACACTGTGTGGTGTGAATTCAGGGCATGGCGTTGAACTTGGAGCCAGACAACGTCGGTATTGTAGTATTTGGTAATGATAAGCTGATCAAGGAGGGTGACATCGTGAAACGTACTGGGGCTATTGTTGACGTCCCAGTCGGTCTTGAGCTGCTTGGCCGAGTCGTCGATGCGCTGGGAAATCCCATTGATGGCAAGGTGAATAAATGGTCAAAAGTAGCTCATATGTAATGTACTGTAGTTTATGATCTGTCTCATATGGTAGGGCAGTGTACCTGCAATGCCTAGCTTCTAAGCTTCTAAGTCTAGTCTTATGTGAACTTACTGCATCAAGGGCATCCAGCTAGGCAGCTTTACAGCATGTGGCAAATAGCACAGGTGCAGTTATAAGCTTGCTAGTGAATACAGTTAATTATCTTCTTCCATGAAACTTACATGATGCTTGATGCTACTGTCACCAGGCTAAACTGTTTCTGATTGAGTATTTTTATGGTCGTAAAATTACTTCTTGTGTGGCCTGTGGTCGTTTTGATCATATTCCTTGTATTACATCAGTGGACACTGGATGAACAATAAATTTTTAGAAAATACAGCATTGGCTTGATGTACATTGTACACTACTAACTGCTCGATGGAGTTGTCATGCAGTTTGAGATTACTTGTACAGACATTTGTTTCTCATTGTCATCATGATTATGACATAATTCACTAAGCCAGCAGCCAGTTTGGCCTTTTCATTACACAACAGAATTAGGTGCTTGGCTTATCACTGACACTGCAGTGATTTGACACATCCGACTGTTGCTTCCGTTGAATGAAAAAGACCAGCAGTTTGTCACCTTATTTATGCTATAACCAGCACTTCATGTGTGGCCCTCTACAAGTGTTGTTGTTGTTGTTGTTGATTAGTCGTTTGAATAGTGTACAGTTTTGGCAGATATTGTGACCATCATCAGCCTAAAAGGCTACTGTGTGATGTCATCAGCTCGCCATGTCACTCATTATAAGTAATATCATGACTAACTCATTGATATTCGTATGCGTGGTGTAGGGTCCAATCGGTGCAAAGAGAGCTCGTGTTGGTGTGAAAGCACCCGGCATTATTCCACGTATCTCGGTGAAAGAGCCGATGCAGACAGGCATTAAGGCTGTTGACAGCTTGGTACCAATTGGCCGTGGACAGAGAGAGCTCATCATTGGCGACCGTCAGACCGGGTAAACCTCAGACTGTTTGCACCTCTCTGTGTGGTCTGAAATTATTGAGTAATGACGAGTGGGTGAAAGAATGTACGGAATAGTGATGTTTATTAATTCATTTCGTCTCTAGGCTGTAGGTTGGGGAGCAAGAAAGCCATGCAACTTGTCAAAGTCCTTGCTTCAATGGTTGCCAAATTTTGCTTCTGGAGATGCTGGCTTGTAGTACTGTAGCACAAATTTGGTTAAATAGTCTGCTGAAGTTATGTCTATTGATGTTGCAAGTTGTGGCTTTTATCCACTTTACATTAACGGCAGTGTTTGTGATCTTTCTTTATGGGGCTGTGACATAGTGTCAGTTCTTGGACAAAGTCGATCCATTGTTTATCACGACATTTGAGAATGAGTTCTTTGCACACGTGTGCAGTTCACAGCCAGAGAACTTGCTGATGAAATGGAAGTTATGGGTAAACAAAATGCAGAAGTTGTTACCTTTGCTGAGATGCTGATCTGAATTAACTTCTTTAATATGTGAGCTAAATTCACTGGTTGTTGTGATCAGCTTCATTGTAATAATCATCGATGTAATGATTGTGTTTATAGCAAGACGGCGGTTGCAATCGACACAATCATTAATCAGAAACGCTTCAACGACGGCCAAGATGAGAAGGCGAAGCTGTATTGTATCTACGTTGCTATCGGTCAGAAGCGTTCAACTGTCGCCCAGATAGTGAAGCGACTGACTGATGCGGACGCCATGAAGTACACAATTGTTGTCAGTGCAACAGCATCTGATGCGGCCCCGCTGCAGTACCTTGCTCCGTACTCCGGCTGTGCCATGGGAGAGTTCTTCCGAGACAATGGACGACATGCCCTCATTATCTACGATGATCTGTCTAAGCAGGTCTGTCAGCTTGTTCAGTTGTGAAATCTGTTTTTATCGTCTTCTCTAACCTGAGGTCCTACCGGAAAAGCTTTACAGATTGTGGCAGGAATATTGAAGGTGGCTTTTAGAAATTGAGAAGAAAATGAAAATGAAAAGGTTGAGACTGAGTTTGAGAAACTGTCTGTCTCTGTGTCATAATGTTTAGTTGGTCAAGGCTTGCAGCTAGGTGCACAGAGTTGAAACTGGTATTTGCAGAGTAGGACATATCTGGCTAAATATGATCAGATTAAATATTTAACATGAAACCGTGCAGCTACTCAGATACTTGTACTACTACTGTTACTATTACACAACACCACAATTACCGCCAATCGTACTTTTACTAGTACCCTGTTATATTTCGATGGCTTCATTCAAACAAAGAGAACTAGACAAAATCATACAGTTACATTATGCACCCTATCAGTGTTTACTGCCTACACATCCTACTGCTTGTCAGCTTTACGCATTCTGCAGTCTCAAACACTCTCTTTATTTAGACGTCATTTAAAGACCCACTACTTTCAGTCAGCCTACCCTGCCCCCTAGCACCCATTCCCAATGCGCCCTGATTCTCTTCTGAGACTTTGGCCGTTTGGCACTATATAAATCACTCACTTACTTAACTTACTTTCTGTGTCTGAGCAGCTGCTGGTTGTGCTGTTGTTAATGATGTCAGTGAACTGTGTGTACAGGCAGTGGCATACAGACAGATGTCATTGCTATTGCGTCGTCCACCGGGCCGCGAGGCATACCCCGGCGACGTCTTCTACCTTCACAGTCGTCTACTGGAGCGTGCAGCCAAGATGAATGATGATTTCGGTGGCGGCTCGCTGACTGCGCTGCCGGTCATTGAGACCCAGGCCGGTGATGTGTCTGCATACATCCCTACCAATGTCATCTCCATCACTGACGGACAGATCTTCCTTGAGACTGAGCTCTTCTATAAAGGAATCCGACCAGCTATCAATGTCGGTCTGTCTGTGAGCAGGGTCGGCTCTGCAGCTCAGATGAGAGCCATGAAACAGGTAAACAACAACAGTATTACTACAGTACGTAAACAATAACAGTATTACCGCAGTACTGTAATACTTATATTACTGCAATACAGTAATTACAGCAATACTGTATTAGTACAGTAATCATCATAACATCGATTATATGGTCATGCTGACAATTCGGGTCATGAGCCGTCTTAATTGGCCCTGACCTCTTATAGGGGTGACACACGCTTAAGAATCTTATACCAGAAACTTGTGCCAGAAAGTTATTCAAGTTTCTGGCATACGTTTTTTTCTTGTGCAAGTTTGTTGCACCAAATAGAACACAGCTCTATTCGGTGCAAGAAATTTGCAAACTTTTATGGGATTTCTGATGCAAGAAACTGATGCACGTTTCTGGTACAAGGTTCCTGAGCATATCTCACCCCTGTTATATGCAAAGAGTTTAACTGCTTACTGAAGGCTACTTGTCCATTATCTCACCGGAAACTCTGGACTCTGCCATTTTTGACATTTTTGTCATGCCAGACAGCTGTCAACAAAACAAAGCAACTGAAATTGTTGCTGGCATGGTTCGCTGCACTCAAAACTTTGTTTACACCAAGTGACCATTGTTTTAGAGAGATTCCCCTTTGGAATGCCTCTTTCCTGGCATAACATGTATCAGTTCTGTACAAGTGTACGTTAACAGAAAACAAAACTAATAGCAATTAACAGTATTAAGATGTGAACTGTGGTGTGTGATGCAGGTGGCCGGGTCAATGAAGCTGGAGCTGGCACAGTATCGTGAAGTGGCTGCATTTGCACAGTTCGGCTCAGACCTTGATGCTGCCACCCAGCAACTGTTGAGTCGTGGAGTTCGACTCACTGAACTGCTCAAGCAGGGACAATATGGTGAGTCTGTAAAGGTCATAAACATGTGTTAGGGTTAGGGTTAGACTAGAATCTACCAAGTATTGCATATAGGAGCAGCACAGTGACAGAAGTGTGTCCCACAAAGGCCAGCAATTGGGCAGAAGTGACTGCAGAAGTCGTTGATTTGTATATTTTGATTGTAGGATAATATTACTGGAACATCATCAGTGCTCTAACTCTATTTTGCTTCAGTGAGAGGAAGGTTATCTGGCCCATAAAAACCTGTCACAGCATTCCCTTGGAGGTACCTAGCCTGACGTGGAGTAACTCGGCTGAGTAGGTTGGTTAAACAAGAATGAAATGTGAGTGAATTCGTAACGATATAATATTATCAGAACTCGACCACTAGTCATTTGATGTGATGTGAGCAACTGTCCATTTCAGTTTCCAAATTGGGAATTGATGCATTTGGTCTACGGGTAATCTGTGACTTGACCTATCTGTAATCATCCACACCCTGTCTGTTTCAATCAACCCACCAGCTGGCTGTGCCACTGCCGCCAAGCCGTCACCTGTAATAATCTGTGAGACCGTGATCTCCTCAAGCTGACCGAGAGATCAGCCTGATTGTAGAGGTAGTTTTGTTTCCTCACATACACTGACAAGGACTCCGTCGCCTGCCACACACTTGATAAAACAGTTGGGTCTGACTAGTGGTTTGGTGGACCGTTGACCAGCAGAGGCTACAAGACGTACATGCTGATCCATTCACTGACCTGGCAGCAACCTTCAGTATATAACAATAGTATTTCCACTAACATTCTGGTACTGTAAAGATAGTAAATGTCAAAGTAACGCGTTCAGTGTTTGGATCAGGAACTGATTCCATGGATGGAATACTGATTCCATATCACTACTCATCTCGTTCTTGTTCTTGTTGGGGTGACACTCTTCGAAAATGCCAAGGCTGCGTCATTTCAAAACTGATTGGGCTGAAATTCCCACTAATTATTCTTCAATTAAATATGCATCGACTGACGGGGTCGGATTTTCGATTTGACGTCACCCTTTCAAGAAGACGGTGCATGGCACCGTCTGTAGAATGGTGGGCAGATCAGGGCTGGATGTCAGCATCTGCCAGATACCTGCTAGCATTTCTGTCTAGAGTTTCTGATCCATAGTATATTTGTACTTGTTGTTTCTATAGCCTACTTATCTACAGTTAGCGTTCTCCCGGTTTGGCCATTTTCCCAGGAAGAAACTCGGGACTGCCACAGCAGGCTTTTTACAGCTGGATGCCGTTGCTCTCATACCGCTAACAGCATCAGAACACTGAAATAAAGTTCCAATCCAATATGAGCATGCACCACTACGAGTGCGTTGCGCTATGCTTCGTAAACATCCTCCAGTAGAGTGAGTAGACCCGGTCCTGAGCTGCCTCTCTTGCTTCCGGAAGCCCAGTGTAGGAGTTTGCCAGGTCGTTAGAAACAGTCCGGACCCAAGAATTGCGTGGCCGTCCACGAGGTTTCCTCCAGACCTCTGATGGTAATTAACAAAAATTTGCATTAACACATAATTAATTAATTATAATATAAGTGTCTCTTGTTTTGCATGCAGCTCCGATGGCTGTCGAGGAACAAGTTGCCGTCATCTTTGCCGGTGTCCGTGGATTCTTGGACAAAGTCGATCCGTCGCGGATCACAACATTCGAGAAGGAGTTCCTAGCACACATCCGCAGTTCACAGCAGGAACTGCTGAAGCAGATCCGGGAAGCCGGAAAACTTACCGACGAAACGGAAGGGAAGTTGAAAGAGATCGTTACCAACTTCATAGCCGGCTTCCAGCAGGCTTAGGCTGGTGCTCGGGCCACCACTCAGACAATAATATAATACATTAACTGTTGTTAAATATGGTGTTTTTTCATGCCGAAATGGGTGTCATTAAAACACACTGATTGTAGAAACTACCTTGATATAGTTATTATTGACACTACAAACTATTGTAACCATGCACTGCAGGTCTAAGGAAGTTTAGTGCTGACTGTGATTGAGCTGAAAATACTTCATCCAGTAGGCAGGATGGACTTCTTACTCTGTTCTTAGGTTAACATCAGTAACTGTGGACTGTAAACAGCTTCTCTGTATCTTCTTCATTGTAGCTGATACACAGCTACTGCTGTCTTTCACTCATGCTCTTGCTAGATGTAATATGCCTTTCAGTTTCATTTGTGGCACTGAACGTTCGATATTGTGCAGAAACTGCCCACTTTCATTACTGTGGCAAAGAATGATGCCATATTCCATATTGCCATGCCTCACTGTTAACAGTAGATGTCTGGTGTTATATACGTATATTGTACCACATGGCACTGTTCTCGAGGCTTGCTGTCAGCACCACTTTCACAATCTGTACTCACAGCTAGGTGCCCAGCTCACCCACCCTGCCTAGCCATGCCAAGCCAACTTACCCTGCTTTCTAGGATACAGCTGGTCAAAGCTATGAGTATTCATGTTACTTAGACAATTTTCATCATGGATTTGGACCTTGACTCTCTCTCTCATTGTGACCAAATGTACAGGCTGTGTATGATATACTTCACGTTGTGAGCTGAACTTAGTGTTGAATAATGGTGACTAAAAACTAGTTAGTATGTACGACAGTGTGTTGTATTTATTGGTACTAGTGATATGCCGTTGTGAAGTCAATCTAGCTGACATTTCAGTAAATCAGCTGCTGAAATAGCCGATACTGACATATTGAAATCGATGAGCTAATCATGTTTCATATAAACAAAGGAGATATTTTACTGTGATTGCTATAACATAATGCACATGGAAACAAGAACAGATATCTTCTGACATACATGAGAAATACAAGAGATCGTTAACAACTGTGAAACTGTACAGCAGCTCAAAAGGATTACAGTGAAATTTTTCCAAATGAACCGACAGAGCACGGGATTAGCTATTGGGGGAGATCCCAATTCAGTGTGAAAACTGTGTTTCAGGGATTGTGGACTGTCCAATCAAATTATTGCACAGTATCGTGTTAGTTAAAGGAAATCCCGATATTGACATAGAGGTTTGCTACGATAATGCGCTATATAAATTCACTTTTGACATTGACATTGAAACAAAATAGCAACAAATGCCATTAATTTTGGTTTTACAATTACAGTAATCCAAAATATATGGACCAGTTTTAGGGAGAGGAAAATACGGTTACATTGATTGTGGCTAGGCCAAGCCCCCAAATTTTGGTCTCACAGCTCAGTGTGACGCAGTTGATGCACTGAATCATAGTTGCTGCCTTAATACATGAAGTAATGGAACAGTTAGATCTTTGATCAGTTACCGACAAATTCACACCAATTATACAAAATATTAGCCGCTAGAGTTTCTATGGCAGCTTTTAATTAAAACAACTACACAAAAATCTAGACCTAAACAACTGAAGCTATGAAAGCACAAGTACTCTGCTAAAATTTATGTACAAAAGTCAACACAAGAAGCACGGAATTCAATTTACAACAACAATCAACTGTAACAGTCATGTATAGTCTAGTAAAAACAATACTCAAAGATGTGACAGACGAGATAAATTTACTGAACTTGACGGCAGTGTCTGTCAGTAGTCTAATGAAAGGGTCTCGCACTCAGATGCACAATAATTGGACAAATATACCAGCTGGAGGGCAGCATTCATTGTAATAAATAAAAAATGCATGAATTATTTTCAGCATTGTCAAACGACATGTACAATACTTTTAATGAACATTTGGTGAGTTTAATGACTCACCAAATGAGTCTGCTCATTATCTTAATAATTAAGCGGCTTAGATGTTTTTTTAGATTATGGCATCCTTCTCACTAGTCACTTCACTTGACAGCATTTCTTGTCTTAAGTCCTCGTGGGCCGCAGAAATGTCTTCGAGAGCCACATCCCGCCTCGCCACATGTTTGAGACCCCTGGTCCGATATCTATCTCGGTACAAAACAGGCACGTAGCTAGGATTATAAGTTTGGAGGACGACTGAAATTTTACGGAGTCCTACCAGAAATTTGTTTTCGAATTTATACTCTTGAAAATGTGCACATTAGCGTGTTGTCAGTGGAAACTACATACAACAAGACAACTGAGCTATCGCAAAGAAGACCGCGCGATGCGCCCAATATATGGGTGCCCTGAAAAGTTTTGAGAGTGCTCACTTCGCACCCGGCTACTTTTTCAGAAATTTGTCGTAGACTTTTGTTCCGATCGATACTAAGAATGTGCGTACAAAAGTTGAAGTTCGTAGCTTTACCCGTTCCTGAGATAATAGGGGGTACTCAAAAAAATTTGGGCAGTCCCTGGATACGCCCACACCCCCTTTTCTCCAAAATTTTAAAGGGCTTTTGTTCCGATGGACCCTGTGAATATACCTGCCAAATTTGAAGTTCGTAGCTTTATCCATTCCTGAGATAATAGGGGTACTCAAAAAAATTGGGTAAGCCCTGTATACGCCCACGCTCCATTTTCTCCCAAATTTTTAATCGGCTTTTGTTCGCATGGACCCTGTGAATATATCTGCCAAATTTGACGTTCGTAGCTTTACCCATTCCCGAGATAAT